>PPYE01157969.1_pt1 | contig 75942 bp, 68 predicted proteins | sample 1559881 | NCBI WGS metagenome assembly PPYE01 (sample SAMN08240022, study PRJNA423297) | Human gut metagenome, whole genome shotgun sequencing project. | reverse complement strand
ATCGAGGAAGCGTGGCTGCGACATGTAAGTCTTGTATATGATTGTTTAACATTCCATTCCACGCGCTGGAAATAGAACGATTAAACCTGTTGTTTCGTCAACAGTAGCCTATGGGAACGTGCGATAGTAAGCAATGAGGTCGTGCGATAGCAGAACCAACAATGAAGCCCTTCCGAAAGGAGAAGTCAGAACCGCGAGGGAACGACAACTGCCGTTAGTATCGAGTGGCAGGGGAGCTAGGCTGAATGGTATGAATAACGTAATGTGAACCGTTGATAAACGTCGTAACTTCGAATGAGCTGTTAATGATACTGGGCTCTAACCCAAAAGGGACGCAGTCGGATAACCTTCTTCATGCTAAGGTTACACGAACATGATGACTGCCGGCGGATAGACGGATTCTAACCCATTCGTTTGTCATATACAAGAAACATGGTAAACCCGTATTTCTCCTGTATAACAGCAGGTAAGCAAACCGTAAGGAAAGCCGAATGAAATGCGGGCAGAGGAATGTGGAAAAAGCGAATGCCATTCTGTAATGGAGCGGATAGAGGTTGAAACATCACCTCACACGAAAGTGGGCTGACTTCCGCAAGGTGACTTTTTACAAGAAACTTTTAGAACTTATTTAAAGGAGAAAAGCAAATGAACGAAAGTAAGACATCGTGTGCATCTACTGACCAAAAGTGGAGCACTTGGGAAAGCATAGACTGGAACAAGTGCGAAATAGCGGTTAATAAGCTACAAGCACGTATTGTAAAAGCTCAGAAAGCAGGCAAACACGGCAGGGTGAAAGCTTTGCAGTGGATGCTGACGCATTCGTTTTACGCTAAAGCTTTAGCGGTAAAACGTGTTACATCGAACAGAGGCAGTAAAACTGCGGGTGTTGATAAAGCTGTGTGGGCAACTTCCAACAGTAAATTCAAGGCCATCAGCGAGCTAAGAAGAAGAGGCTATACCCCTCAACCTCTAAGAAGGATACATATTAAAAAGAGTAACGGGAAGTTGCGTCCATTAGGGATTCCGACGATGAAAGACAGGGCAATGCAGGCATTGTATCTGCTCGCATTGGAACCTGTGTCAGAAACAACTGCTGACAGCAACTCCTACGGATTCCGTAAAGAGAGAAGTGCTGGCGATGCAAGAGAACAATGTTTTTGCGTCCTTGCCAAGACAGCTTCTCCCGAATGGATTTTAGAAGGAGACATCAAAGGTTGTTTTGACCATATCAGTCATGACTGGCTGTTGGAAAATATTCCAATGGATAAAGTCATGCTGAAAAAATGGCTCAAATGCGGTTTCGTTTTCAACAAGGAATTATTCCCTACGGAAGAAGGAACTCCACAGGGTGGAATTATCTCGCCAACTCTTGCCAATATGACATTGGACGGTCTGCAAGCAATGCTCGCAGAAAAGTATTATAGGAAATCCGTTAAGGGACAAGTATATTATCCAAAGGTTCACATGGTTCGATACGCGGATGATTTTATCATTACGGGAAGGACTAGGGAAGCATTGGAGGAAATAAAGCCGTTAGTGGAGAACTTCCTTGAAAGTCGGGGACTTACTCTATCAGAAGAAAAGACAAAGATAACCCATATTGAAGAGGGCTTTGATTTTCTCGGGTACAATATCCGTAAATACAATGGAATACTTCTAATAAAGCCGTCCAAAAAGAGTCTGAAGGGATTCATGGAGAAAATCAGAGGAATCATTGATTCCAATAAAGGTAGTAAACAGGAATCTCTTATAAGACTTTTGAATCCGGTAATAGTCGGTTGGGTGAATTACTACAAGAATTGCGTGGCTTCGGACACATTCAGAAAAGCTGATTACTTGATATTTGAAAAGCTATGGCAATGGGCCAAGAGACGACATCCCAAGAAAGGTAAATATTGGATTGCCAGCAGATACTTTACACGAATAAAGAATCGTAACTGGTGCTTTGTGGCGAACTTCAAAAGGGGTAAAGCGGATGATAAGATTGCCCTCAAAAGACTGTACGACAATTCAACTTAAATAGATGTAACAATGAGCTGGTTTCTATTAGATAGAAATTTAAAGTTGCTTGAGCCGTATGATTGGAAACTTTCACGTACGGTTCTTAGGGGGGAAAGGGGCAGTAATGCCCCCGACCTACCCGGCAAGGCCATTGCCAGCCCGCTCATGGCCGAGTACATCAAGTTCATGTACAAGACGGCCCGTAAATTTTGGGCCAGCGTCGGTGTGGTAACACAGGAAATACAGGACATCATCGGCAGCCCTATCGTCAAGGAAGCCATCATCAACAACTCCGATGTGGTGATGCTGCTCGACCAGAGCAAGTTCCGCGAGCGTTTCGACACCATCAAAAGCATCCTCGGCTTGACGGATATAGACTGCAAAAAGATATTCACCATCAACCGGCTGGAGAACAAGGAAGGGCGCAGCTTCTTCCGCGAGGTGTTCATCCGCCGGGGTACGACGAGCGGCGTGTACGGCGTGGAAGAACCGCACGAGTGCTACATGACCTACACCACCGAACGGGCGGAGAAAGAGGCCCTGAAACTCTACAAGAAAGAACTCCGGTGCAGCCACCAGGAGGCTATCGAGGCGTACTGCCGCGACTGGGACGCCAGCGGCATCGGCAAGTCCCTGCCTTTCGCCCAGAAGGTGAACGAGGCGGGACGGGTATTGAATTTAACAACAAGATTATAGGTGCAATGAAAAAAGAAAGGATTCTGATTACCCTGTCTCTCGGCTTCGGCCTGAACGAGATGGGTTTCGAGAGCAGCCTGACAAGGCAGGAGATTTCAATCGACAATCCGGAACTCACCGGCCTGTCTATCCGTGAGTTTTGTATGCTGACAAAAGAGCAACTGCTCTCGGCATACGGTCTGACACCGGAAAAGGTGTCGGCCATCGAAAGGCTGCTGTCGGAGTATTCCCTCCGGCTGGGCATGACGGGCGCGGAACTGGACGCGTATCTGGACCGGTATTACAAAGACAATCCCAGAGAGAAGGAGTTTTACGACCTGTGCGACAGGATGTGCGGCAGGCTGCCCTTCGACGAGCACGGATTCAGGGAAGAGTTGGGCAGGGAGCTGAACGCCAGCCCGCTGAGCGGCAACCCGCTGAACGGAAACAGGCCGAGTGGAGACCGGCTGAACGACCTGGGATGGCAACGCTACCAGACGGTGCGCGAGGCTTATCTGAGACAGCCCTGGTACATGAGATGGTTCGGCTCCCGCAAGAGCCGGATTCGGAAGGCCGTCGAGGACGCCACCGTCATACATGACATGTTCTGCCGGCTTGTCACGGAAAACTGCATCGAAACCGAACGGTGGCGTTTCGAGCAGAGGGAAATAAACAAGATAATGGAGAATAGATGATGAAACGGCTGTCGTTTGTCCTGATCGTACTTGCGCTCACTGCCGTGCAGCGTGTCCACGCCCAGTATTACAGCGTGAACTATGACGCGCGTACCGTGGCGGCGATGGCTACCGCCTTCGGTACGGAAGCCGTGGCCGAGGGCTATTACCGGGAGCAGGTCGATGACATCCTGAAGCATTACAACGCGGCGGAAGTCGCCACGGCGGGAATTTTCGCCTCCAAATTTTTGGAACACAAGGCCCTTTCCGACCTCGGTATCTGGTGCAGCAGCACGGAGAACTACTATTACCGCCGCATCTACCACATGGTAGCGGAAAAGATCATGCCGAAAATATGGGCGGTGGCGAAGCTGATGCTCCGCTCTCCGCAGACCGCCATCCACTGGGGCAGCTACCTGATGAAAATCTGCGACGAGACGAAAAGCCTGTGTATGCAGTTCGAGAGCGTGGTAACGAACAGCACGCTGACATTCTCGAACATCGTGTTTCTTGAAATCAACCGGGAGATAGCCCCCTTGCTGAAACTCTCGAAAGCGGGCGGCATTGACTGGCAACACATGCTGGACGACCTTGCCCGCGTGCCGGGCAACTTTACCGGCGAGAACCTGCAAGAGGACATCGAGCACCTGTACGACATGGGCATCGGGCTTGCCACGGCAGGTATCACCAACCTCGGCGACGCCCTGCTGCAGACCAGTTCGTTCCATAACCTGATGAGCGGCAAGGTCAGTGAAATCGTGAACCTGTACGAGCATTACGGTGCGCTTTTCGAGCAGGCGGAACACGACCTCGGCGGCCTGCTTGTCGGCATGGTGGGCGGCGAGGACAATGTTGCCGGACTGTTCGAGTTGAGCGAGTACAACCTCACGGGGTGGATGACGGACTATCTGGACGAAACCGCCGGGAACTATTATACCCAACGGTGGTATATCGCGAGGCGCGAGCAAGGCAGCATCGCCTTGTGCGACTACTATCCGCCGACAGACGACAACTGCATATTGAACGGCGGTGAATGGACGCGGTTCAACACGACCGATCCGGGCTTTTATCCCAACGCCTCGCAACGGGAGCAGGCACTTGCCAATTCGGAACGGTATGCCGGGTGGTCGAGAGACCGGGTACGGCAGCTCAACAACCGGAACGACGGTTACACCTATACCATCGACTACTGGCAGAATGCCTACATCATCAGCCGGGGCGGCAAGCAGACGAAAAAGGCATACGCCTACGAAATCCATGTAAAACAGAGCTGGAACCGCGAAGAGGTCATCTATGAAGAGGTGTTCGATTCCTATTCCATGGACCTGAACGTCTTCAAGGCGCAACTCAACGCCCGGCTCTCGGAGTTCAACGACAACGAGGAAGGCTATACCTATTATATAACCTCCGACGCGAGGAACTATTACCAGGCGACGGATGCCGCCAAGTTGCAAGGCTGCGAGAGCGTGACGATCAGCGTGACGTGTTCCGACGGCGCCACGCTCGGACAAGGGACGACGCAGTACAAATGCCGCAAGTGCGGCAGTTCGCTGAACGCCCATTCGAAGGAGTGCGCCATGCAGACCTCGGTCACGGAGAACGAACTGGACTTGTCCGAACTGGACGCGCTGGTGCAGGAAGCCGAGAGCAAGGTCGCCCTGCTCGGCTCGCAGGTTCAGACCCTGGAGAACGAGAATGCCGTCCTGCTGAAGAAAATCGCCGAGGCGAGCGTGGAAGATGCGGCGGTGTACCGTCAGCAATACAACGAGAACCGGAAACAGATAGACCGCCTGAAAAGCGAACTGGCGGAGTGGCAGCAGAAACAGAAGGAATACAACGACGCGAAAGCCGAGTCCGCCGGAGACAATGACGTGGCGACAGACGATTATTACCGCATACCTGCCATCATGCAGGACTGCAAGACGGCTTATAGCCTCACTTGGCAGGACGGCGGCGCATGGAGCGGCTATACCTATGTCCGCAAGGCAACCATGCCGAACATCAAGGGCGTCATCACGTTCAAGGCGACGATTTCGATAGCGCGGAAACCGAAGTATTTCCTCGGTATCAAGATACACCGCGCCATCCTGCAAATCAGCTGGGAACTGACCACGGCCTATACCGACACGCACGTGGCCGACGTGCTGACGCTCGACCCGAACCTTCCGGACGCGGAGAAAACCAAAATCGTGAACGACCGCATAGCCGAGATAGCACGGGAATACCCCTCCTGCAAAATCACGACGGAGTATGCACGCACCGCTCCGCCGGAAGAGACACCGACCGGGGAGGTGTACCACCTGCTGTGGTCGAGCGACCGGCTCGCCATAGCGCGTGAGGTCGATTCCCGGATCACGAAGATATATGCCGACCTCGTGTCGCTGGAAAAGATGATGCACTACAAGCGGAGCATCATCGACGTGCTGAAGGACGTGCTGCCGGAACCGGACACGGACGAGGGGCGCAGGCTGACGCTCGTGGAAGAGTGCCACGACCGCTGGATGGAGAATGCACGGGCATCCCGGAACGGAAACGGCAGGAACGGTAAAGACGGCAGAAAGGAGGTGCGGCCATGAAACGTATCCTACTGGCAACGGTCGTGCTGCTGTCGCTCCTGCCCGGCATCGCCAAGGCGCAATGGACTTTCGACATCGTGTCGGTGGAAGCCTACATCAACGACCACAAGAAACAGCGCAGCCTGCTGCTGGCCCGCAGTACACTGGAATACAGCAACAAGCTGCTGCACGAGTACAGCCGTGAGGAAGTCGGCGGGTACAAGGAACTGAACGTGGATCTGGACCGCTACACCCGCGCCTTCGACGTCATCGACGTGATGTACCAGTCCCTGCGGACGGTACTGAACGTGAAGAACGCCTACAATTCGGTCAGCGACCGTATCGGCGACTACAAGAGACTGTTGGAGGACTTCAACGAGAAGGTCCTGAAACGGGGACGTGTAGAGCCGTCCGACGCGCTGATTCTGACCATCAACGAGAAGGCCATACGCGACATCGCCCATGACGGGGAACAGCTCTACAAGTCGGTAAGCGACCTTGTGCTTTACGCCACGGGGGCTGCGGCCTGCTCGACCAGTGACCTGCTGATGGTATTGGAGGCGGTCAATATGTCGCTGGACGACATCGAGCGGCACCTGAACCGGGCGTACATCGAGACGTGGAAATACATACAGGTGCGTATCGGCTACTGGAAAGCGAAGATTTACCGCGAACGTACCAAACGGGAGATTCTCGACGGGGCTTTCGGACGGTGGCGCGATGCGGGACAGCTGGATTATTAACGAACGATAAAAGGGAAAAAGAAATGAAACGGACATTGTTACTCATGGCGACGGCGGCTGTAACGGCAAGTGCGGCTCATGCACAGTATGCGACTTACAACCATGACTCGCCGAAACAGAACCAGATTACGGTCATGGAGACCGGAACGGGCGCACTCTCGCCCGAACTCTACTATACCGTGCTGCACAACAAATACAAGAAGTCGGCGGCGGCGAAGAACAAGCTGTCGTTCCGCACGCTGGCAGGGGTCAACCTGTACGGCCAGGTGGACGAGGCAGAAGCCATCGACTCGGCACTGGTCAGCCGGGCGAAGATCGAGGCACTGAATGTCGCCGACCGGCAGATAGACCTCGCCTGGATTGCCGAGGGCGAGAAGGTCAGCGGGCAGATGGAGCGGTTCAAGCGCAACATCGACCGCATCCTGCCTGCCGGGGGCACGACGGACGAGAAGGAACGGTGGACGGAATACTATCACGTGTACCAGTGCGCCATCAACGCGACCAAGGACGCCTACATGCCCAACGCGCAGCGGAAGAAAGAGTACCTGCGGATCTATGAGGACGTGGCTCGCCAGAACGAGATTCTGGTCTGCTACCTTGCCCGGCGGCAGAACGCCACGGTCACGAGCAAACTGTTGGACGCGACCCATGAACGGACAACGGACAAGGGCAGCATCGTCCGCGATGCCATGAGCCGCTGGAACGAGTCGCGCCTCGCGGTACGTGGTTCCAGGCCGGGCGGAGACAGCGGAACGGGAGACGGGGACGAAACGGTAAACAAATAAAAGGACATAGCAAATGGCAGACGGAAACATACTTTCGGATTTCGGCATCAACCTTATGGAAGAGGAGATAGACGATGTAATCTTTCAGACCAACGAGTTCCTGACCGACGCCACCTTTACCGGCTCGCAAGGGCCGTTTTGGTGGATATTGCAGATGTGCATGGCGCTGGCCGCACTCTTTGCCATCATCATGGCGGCAGGCATGGCGTACAAGATGATGGTGAAGCACGAGCCGCTGGACGTGCTGAAACTCTTCAAGCCGTTGGCCGTGTCGCTCATCCTCTGCTGGTGGTACCCTCCGGCAGATACGGGCATGGCGGGCAGCGGGAGCAACTGGTGTTTTCTGGATTTCTTGTCCTATATCCCGAACTGTATCGGTTCGTACACGCACGACCTGTACGAGGCCGAAGCCTCGCAGATAGCGGACAAGTTCGAGGAAGTGCAGGAACTTATCCATGTGCGCGACACGATGTACACGAGCCTGCAAGCCAGGGCGGATGTCGCCCACACGGGAACGTCCGACCCCAACCTGATAGAGGCGACAATGGAGCAGACGGGGGTGGATGAAGTGACCAACATGGAGAAAGACGCGGCGGAGCTGTGGTTCACCTCACTGACGGCGGGCGTCGTGGTGGGGATAGACAAAATCATCATGCTTATCGCCCTCGTGGTGTTCCGAATCGGATGGTGGGCGACGATATACTGCCAGCAGATTTTATTGGGCGCGTTAACCGTCTTCGGGCCTCTGCAATGGGCTTTCTCGCTGTTGCCCAAGTGGGAAGGCGCGTGGGCGAAGTGGCTGACACGTTATCTGACAGTGCATTTCTACGGGGCGATGCTCTACTTTGTGGGGTTCTACGTGCTGCTGCTCTTCGACATCGTGCTGTGCATACAGGTGGAGAACCTGACGGCGATAACGGCGAGCGAGCAGACAATGGCCGCCTACCTGCAGAACTCGTTCTTTTCGGCGGGCTACCTGATGGCGGCAAGCATCGTGGCCCTGAAATGCCTGAACCTTGTCCCCGACCTTGCGGCATGGATGATACCGGAGGGCGACACGGCCTTCTCGACCCGAAACTTCGGAGAGGGCGTGGCGCAGCAAGCCAAGATGACGGCGACGGGCGCGATGGGTACGGTAATGAGATAACAATCCTTAAATACATAAAAAAATGGACGTACAAAAGAAAATCGAGAAATGGTGCATGGAGGAACGTTTCGTGCGCTATGCCAATGAACGCATGAGCGAGGAACTCGGTAAGGCATCGAACCACTGGGCCGATCCGGAATATGAAAAACTGGCCGAAGCCTTCGAGTGGGAAGACCGGTATGTAGTCCCGCTGGTAACGTTCCTTACTTACCGCCTGCAACTCGCCAAGTTGCAGAAAAGGGTGAAACAACGCAGAAGCGGCATCTGGTGGGTGTTCGTGCAGGTCGTGATGCAGGGGCATTATACGCAAGCCTTTTTCACGGAGTTCGACAAGCTGCAGACGGAGTTGCTGGAAACCGTCATGCCGATGCTCCACGACGAATACATACAGTGGTCAAACAAGAAAAAACGATAAGCGTATATGGTCATCAAGAATCTGGAAAACAAGATCAAGCTGGTGGGAATCATCTGCACGGCTTTTCTCGCGGGGTGCATCATCATCAGCGTGTCGAGCATCTGGACGGCCCGCACGATGGTCACGGACGCGCAGAAGAAGGTGTACGTGCTGGACGGCAACGTGCCGATACTGGTGCGACGGACCACGATGGAGGAAACGCTCGACGTCGAAGCCAAGAGCCATGTGGAGATGTTCCACCACTACTTCTTCACGCTCGCGCCTGACGACAAGTACATCCGCTACACGATGGAGAAAGCCATGTACCTGGTGGACGAGACCGGGCTGGCACAGTACAACACGCTCAAGGAGAAAGGGTTCTACTCCAACATACTGGGAACGAGCGCCGTGTTCTCCATCTTCTGCGACAGCCTTGCCTTCGACAAAGAGAAGATGGAGTTCACCTACTACGGGCGGCAGCGTATCGAACGCCGCAGCAATATCCTCATGCGCCAACTGGTTACGGCGGGACAGCTCAAGCGTGTTCCCCGGACGGAGAACAACCCGCACGGGCTGCTCATCGTGAACTGGCGCACCCTGCTGAACAAGGACATCGAGCAAAAGACGAAAAATAACTATTAACCATTGGAATTATGAATATCAAAGGATTCAGACGGATGCTCTTGGGCGAGAAAATGCCGGACAAGAACGATCCGAAATACAAGGAACGCTACAAGCGCGACGTGGAAGCGGGCCGCCGGTTCGCCAAGGCGACACGCATCGACAAGGCGGCGGCCAAGGTGCAGGGCTTCGCCGATATGCACCGGAGGCTGTTCCTGGCCATCGTCTTCGGCTTCATCGTCTCCGCGCTGGCATGGAACATCTACCGCCTGACGGTGGTGTACCGCCACCAGCCCGCCTGCCGGACGGCCACGGAGATACAGGATTCCGTGTTCCGGGAACGGCACAAGGCCCTGCAGGGGAGCGAAATGGGGGAAAGCAAAAACAAGGCAACCACACCGTAACGGGAGACAGTGCCACGGCTACCCGTCCGGTAACTGGCAAATATTTGTAAATCAATCAAGAACAAGTAATGAACATACTGGAGAAAATCAATTTCCGGCAGCCTAAATACATGTTGCCGGCCATACTTTACATCCCGTTGCTGGGTGCATCGTATTTCATTTTCGACTTGTTTCATACCGAAAAGGCCGAAATTCAGGACAAGACGCTCCAGACGACCGAGTTCCTCAATCCCGAACTACCGGACGCGACCATCAAAGGCGGCGACGGTATCGGCAGCAAGTACGAGAACATGGCCAAGTCGTGGGGCAAGATACAGGACTATTCCGCAATAGACAATATCAACCGGGACGAACCCGAAGAGAACCAGGAAGCGTATGAATCACAATACACGCAAGACGACATCGCCCTGCTCAGCGAGCAGGAGCAGGAAAAGGCTATGGCAGCGCAAGCGGCCGATGCCAAGAAGCGCGAGCAGGAAGCTCTCGCGGAACTGGAAAAAGCACTCGCCGAAGCGAGGCTGAGGGGACAGCGGGAAGCCATGCCGACCGAAACGGACAGCACCGCGCAGACCGCCCCGCCGGATACGACGGTGCAGCCCAAGGGAACCATCGACGAGACGAACCGCCCGGTCAAAGCACCGGCGGCGGACGAGAAGGCGAGCGAGGTCGTGAAGAAGGTAAAGACGGCCTCGGACTACTTCAACACGCTGTCGAAAGACGCCAGAGAGCCGAGGCTCATCCAAGCGATCATCGACGAGGACATCAAGGCGGTGGACGGTTCGCGCGTGCGGCTGCGCCTGCTCGACGACGTGGAGATCGGCGAGCAGGCCGTCAAGCGCGGCTCTTACCTGTACGCCACCGTCAGCGGATTCTCTTCCGGACGCGTGAAAGGAAGCATCAACAGCATACTGGTCAATGACGAACTGGTAAAGGTGAGCCTCGCCCTCTACGATACGGACGGCCTGGAGGGGCTGTACGTGCCGAACAGCCAGTTCCGGGAGACGAGCAAGGACGTGGCCAGCAGTGCCATGTCGGGCAACATGAACATGAACACCGGAGGCTACGGCAACAACAGCCTTGCCCAATGGGGTATGCAGGCGGTGAACAATGCCTACCAGAAGACAAGCAACGCCATCAGCAAGGCCATCAAGAAGAACAAGGTCAAGCTGAAATACGGGACTTTCGTCTATCTGGTGAACGGTCAGGAAAAAAGGTAAGCGCCATGATAGAGATTGACAAGATATATCACATGGACTGCCTGAAAGGGATGAGCCTGATGGCAGACGGCAGTGTCGATGCCGTGATAGCCGACCTGCCCTACGGGGTACTGAACCGCCAGAACAAACACGCGAAATGGGATAACACCATTCCGCTGGAACCCCTGTGGGAACAATACCGGAGGATCACCAAGCCGGACAGCCCCATTATCCTGTTCGGGCAGGGACTCTTCTCCGCCAGGCTTATGCTGTCCCAGCCCAACATGTGGCGGTACAACCTCGTGTGGCAGAAGGACCGGGTGACGGGACATCTCAATGCCAACCGTATGCCCTTGCGGCAGCACGAGGACATACTGGTATTCTACAAGAAACAGCCGGTATATCATCCGCAAATGAGTTACAAACCCGGCCAGAAGAACCATCCCCGTGGGATGTTCAAACGAATGACGAATCGCTGTTATGGCGCGATGAAACCTACGCCCTCGCATATCTCCGACTGGAAATATCCTACATCGGTCATCTATATGCCCAAAGAGTTCCGGACGGGAATGTTCTACCATCCGACACAGAAGCCGGTGGCATTGGCCGAGTACCTGATACGCACCTACACCAACGAGGGGGACACCGTACTGGACAACTGCATCGGATCGGGCACGACCGCCGTGGCCGCCATACGCACGGGCCGGCATTACATCGGGTTCGAGATCGAGCCGGCATACTGCGAGATTGCCGAGCGGCGGATCAGGGAGGAAGTGGAACGAGGGAACGGGGCTAAATGAGGGAAAAGAAGAAACCAATATGAATCACTACAATCATGTGCCCATGGAACTGTCAAACTACCTGAAGAAACTATACGGGAACCCGACGGATGAGAAATATACGCCGGGGTATGGCGTACTGCCTATCATCAAGTACATACCCGAAGGAAAGACAGTCTGGTGCCCGTTCGACACGGAGCACAGCGAATTTGTGCTGAAATTCAGGGATGCCGGTTTCCATGTCGTGCATTCCCATATCTGCAACGGGCAGGATTTTTTCGACTATGAGCCGTCCCAATGGGACGTGCTCGTGTCCAATCCGCCGTTCAGCCGAAAGGTGGAAGTCTTCGACCGCTGCCTGAAACTCGGGAAACCGTTCGCCCTGCTGATGTCCAACTATTGGCTGAACAACGTGGCGCCCTGCCGGCTTTTCCAGCATACGGATCTGGAACTGCTCATGTTCGACAAGCGCATCCAGTTCGGGCAGGGGAAAAACGTGCCGTTCAACAGCAGTTATTTCTGCCATGGGCTGCTTCCGAAACAAATCATATTCGAACAGATAGATGTCTCGGACAAATCTCCGAGCCGAATGCAGGGCGACATCCCGGATACGGACAAGCATCAGTCTGCGAGCGAATAAAGTAACCATAATTTTTAATTATAACTCTGAATTTCAATGAAAAGGAATCTACTTGGCATTATGCTTCTATCAGGCATTTTCATTTTACCGGAAGCTAACGCGCAAACGACCTACGAGGAAATGGAACAACTGACGGTGAACGAACAGATAACGACCGTCATCACGGCATCGGAACCGGTGCGGTTCGTGGACATCTCCACCGACAAAGTGGCGGGCGACCAGCCCCTTGACAACATCATCCGCCTGAAGCCCAAGGAGGCGGGACACGAGGACGGAGAGGTGCTCGCCGTCGTCACCATCGTGACGGAACGCTACCGCACGCAGTACGCGCTGGTCTATACCACAAGGCTGAAAGAGGCGGTAACGGACAAGGAAATCCTGCTGCAGGAGCGTAACGCGTACAACAACCCGGCTGTGGCTATGTCCACCGCCGACATGACGCGCCATGCACGGCGCATCTGGAACTCGCCCGCGAAGATCCGCAACGTGGCCACCAAGGCACACCGCATGGTGATGCGCCTGAACAACATCTACTCGGTGGGCGACTACTTCTTCATCGACTTCTCCGTCGAGAACAAGACGAACATCCGTTTCGACATCGACGAGATACGGATGAAGCTGACGGACAAGAAGCTCGCCAAGGCGACCAACGCGCAGACCATCGAGCTGACACCCGCACTGGTGCTGGAACCGGGCAAGACGTTCAGGCACGGCTACCGGAACGTGGTCGTCGTGAAGAAGCTGACCTTCCCGAACGGCAAGCTGCTGACCATCGAAATGACGGAGAAGCAAATCAGCGGGCGCAACATCAGCCTGAGCATCGACTACGAGGATGTACTGGCGGCAGATTCGTTCCATGCAGATTTATTGGAGGAGGAATGACCATGAAAAAGACAATCATCCTGATACTGGCCTGCGTGTGCATCGCCACAAGCGCGAACGCACAGCGAGGCAGCGGACGCCTCTCGCTCGGCGTGGGGCTGCTCTACAAGAACGGCATGGACGCGACGCTCGCCTACGAGCACGAGACAAACTACCGCCACGCGTGGGAGTTCTTCGTGGGCGGCTACCTGCAATGGACGGAATGCAGCTCGTGCAAGCATGTCTGCCCGGAATCCTTCTGGCGGAACTACCGCACCTACGGCTTCGGCGCGGCGTACAAGCCCTGCGTGGTGCGCGGACGAAACCATTACGGCAGCCTGCGTATCGGGGCTTCGGCGGGAAGCGACACGGAGAAGTTCCTCGGCGGCCTGCATTTCGGCTACGAGCACAACTACGTGCTGCGCTCCGGCTGGACGTTTTACTGGCAGGTGAAGAGCGACGTGATGATAAAGGGCGCGGACGTGCTGCGGGCAGGTGTCGTGCTGGGTGTGAAACTGCCCGTGAAATGAGGGAATAATAAAAACGGAAACAATATGATACGGAAGATACAATGGATGGCAATGGTGACGGCGGCCTTGTTGTGCGCCGCCTGCGACGCGCATTTCGATGTGCCCGATACAGCTATACGCCCGGGGCATGTCCTCTGTACAGACGGAACGGTAATGTCCTATGCAGCGTATGAGCAATCGGACAAGAGAGCGATAGCGGTCCTGTTCGATGCCGGACAGCGGGAAGATGCGGAAGGATACGGCTATGCGGTTTACCTCTGGGACATTGAACCGCTGGCCTTTGCCGACAGCCTCGGCGTTGACCAGGGCACTTCTGCCGACTTGACGGCATACGACGGAAACGCCAACACGTTCAAACTTTACGAGGCAAAGGAGACGGCATCGCCGATGGCTGAAGCCGTTTTTGACATGTGGATGTATAAACAAAGTGCCTTCGTGCCCTCGGTCGCTGAAATGCGGGTACTATACGACAATCTGGAAAAGGTAAACCCCGTCATTGAACGGTGCGGCGGTCAGCCCTTGCCGGTGGACGGGGAAAATTGCTGGTACTGGACTTCCACGGAAGTGGCCGGACAGGAAACAGCCAAAGCGTGGCTCTACTCTTTGGGCAGCGGCACGATGCACGAGACCCCGAAAATACAGGCGCACCGGGTACGGCCGATTATCACATGGAACAAGTAAACCTATCAAATTTAAACTGTAAACTTATGGATATGAACGGAATTGAAGATTTTATGACCCCGCAGTATATGGATATAGCTCATCCGGAGAAAGGATTCTTCGGGTACCTGTTGAGATGCAAATGCCCCAGGCAGGAGGATGTCTCCGGAGATTTCATATTCCTCGATGACGGAACCGGCTGCCACGTGAGGTTTCCCTCCGTAAAGAGCCACAGGGAGAAAATCCGGGCTGAATGGAACGCCCGCACCGGCCGTTACCATGATATTTTCCAAGGCCAGCTCTTCTACGTCAACGAAGGACTGACCGACGGCTTCTTTGATTTCATGACTGCCAGTCCTGACGATGTTGTCAGGGGATTCCTTGAGAAGTTCATGGCCGAGGTACGGGCTTCGGTCATACGTGACACGTCAGGGATTGAGCCTCTGTATGCGGTATCCCATATCGGACAGCTTGCCCATGACGGTTGTATGCAATGGCCTCACATCCACGTCCTTTGGGGCATTAAAAAGAATTAAGCACGGCCATGGAAGAGAGCAAGGAACTACAAGGATTCTACAACATATTCCGCGCGGCAGTGTATTTCTCCGTGCTGATGGAGTTTTTCGAGTATGCCATCGACCCGGCGGTGCTGGACCACTGGGACGGCATACTCTGCAATATCCACGGACGTATCAAGCAATGGATGATATACAACGACGGGAACCTCGTGTACAGCAAGTTCGCCACGATACTGCTTATCTGCATCACCTGCCTTGGCACCAGGAACAACAAGCACCTGGAGTGCAACGCCCGCACGCAGGTCGTGTACCCGCTCACGGGCGGCCTGTTGCTGCTCGCCCTGTCGGTATGGCTGTTCGGACACCCGATGGAGGTACGGTTCTACACGCTGCCCCTGAACATCATTTTCTACATGGCGGCATCCCTCGCGGGGGTGATACTGGTGCATATCGCGCTGGACAACATCCCGAAGTTCACCAAGGACGGCCTGATGAAGGACCGGTTCAATTTCGAGAATGAAAGTTTTGAACAATGCGAGGAGAAAATCGAGAACGAATACAGTGTAAACATCCCCATGCGATACTATTACAAGGGAAAGTTCCGCAAGGGATGGGTTTCGATAAGCAACTGTTTTAGAGGCACATGGGTAGTAGGAACTCCGGGCAGCGGCAAGACATTCTCGCTTATCGAGCCGTTCATCCGGCAGCACTCGGCCAAGGGGTTCGCGATGGTTGTATATGATTACAAGTTCCCGACACTGGCGACCAAGCTGTACTACCACTACAAGAAGAACGAGAAACTGGGCAGGGTACCCAAGGGGTGCAAGTTCAACATGATAAACTTCGTGGACGTGGAGTATTCGCGGAGGGTGAACCCGATTCAGGCCAAGTACATCAACAACCTCGCGGCGGCCAGTGAGACGGCGGAGACGTTGCTGGAATCCCTGCAAAAGGGCAAGAAAGAGGGAGGCGGCGGCAGCGACCAGTTCTTCCAGACCTCGGCGGTGAACTTCCTCGCCGCCTGCATCTACTACTTCGTCAATTACGAGAAAGAGCCGTATGACAAGGACGGCAATATGCTGTACGCGGAGAAACGGCAGGACCCGCAGACGAAATTCTGGAAGCCGACGGGCATCGTGCGCGACAAGGAGGGCGGCAACATCGTGGAACCTGCCTACTGGCTGGGCAAATACTCGGACATGCCGCACATCCTGTCGTTCCTGAACGAGAGCTACCAGACCATCTTCGAGATACTGGAAACGGACAACGAGGTGGCCCCGTTGCTCGGCCCGTTCCAGACGGCGCTGAAAAACAAGGCGATGGAGCAACTCGAAGGTATGATCGGTACGCTGCGCGTCTATACGTCGCGCCTGGCGACCAAGGAGAGCTACTGGGTGTTCCACAAGGATGGCGACGACTTCGACCTGAAGGTAAGCGACCCGAAACATCCGAGCTACCTGCTGATCGCCAACGACCCGGAAATGGAATCCATTATCGGGGCGTTAAACGCTTTGATCCTGAACCGCCTCGTCACCCGCGTGAACACGGGCCAAGGGAAGAATATCCCGGTAAGCATCATCGTGGACGAGCTGCCGACGCTCTACTTCCACAAGATAGACCGCCTGATAGGCACGGCGCGAAGCAACAAGGTGAGCGTGACGCTCGGCTTTCAGGAGCTGCCGCAGCTGGAAGCCGATTACGGGAAGGTGGGAATGCAGAAGATCATCACGACGGTAGGCAATGTCGTCAGCGGGTCGGCACGTGCGAAGGAGACGCTGGAATGGCTGTCGAACGACATTTTCGGCAAGGTGGTGCAAATCAAGAAGGGCGTGACCATCGACCGGGACAAGACGAGTTTCAATCTCAACGAAAACATGGACAGCCTTGTGCCTGCCTCGAAGATTTCGGATATGCCGACGGGCTGGATATGCGGCCAGACGGCACGGGATTTCATCAAGACGAAAACCGGGATGGGCGGTTCGATGAACGTCCAGGAAGCGGAAGAGTTCAAGACCACGAAATTCTTCTGCAAGACGGATTTCGACATGAATGAGATAAAGAAAGAGGAAGCGGCGTATGTGCCGCTGCCGAAGTTCTACACGTTCAAGTCGAGAGAGGAACGCGAACGCATCCTGTACAAGAACTTCGTACAGGTGGGGCAAGACGTGAAGGAGATGATAAAGGGCGTGCAGAACAAGCGGAACGCCCGGTGAATGCCGGATTCCGAAATGAGGGATAAAAAGTGAAACACCTGCCAATGACTTCGGGGCCATTGCAGGTGTTTTTATGGTTTCAAGCCATTAACAAAAGTCTTTCGGACAAAAAAAACGTTTTTCGGACATTAAAAGAATATTTGATAATCAGGCAGTTGTATTCTTTCGGACAAAAAAACTTGTTTTTCGGACAAAGCAAAAATTGTCTTCTCAATTAAAAGATGGGAAACTTGCAGTCTTTATATAGCGGGTATTTCTTCCCGCACCCTCTTTCTGTATAATACCTATCTCTTCCATTTTTGAGATAAACACTCGAACCTGTCTGTCAGATAGAATATCCGCAAATATCTCATTGAGAACAGTGCGGTTGATAAAGCCGTTTTTACGGAAACAGTCAGACACCATTTTAAGGTGGTTCATGTTCAATCCTTTCAGTTTTTCAACCGCTTCATTGCGGTAGTCTTCGGACAAACGATAAGAGCCGTTCTCGTCTATGACCAGACCTTCTTCAGTCAATTTTTGCAGGATATGCCTTTCAAGTCCCTCGTAATCCCTCATTGCGACTTTGTATAATGTCAGCAATTCAAAGACGTTCAACTGTTCGGCAGGAGTTCTGCGGTTCTGCTCGTTTCGGATGAATATGACAAAAGCCGCATCCAATATCGGAGCTTTGAACGTGAGGCTTACCTGATACGGGTCTGTTCCCGAATAGTCCGGCAGAGCCTTTCCCTCCATGATGCAGTTGTAGAACATCTTATCCACTCCCTGCCCGGAACGCTCCACCAAACCTGTCTTCTGCAAAATCTCGCTCATCAGTTTGCTGCGCGGAACACTGTTCACCGTCAGTATGTTGCTCATATCCACCCCGGACGGAAAGCCGCCGGCATTGGTAATGGTTATGCTGTCGGGATATTGTTTGATAACAACATCACTCTGAATCAACATAGAACGGTGGCAACAGGCATTCAAGATTGCCTCTCTGACCGCCTCCTTGTTGAATGAAGGTATATCAAAGATGTAAGGGCCGTCATTGTAATGCAGAAGCGGATTGCTCGCAGGCTGGTTGATGTAATCCCACACCTTGTCAATCGCGATGAATAGCGGAAGTTGGAACTCCTTGCGTGCGGTGTATTGTATCATCGAGTGATACATCCTGAACTCCACCACGATATTGTTCTGCGGCAGATATTTCCGTATGGCTTCGGATTTGCCGAGCAGGATAAGAGCCGCGTAATTCAGCTTGCCGTCTTTGAGCAAGTCCAAATCCGACAAGACCTGTTCGTCGGGATAGTTGCGGAACAGCGGATTTTCCTGTTTCCGGGCATATTGGTTTTTCATTTCCGCTATGGCTTCCTTATCCAAATCCTCTATGGTAAACCCTTCGCATATCTTTGCCGAGAAATCCGGCTCCTGTTCGGACAGCACCTTGAATATCTCAGTATCGGACATTTCACGCAGGCTCTCTCCGGTACGCATAAGGGGTACACCCTCGAAACGCAACAGCCGACCTATGGGACGTGACGGAACGGTAATGACAAGCACACGCTTATCCTCTTCGTACAATTCCGTTGTCTCCACCCTTATGCCCAGCCGTTTGTATATTTCATCGACAAGTTGTCCGACTTCATTTTGCGCAAAATCAGAGCCGACCACCGCATGGGGGATATGGTCTGCCATACCCAACACCAACCGTCCGCCCCTTTCATTCGCCAAAGCGACAATATACCCCAAGACACACCGCCGCCGGTCTTTAGGGTCGGTGTGTTTTCCTCCGGTGAACGGATAGTTATGCTTCGCCTCCTTAAATTCTATATGGTCTTCGCTTTCGCGCAGTTGCTTCAAATCCTCAATCGTCATTTCCATCAATGTAATCTTGGTCTAAAATAAAATGCAAAGGTACAAAAAATGTGGGAGACGGAGGCTATGTTTTGCTATCTAATTGATTGCTGCGCGATTAGTCCCTTAACAGTAAGTTCCTTGGGGACGTGCAGAGAAAGCCGGCAGCGGTGTGGATAAGATTGTGAGCGGATGGAAGTATCTGGGCTGGCCGCTTCCTACCGTTGCGGAAGAAACACGACCGGACTATGTGGTGCTGACCATGCAGTTGGGTACGAAACCCGACAAGAAAACCCGACAAGAAAGTCCAATAAGCAGGAATTACGGAGGGAGCAAATCTTGGAGTTATGCATTGAGCCAAAGTCGCTATCCGACATTATGCAGCATTCGGGATTGAAAGACAGGAAAAGCGTGATGAATGCCTGTATCAACCCGATGATTGGCAACGGAACGGCATACGAAAGCCGGTTATATATTTTGTTTCCCTTTTTTCCGGACGATTTCGTTGTGCTTTTCGACCAGTTCGGGGAAGTTCCTTCTGATGAACTGCCCGAACGAGCAGTCGTTGAACCCGAACCGCCTGGCCAACGACTTCACGCTTTCGGTTGTCGTGCCGTACAGGTGCATGGCCTCGCTGTATTTCTCCATGCTGCGGCGGGACACCGCGCCGCCCGTATCCGTCCTGACCATTCCCTGCCGGGCATACAGTTCCGGCTCGTGTTCCTTCAGGTAGCTGCGGAACGCTTCGGGTTGCAGCCCGAACTCGGCGGCGACCTGTGCCGTCGGCAGCCCGCTTTCTTTCAGCCGGCGGATGGCTTCGGCATATTTGGCCTTTGTCGCGGGGTTGTATTTCCGGACTTTAGACCAGTCCACTGGCTGCCCTTCCTCGTAGGGGATATTCTTCCGCCTGCATACCAGGTCCAGATGCCACCTTTGCAGGTGCTCGTAGAATCCCTTCTTGGACACTCCCGTCTTCCCGGCTATCCGTGCGGCCGACATGGGTGTCGTGGCATACAGATGCACCGCTTCGGCATACTTCTCCACCAACTCCGGAGAGGGGGCGTGCACGGTACCCCGACCGGTGATTTCCCCTTTCCGCTGCCGTCGGAGAGCCTTCTCGCGTATCCTGATGCGCCGCTTCACCAGATCCTTGTGGTAGAACAACAGGTGCTGTTCCAGTCCGGTATAGGAAAGCCCGCAGGAGTCGGCAACCTCCTGCACCGTGACATACGAGTTACCCTGCAAGAGCCTGACGGCCTCGGCATACTGTTCCTTGCAGGAGCGGCGCGTGCCGCGCGGCAGCCCGTCACCGATGCCCAGCCAATCGCGCACCTTCTCGCGCCATTCGATTATCTCGGGGTAGTGCGTGCGCAGCTGCCTGCCCAGGTTCGTGCCTTCCAACCCGAATTTACGTGCAATCTGCGAGACGTTGCACCCGATATGCTCCATGCTCCCGCACGCCTCGATGGCGTCCTTGTATTTGACACGGGTAGCGGGCAACTGTCCCCGGAGCTGTCCCAACTTAATCTGTCCGGCCTCTTCCTTGCTGCACAGGATGGCGTAACGGGCCAGCACGAGTTCACGGTGGTACTTGGTCAGGTAACACCGGAAACCCGATTCCGTCACTTCGCAGATGCGGCATATCTCACAGCCGGAAAGCTCCGTGGAAGCGTACATCTCGATCGCCCGGCGGTATTTCTCCACGGTCTCGGGTTTGACACCCCGAAAACGGTTGCTCTTTTTACTGTCTTTCCCGGATATCTCCATAGTCTTTTTCATGAGGCATGTTTCAGGACAAACGTTCTTCCACCTGCCCGAACGAAGCATCCTTGAGTATCACCCGCTTTTCCGCATCGAGCAGGTAAAGGGTGGGCATCGCCTTGAGGTCGTACACCTGTTCGCGGGTAAGCCGCTGACCGGCATCATAACCGTCTATCCAACCGGCGGGAAATTCCGCCTTTTCCCACGCGGGGGTCTTGCCCTCCACGCACACGGAGAGGAGTTTCAGGCGGCCGGACTCCAACAGGCCGTTCACAACCGGGGACAGGGAGAGCAATTCCTTCACCCGATGGCAATCCTCGCAATCGGGGTCGTTGAAATAGACAAGCACATAATCGGCCTGTATGTCAGACAACCGTCTTTGCTTTCCGTCCCGACAGACAACGGTGAAATCTGCCGCCACGTCTCCCGGACGATTTTTCAATGCCATTTCCAACTGATGGCGAGGGCGCATCTTGTCCAACTCTCCCAAATCTGGATTGTCCACCAACGCACGCAGGAAGAGGATATGCAGCTCCTCGTTGTGCATGGGCGAATTGGGCTCGAACAGATATTTGTCACCCAAGGAGATGAAATGATAGAGCATTTCATTGCTGACCAAAGCACGGCAAAAGAGCGTATCAACGGCTGTCTGTGCTTTGGAGGAATAAGGCAAGACGCTGATGAAGTCCACAAACGCCTGCTCGGTGATTTCGGGGCGGGATATGAGTGACGTGTCGGCAAAGTCGAAGTGGTCCCAGTAGTGCAGGGAAAGGTAGGCGGCACGGTCTTCGGGCGCCGTCAGCGTAACGGGCACCTCGGGCAGACGAAATTCCTTTGTCTTCTCCTGCTGCTTTTGGGCATACGCGCAGGATACGATTCCTGCACAGAAGAGACACGCGAAAAAGGTAAGGTTCAAAATTTTCATGTTTCGTATCGTGTTATGAAAAACTCCGAACGTGGAAGCGCCCGGAGTTTCCGTTTGTATCATTCAACCTGTCATGGTGCAGGTGCAGGCACAGTCGCCGGGGTGAGTACCACATTGTCCTGACGACCGAACAAGTCAGACAAACTTTTGTATGTGCAGTGGTAAACCTTGCCGTTCAGTTCGTAATGGAACTGCACCGGATTGGTGTACCAGTCGAAGGTGTACTCCTTGCGCAGACGCAGTTCGTACTTACCCTCTTCAGTCACGGTGACGGCACCGATACGGCTGCTGTTGCTGACGCGCTCGAACGCGACGAACTCACCGGAAAGAATCGGTTGCCGGTTGCCGGATTCATCCTCGTAGTAGATGTTTCCGCCCATCGACTTGTTCGTCACGCGGAAGGTCTTGGAGTAGAACACGACCTTTTCCTCGTTGGAAGAGATGACGATGTCGCCCGCGCTCACGATGCTCTTCGTGGTGAAGTGCAGGGTCTTGCGTTCGCCAGTCTGGTTCACGTTTGCATTAGGGGTATTGTCCTTATTGACGACATCCGAACTCGGGAAATAATTCCTTTCCTCCTCGCGGTCGGCATCCACCTTATAGACAAAGCGTCCCGAACTTGCCTCGTAGAGTTTGCCCTCTTTGAGATCGGAATTGTTACCCAAAGTCAGCATGGGAGCGTCGATATAGATTTCGAACTCCTCGCCGAACGGGTCCACAGAATTGTCGTCCGAACCGGCGAAACTGGTTATGTCGATGGCTATGTCCACCGGTTTACCGGGTTCGTAAGGCCATTCCAACGATGTGAGAAGTTCGGGGACATCTGCAGATGGATTGGAGCCGCGGTCCGGTTCTCTTCCTTGCTCACCTTCATTGTCATAGTTCAGCCTTGCCCCGAAGCGGAACGGGTTGTAATTAGCCAGTTCGAAGGTGACACTGCGGTAGGAATTGCCGCCATATTCATTATTAACACCATTGCCATCTGCTGACAGCACAGCTTCCACTCCTTGTATATTGGAAGCTATACGTACTACCTCGGCACTCTTGGGACGGTTGGATTTCATATAAATGGAGTACTTACCCACGTTGGGGTCAGGTCGGTCAATTATATTGGCTTTCGGCTTGAACATCAGCATACGTCCGCCGTTGGGATTGTTCTTCTGCCACCATTTTTCCGATTCATTGGGATAGAATGTACAGTCGAACTCCTTCACACCGGCCTGTTCTTCTTCCCCGTTCTTATAGTAATCCAGATACTGCGAATAGAGCAGAAACTCATCCTGTTCTTCAGCATTGAATGGTTCACCCTGCTTATCATCATTCAAATCGTCCCCCGTTTTTTCCCGTAATTGCAGGTCGAACTGTACGTTGGCATGTCTCTTCTGCGGCACCAGACGATAAAGAATCAATTCGTCAACGGGATATCCTTCTATGCCACCACCGCCAGCATTATAGGCTTTCAAACCTTCAACTGTAATGGACTTGCGTGATGAAGAGTAAGTAAAAGTTCTTTTCATTGTCCCGAAATGTTCCGCCTCAATATGAAGAGTTCCCGTATAACCTTCTTGCTGAGACAGGATATTCTCGAAATAGACACGCTGCACACCGGGCTGTTCCACCACATAGAGGTATTTGTAATCAGGTTCCGACGTGATGTCACCGCTGCTGTACCAGTCCTTGTCTCCATTACGGACCACGGTCAGCTCCATGCCCGAGGCGTTGCGTATGTCCAGACCACCTACAGATATGTAAACCTTCAGCGGAAAGAGTTCTGCCGGGGTCGTTTCCGGAACGGTAAACATTACCGTTACGTGCGAACGGTCTTCAGTGGGATCTGATTGGTTCATGTTTCCATAAATCTGTGTGCCAACCCATGAAGGGACGAATGACTGTTCCTTCACCAGAATGACCTTGATCTTACGCTGCAACCGTCCGTGTTTGACAAGCAAAGTACCTTCCAGCTTTTCGTTGGCACCCATCGGAAGCAAGGAAATGGATATGGTTCCTTCACCCACGCCGCTACTGATATCAAAGTTATTCTCTATACCCTGTCGGGCCACGTTATTGTCTATCCAGGTCACTTCTGCCTTGTCAGCCTGTGTTATCGCTATTCCGTCTTTTCCTTTTATGGTATAGGAGAGTGTGTAAGTATGGTCGGCGAGTTCCGAGTCGAGCACATAGTCAGTCTGATCAACCGTGAGAATATAGTCGTTGTCCTCTACCTCGTTCACCTTGTCAGAAATAGAAATCCACACGTTGTTCGTGGCAGCCGCTTCCAGCGCTTCGGCAAAGGTAGCCTGTCCGAAAGAGAGTTTTCCGGTAATGTTCAACTGATAGTCGTGGTTCCGACGAATCAGAATCTGGTCACCTGCATCGTTTACCAGCATGACGCGGTAATAGAGGTTTTCTGCATCTCCTTCATTGTGCCCATAAAGAATGATGCTGACAGGATCATCCGCACTATTCTCGCTCTCGAAAATATACTGTCCCATATTCTTGGTCACGTCCGTCACGTCGCTCAACTTGGCATCGTTGACCGGAAGTGTAACGAAGTCGTTCGCCTTCCAGTCGTCTTCGGTGAAATTAAAGCCTTTCTCCGGATGGAACGGAGCTACCGTACCGAAGGCATTGGTGTTGTAAACGGCAAAGCCGGTTACGGTAAAATATCCGTTGCCAGTAGGTTGGAGAACAGACACCTTGGCATGGTTGCGGAGCATCTTGATGTTGTTTCCTGCAGAGGTCATCTGCTCTGCAATGGATTTCTTCTTCATTTCTTCGGTGGAATTGTCACAAGCGAAACGTGCCCAATAGATCATGCGCCCGGAAGAGCCTTCGAGCAACGCCATCACTTCCGCTTCGGACTTGTTGCGGAAATGATCCTGCTGGAATTCCGTCATCACCTGGTTGGCGACAAAATGCACGGTCCGGGTATTCTCGGGTACTTCGGCCTGGAACGAACCTGTACTGACCGATGATTGCTTGATATTTTTTGCCGTTACAGTCGTAATGAAAAGTCCGTAACTGTCGAAACAGAACAGTGTCATATCCTGCACGCCGCCACCATCGGGGTCTACCGCACGGGTGGCCACTTTCTCCATGGCGGGAATATCCGCACTGAACCGCAGCGCCACATAGCCTTCGCGGGCAATAGGTGACGGCTCGAACCACTCGTCCTGCCGGCAAGAGACCGACAGGACAGCTATGGCAGCCATGGCCATAATCGTATGTATCAATCCTTGAATCTTATTCTTATCCATATACAGTCCTCCTTTCTATTTACCGGTTTTCTTGTCATAGGCATCGCGGATGCAGCGGATTGCTCTATCAGAAGTATTGTCAATTCCTGGCTTATATACTCTACCAGATGCACTCCAATAGGAATTTCCAGACAAAACTTCATCCATTACATCAGATTCATTTTGATACTTATAAATAATCAATATCTCTGCCTTTGTAGGCAATCGCCAATCATCCAAATGAATCTTTTCCCCAGTTTCTTTATCTTCATATACTTCAACATATTCCTTACAATGACTGGCTGCCATTTTTACTGAAGTAAATGCAGTTGAAGAGACCGCTCCTAACTGGGAGGCCAACATAAATGAAGGCGATACTAACACTGCATTATCAGCACCGGAATCAGTTATTCCATTAGTTATACGTGGACGTCCAAGTGTATATTCACTTGATGTGGCAGTAATTCTGACATGATACATTCTGGCATTATCCAGTCCTTCACTCGCATTTCCAGTTGTCGGTTTATTTGCAGATTTTTTCCAAGTATAAAATCGAAGAGTAGAAGTTCCATCATTTTTCATTTGAGAAAACTTAGATCTAAATACTCCTGACGAGGCAGAAGTGCTATATTCCCATTCCCCGGTTTGATCATTATAGTCATAGGCAGTTACGTATCTGTTAGGACCTTTATTTTCATAATTTGTTCCACCGAAATCAGAGCGATAAGAATACCAACCCTGAATATTTGTGATATAAGTCAGCGGATACTGAGCCACCGTAACCTTACGAGAGATTTTTTCATTGTTTGTAACCGTAAACTCGATGTATCTCACGGCATTGTTTTCAGGGACAGTGCCATAGACATCAATGTTGCCGGTGATGTTTTTATCCGGCGTAATCCGGATTGTACATTCGTTTTTCCAGTAAGGATAGCTGTTAATACGTTCTCCCCATTCGTCCGGATTATCTCTGTTGTTGGTTTTTTCCAGAGTCTTCTCCTGTCCGAACTTGTCGATATAATATACCCGGGTGATTTCTGCTGTCACTTCCGACGACGAAGCAAATTCCAGCGTCGTATTGTCATCCGCCATGTTGTGCATCTCCATCTCGTACTCGTTCAGTGTGAGGTATGCCGGACGCTCGTCCTCGCCACCGACATTTATCTGCTCTTCTTCCCAGTCGTACACTGAATACGATATGTTGTTCAACTCAACAGGTTTCGACGGGTCGCTGCCTCCCGGGGCATTGACTGTCACCGTGACCTGGTAACAGGTGTTGCGATTCAGCGTCTTGTTCTGACTGACCGGAATCTGATAATAGCTGTTTGCAAGGTGTTGCGGTTCACCGGGTTTACCTTCTTCATCTTGAGGGGTATAAGTCATCGGTATGTTTACGATCAGGCGCACCTCCTTTTCCAGGGTACTTGCGTCCTCCCAAACATGGGCATAGGTATAGGCTGTCACCGTAATGACCCGATCTGTCCAATTGAAATAGCTTCCGTTGAACGGAGTGGGGGTTCTCAGTTTGGCAGTTGCCGCATCCATACTCTCCGGTGGTATTACAGATGTGTTGTAAGGCATGTTGCGCAGGTAGTATCCTGCTCTATGGGCTGTCGGACTGTTATCGAATTCGACTTGTTCTCCTTTTTTTATACTGACCACAATCTTGGCGGCCGCACGGCGCAGTGTCACCTGCAACTCCGTGTTGTCAGCCTCTTTTCCGTTGTTCAATTCGACAGTTCCTGCGGTTTCAGGCTCTTTTGTCCCTTTCGGGTAGGCAATGCCGTCCATCAGGAATGTCTGCGGTGCGCCGCCTGCTATACCTGACAGTCCGGTGATATGGATACGTTCGTCTTCCTGTTTCATGGCTTTAAGTGCGGCTAAGTCAAAATCATCAGCTTTAAAAGTATTGACATCCGCAGTGCTGTTGGCTATCAGATATACCCAATATTTTTCATTCGCCGTGAAACTGCTTCTCTTGGCAGACAAGGTGATTGTCTTGCTTTTATCGGCAGTACTGACCCGCTCGTGCCATACCTTCGTTCCTTCTTTATTGAAAATCAGCACGTCGAGATGGCTGACCGCAATCTCCACACCGGTGGCTTCGACGGTTGCACGGGTCACGGGCAACGATGCGGATGCAAGGTCGAGTATGATACTGTTGCCGTCCCCTCCCGACCCGGCAGCGTGGAAGGTGTCATCCTTGTCACAAGCGGCAAAACACAAGACCGTCAGGCAACAGAAAACAATATGATGTAATAGCTGTTTCATAGCTCGTCAATTTTTAGGTACTTCTATTTGTTTTATCACGATCACCTCGGCAAACCGGCTTCCTTCCCATTTCAGGTCGTCGGTCAGCCCGTTAATCAGCAGCAGCGAACTTTCATTACTCCAAGTCGGTACATAACTGATACCCAGACTTACGGTTGCATTTACATTCGCGCCATCTAATGCCTTGACCCGTATTTGATAAGCTTCCGGAGATGCCACCATCTTTTCCGTTTCAATCTTCTGCCCATTCTGGAAAACCGATACTTCGAATTTTCCGGGATTGTCAAACAATGTGGGTGTCCATGTCTGCCCGGTAGGACCTGTCATCTTAAAACTAAAAGAGTAACTTCCTTCCGAGGAATCAAGATCGGAGTTATACCAAACTGTCGGTTGGGGATATTTCCCTCCTTCGGGAAGCTCTGTGCTGCCATAGGGTGTAATCGGATTGTCGTAACTCGGATAGTCGAAATCGAGTTCATAGCTTTCATCTTCCCAATCGGCCACTGTATATTCTACGGTTATCTTGCCGTCGTTGTGCATCAGGCAGCATACCGTGTAATAACAGTTCCTTTCAATCGGGGGCAGATAAACCAGCCCTGTGCGTGAAACTCCGTCGTATTCGTATTTAATTTGAAGGACGTTGCCTTTTTCATCACGCTTGACGTCCCAGTAGATGCTGCCCCAAGGGTTCTCAAACGGATAGAAAGGTGCATCCAGCACGGGGGTATAGTTTGCAGGATTCTTCCTTTCGACATCGGAAATATCAGGGGATAAAGTCTTATCTACACTTCCACTGATTACTGCAAGCGAAATGTCTCCCGTGATACCCGTTACGTCTTTCAGCGTCTCATCGCTCTGTGGCATGAGATAGTTGCGTGTACGTGTACCGGATTCCAGCATGGTCAGTCCCGTTATCCGCAGCTCTCCGGCCTCGCCATACGGCTTGGCGGCAAATACGCCGAGCTTTCCCACGGGGCGTTGCAACTCGAACTTGATGTTGTAATCAAGCAAGGTATGTCCGGCGTGCTCGGGGTCAGACGGGGATTCTGTCTTTACGTTCGTGAAGTTGAGTTCTTCGGATTTTTTACAGAACATCGGAAGACCGTGCGATGCCATATCCCGGCTCAAATCCGTAAACCAGTATGCGTTCAGCTGGCTTTCCGTCGTGTTCTCCGACAAAGCTGCGGGAGCACCCGACCCTTGAGCTTGCATGGCGGTCTCGTTTGCCACGATGTAGAAGTCCACCTGCTGCGTGGTGGCCGAATAGAAAGTGAGATCCATGAAGAACGTGTGCGGAAGGCTTTCCACATCTTTTGTAAAGTAATGGCCCGCGGGCTGACCGCCCACGAAAGCATAGACACGAAGCGTATGGATGGCAGACTCTGCACTGGCAGGCGTGCCATCGGTTTCGCTGACGGTGCGTGTCCCCACGTTGAGCCGCACCGCCACATCGTGCCGTTCGCCGAGCGATGCGGTATCTTCCTTGACACACCCGAAAGGCAACAGGCCACAGCATACTGCTGTAACCGCCCAGTATAATATTTTTCTTGTGTTCAGCATATTCTTTTCGGTTCGGTCTTAAAATTCAGGTTTCACTTGTTCGATGTACCATTCGGGTACGCTTACCGTGATCTCTCCCGACTTGAACTCGATGCGTATCGGGATGAGCACTTCGTGTTTGGAACAATCTATGACGGGGTTGTCCGCAAGGAACTCCGCGAGGTTGACCGTAACGTACGGTTCGTCGCCGGGCGACAGGCGCAGGCAGACATCGACGTTCTCGTGGTCCTTGTGACGCATTATATTGGTACGGGTCGTGAGCAACGCTTTCCCGGCCTCGTATTCGGTTTCAAGCAAATAGTCGGTCGCCTCTCCGCAGGCCCGGTTCTCGAAATCGGTACAGGGCGAGACTCCGCATATCTCAAGCACAGGCATCGAGCCTGCGCGGTTTCCCGTGGCGGGAACTCCGGCCACTTCCACCAACAGATCGTAGTGAGAGCTGGCGAACTCTATGGTTTTGGTCTGGTTCTCCTCTTCACGACCGCTGTAAGGCAGTACGGTATAAGAGGTGGTTGCATAGTAAAGCGAATCGTTGCCGGCAACCTGTTTCTCGTCGAAATAATCCCCGGCAGCAAAGAGCATCCGGCCGTAGTCGCCCGTGGCGATGCCATCGACCTTCGTGTGGTGGGTGTTCCCCAGGCAGACAATCCGGTAGTCACCGGCAGCGAGCGGGGGAAGCGTAGCCGTGCGGTTCTTGACTTGTTCCTCTGGTAAGATACTCGAATTGACGCATCGATTCTCTGCATCGAATACGAACATCTCCACCCGGCAGATCTTGTCGGGGAATATCTCCGTGGTGCCGTCGCCCTTGTAGCTGAGCAACAGCTTGTTCGTGCTCAGACAGTCGTCCAAATCCTCACGGACGCAGGATGTGGCAACTCCAACGAGCAACGTCAGGCAGAAAACAATATTCGTCAATTTCATATATATGTGATTGAAGTGTTAAAGGATACAGAGGGCGGAACTTTCGCCCTCTGTATCGGGTTATCAATTATTAAAATTCAGGAGTGACGGGAACTACTGTCCAAGGTTTAACCTCAACAGTCACATCCACGCACTTGTCGGGATTACCAAGGTCAGTGTCCTTAAAGCTAAAAGGACTTCCTGCATTCATGCGGTAGATATAACCAGCCTGGAATTTGTTATCAGCACCATTCAGGTTTCTTGTTGCCAGATACAGAGGAGTATCCTTGCTATCCTTTGTGCCTGTCAGTCTTACAATCACCTGAGGAACTGTGGTGCCGGCAGGCACATTGTATGCAAATACGTTTGCAGTAGAATTTTCTGTAGTTACCTCTGCAAGCATATCGTGCTTGTACTGGTTAGTGTTATTCAGCTCAATGGCATCAGCGAGCTCGTCATTGAACCAGCCAGTACCCAGATTTTCCAGATAGGGCCAGATGGTAGTTTGGTCGATCGTGGCATTAACCAAATCTGAGTTTATATTTGCGAAGGTAGTAGTACCATAGTAGTTGTTGACAGCCACCTGGTTTATCGCAATCACGTCATAGTCACGCCCGCCATCCGCATCTTTCGCGTACTCGAATGCACTAATCTCCAAACGTGCAATCAGGGGGAGAATGCTCACTTTAGCCTTGTATGCTTCGGTGTGGCCAGGAACATTCTCATTCTCCTGCGTATTCTTGACCAGATTTTGCTCGCCCACCAGCACCAGATCTTCAACATTCTGCAGGTTGGCAACTACGGCTGTCAGAGCTTTCAGCTTAGCTTCGTCGGTGGGTTCTTCGCTTTCTTTCCAAGTGCGGTTACCTACTACAATTACTTTAGTTACAGATGCATCCAAGTAATGGAAAGTAGGAATCTCGTCACCTGCGCTGAAATTTCTGTTTAGTGGCTCATCCTTCGTAACGTCGGCTGCAGCGTATCCCTCATAGAAATTGCCGACACCATCCACGAAGAAGATGGTAAAATTGTTCAGTTGAGCTGCGTCTGAAGTCACGTTCTCATCCAAACTGCGAGATGTCACATTCTTCTGCAGGTTAGCCAACTTGATCGTTACGCTCTTGGGAGTGTTGTCCAACTGTCTCATTTCATTGTCGTTGTTGTCACATGCAACAAACGTCATTGACGCTACTAAAGCTGTCAATAAAAAGCTCTTGCCTTTCATCTTTTTGTTGTTTAAAAAATTAATAAAATGGTTTTTATAACTTCTCGTTTATGGTTTTCGCCTATAACTGGTCGATGACCTGCCGCACCTCTTCGAGGTTGTGCCGGGCCGTCTCGGAGCCAGCCTTCGCAGCACGCCGGAAAGCGTCTTCGGCCTTGTCATACTGTCCCGCTCCGGCGTATGCCACACCGAGCGTAGTTAATAACCCGGCAGACTGTGCGGTGACTTCCGACTTTTCGAGCAGTTCCACCGCCTTGGCGTACTCCTTGCGGGAGATGGCATTCACGGCATTCTCGTTGAGTGCGGCGGGCGAGGTCGGGAAATAACGTACTGCCGTAGCCATCACCTTATCATACTCAGGAGTACCTTTCCCATAAGAATCGGCTACTTTATACATTTCGGACAAACTCAGAAGGTCGGGACGCTCATCGACCATGCGGCGTGCCTCTTCGAGGTTGAAGTTGCGCACGTTGTACTCGATGCGGTACTCGTTGCGGCGGAGCACAGGGTATATCTCGGTGAGCAACCTGTGATAAATGGTCGGCGGTACGAGTTTCTGGAGCTGCAATTCGCAGAAGTCCCGCTCGTCGGGATAACGTTCGATGACCTCATATACCTCGTCGCGTTTCAGCAGGTTCGGAAAGTCGCCGAGCGCACGGACGAAGCCTTCCCAGTCCTCGCCCTTCCAGTCCACATGGAGCATGTCGGGCGATATGGCATCGTGCCGACGGATATAGTCGGCCAGCGCCTTGGCGCGGTTTTCGGAGAGGGTCATGTTGTGCGCCATGCTACCCTCGGGAGAGGCGTAACCGGTGATGTAGATGCCGATAATCTTGACATCGGTATTTTTCTTTACCAGTTCGATGGAGTTGGAAACGGTGTCCAGTTCGGCACGGTTGTCCTTGAACCCGGGCAGAATATTGTAGCTGTCCTGCCGGAACTGCAACCGCGCGGTACGGGTCTCGGCACGCACCTTCACCGGTTCGGGTTCCGGGGCTATGGAATCGAGACGGTAGTCCGGAATAAAGGTGGGCAGGATGCCACTCCACAGACCTTGCTCGGCCTTACCCTCGCCGCAGTTGGTGCAGCCGTGTACCTCCTCACGGATCTCGACCCGTCCGTCGAGCATCCACCGCTGGTAGGGCACGGCAGCCGCGTAGTCGTATTGCCGGTTCTTGCTGCCGTGGCGTATGATTACCTGTGAAGAATCATTATGATAAGGCGGGAGTTCCACGCTTTCGAGGCGTTGCGCCCGCAAGTAAACCTTGTGGCGGGTCTTGCCGTCGATGACAATAGGTGGAAAGGCTATTTCGCGGCTGCCGTCCGCCGACACGAGCACGGGCGTCAGCGCCACGGTGTGCTGCGTGCGGATTTTGGCCTCGCTCAAATCGACGGACATTGTCAGCTCGACCGTGCGGCCCTGCTTAACAACACCTCCCTGACGGATCCCGATCGAGGGCAGGTAACTGGTTTCGTTCTCGGCATGTAGCATCACGGGACTACCTGCCAGTATCAGCAATAGTATGATGTATAAGCGTCTCATAGTCTTTCCATTGTTATTTAATTATGTATATCAGGGAGATGCCCGCTTTGGTCGGGCCGAAGTAGTGCTTGTTCTGACTGCCTTTGAACTTGCCGCAGGTTGCGCACTCGTACTTGTCGTAATTCGTGTAGATGTAGCCCAGGCCGACCGTGGCTTCGATACTCCAGCGTTTGCCCAAAATCCACGAGTAACCGTATGAAAGCCCGACACCCGTGGCCCATCCCTGGTAGCGGTGATCCTTGGTGGACTTATCCTGGAAGAGTACCCTCACACCGCTGATATTGTAGAAGGCATAGCCGCTGTGCAAGCCGAAAAAGTGTCCGTTATGTTTTTCACAGAGCCAGTAGCGGAACTCCGGCATGACCATCCAGTGCTTGATTTTCTTGTTCGTGTCCTTATTCAGCGTCCACGGGTTGTAGGCACCCGTGAGGTCGAGGGTCGTACGTTGGCCCAGCCCAAATTCCAGACTCAAGTTGGGCGTGGTACTTGACCAATACAACAGATTGGTCTTTACTGCTATATCCTGCGCGTTGGCGGTGCCTGTACACCAGCATACGGCAAGGAAAACACCGAGGATCAATTTTTTCATATTTTCCTTTTTCTTGTTATCTCATTTGAACCGGCAAGACCGGCACTTCGTTATCAATAATGGGGAACTATGCCCCGTGTTTTTTCTATTTTTTAGAGGGAATACCCTGCACCCGATCCATATTTCTCTCTTTAAGAGAAATACGAAAAGGTTGATTTAGATGATAATTAACTGATATTCAACTATTAATCATTTCAAGAAGAAAGGCGAAAGCTCAATGCTTGTTGTGAAAAAGAGATAAGATGCAAATAACTGAAAAAAAACATGGCTGATTTTATAGCCGTTTGAGGGATTTTTCGTACCTTTGGCCGTAGTTAATTCTCTTAAAGAGAGAAACGTTTTTTCGCTCAACATTTTTCATGTCATTCAAGAGTCGTTTGCACTTTTTATTTCTTTCCATATTGCCTGCCTTTTTCTTTTAGCCAGTCATGACAAAGACTCTTTTTAACGGTTGTTTGTTCCAACTATTCGTCTTTGCCGATCAACCTGTCGCATTTCTCTTTTGAAGAGAAATTTATTTATCCAATCATCTATATATCAGCGATGTACACTAAAAATAGCGTTAATTGGCTCAACATATTCTTCTTGTTGCACAACTTTTTTTGCACGACAAGGCAATTATTCCGGCTGCTTTCATTGTCATTCTCAATGATTTTCGTATTTTTGCAGTTGTTTGGTACTTCTCTTCAAAAGAAATCATCCGATTTTTTGTATGTATCTATCGCTTAACGGTGTAAAAAATATGCGGGTGGGATTTGTCCGCCATCCGGTGACATCATACGTCCCCATACACAACATGGGTCTGTCCGGGGCGTGTCATAACGGGATGCCGCGCTTCCGGTGCAACCGGTCGTAAACGAAAACACCGCCGATACAGATGTACGGGCGGTGCAAATGGCTGAAACCTATATGTCAGGCAGGCTGTCCTTTCAGTAATATGTCGCGTTGCTGCTGACAGAACTCGTCGTATTCGGCTTTGTCGGTGCCGCTCTCGATAGCCCGGTCAATGACATCACCCAGCTCATCGAAACAGACTTCCTCATGGACGCATTTCGTACCAGCTTCGTCCTGAAGATAGACTTCGTAATAGTCCGATCCGTTGAGTGCCACGATGACATATCCGGTGTGCAGGCGTCCGTTCACCTTTATCCGGAGCGCCGGCATATCCCTGTATATGATGGCGGCAAATTTCTCAATCCCCCACGACATGAGGACGGGCATGGGTGTCAGTGATACCAACTGCTGTTGGGCGGTCTGTGCGATTCGCAATACATATTCTATTTCCATATTTTTATTTTTTGATGATTATTTACTTTTTTAACTAAACCATTCGGGGTTGTCCTTTTTGAGTTCGGCGACGAGTCCGGCATCGGGAAGCCGGAGGGTTTTCTTGTCCGTGAAAAAAAAAATCCCGTCGTAGATCCGTTCGGCTTCATCGTTGGCAAAACCTTCGTTGCAGTCATTGAAGCTGCCCGGCTGGAGGGCGTCAAGCAATTCGGTCGAACCGATTAGCAGTTCTTCGCCCTCGTTGGATTCCACCACACGGCAGGTGTATCCGATACCGTTGAACTGTACTTCCTGTGTTTTCATACGCTTGTTATCTTAATGGGATATTTTTACCGTTTTCCTTGAGGTATTCCATGATGCACCTTGCCTCCTCGTGCGATGCGCGGTTGCGGTCGTCGTAACGGTGTGTCTCGTCCGCCATGACCTCGATACATGCCTTGACAAGCCGGTAGAGGCTCTGTTGCAGCGTGGGGTGCATATCGGGGATGGCGGCGGCGAACCGCTTGGGGTTGAAACTGAAATCGTTCACAGCCCTTTCAGCCGGCATTGGCAGATCGGACCGGGCGGTTTACCTTTGCGGAAAAATGCAATCCCCCACAGGTCGCACAAGACGGACGGGCGGAACGGAAACTATAAGAGGGAGAAGAAGAAGATAGAAAGGGAGAACGGCACGCCCGTATGACGCCGGAGTACGGGCAGTGCATACGGTATAAATGGACTGGCCGCCGGGAATGGCGGTGCCGTTATCTGTCAGATATACATTATATATAATATGTATAGAGGACGGATTTCCCGTCCTCTATACGTCGAGCGGCGACCAATGCCTTCAAGACTCGTATTCAAACTATTCGATGTCCGCCTTCTGGAACTCCTGCGGGGCGTGCCGGTACAGGAGCGGCAAATCAAGCATTGCCATCGGGTATTCCACAAAGCCGCTCCTGCGCCTATATCCGGAATCGGCAGCCAGGCCGTTTGCCTGCAAGAACTCCATTGCGTCCGGATAGTTATTGACATCGACAAACGTGCGGTCGGGCACGCCGAGTGCGTCCATTTCCTCCAAATTGACGGACAGCACGATAAAGTCCTGCCTGTCGCCCACCTTTTCCAATGTGAGCGCCACCCAGCCATTCCCGTAAAACCGTGGCACGAAGTAATACCGTCCTCCCCTGAATGCGTACTCTTTCCGCATGAAGGAGGTATCGGGGTTGACGACCTCAAAGGCATCCTCCCCGACGGTAAATGTCATCATGGGATTGCTGACATCCGCATATACCTTATCTTCCTTGTAACATAGATACTCCGCATTTTCCGAGCGGACGATTGCAAATTGAATTTCCATATCCATCCTGTTTTAGTGATTGAACTTCTTTTTATTTTCCCTTTTTTCGGAAGCCTTCAGGCTTCTCCCGCCGGGATTTGATTTTTACGTGCGTCAAAGATTGCCTTAAAGGAAACAACAAACAAGAAATTTGGGCGGAATTTTATCGTTGCGGTATGGAGCGTCAGCGAGATATGGACGATTGAAAATCGGGAAAGCTACCGGAAAATTGCGTTCAAATAGCGTCAGCGGTACTTGGATGTGTTTCCCGGGCAATACCTTTGCACGGGAAAAAGCATATCCCGGCGGGCAGGGAGCCACCGGCGAAACTGTCGCGGTATAAAGGGAAGCCCATGCGGTATAAGGGGGAAACGGATAAAAAAGGGAGGGGCTGCCTGCGGCAGGTGTTAAAAGAGGATGCCGCCCTGCGGCGGGCGCGTATGACCATGAAATGAAAAAAACGGCAGGACGGATTTCTCCGTCCCACCTTTGAATTTTGGTCACGCTGCAACCTCTTCCGTCTGAAGTTCCGCCTCGGGCTGCGGCTGTTCTTCGGGTTGCATTTCGGTTCCGGGCTGTGCTTCCTCCGCTTCTACGGCTTCCTGCCTTGCCTATTCCTGCACGAGCAGGACGGCTTTCTTTTCCTCGATGCGTTGGTGGCGTTTCTCGTACACCTCATTGTGCCCGTTCTTGATTTCCGCCAGTTCTTCGGGCATGTGCTTCTGTGCGAAGTCGAGCAAGAGGCTTGCAACGGCGTTGCCACCGAATGCGTTCTTGAAATTGGCAATCAGAAAATCCCTGCGGATAACGGCTTTCTGCTTGGCGGTGAGGTTGGCGATGATGTCCATCTTTTCCCCGTCCGTGAGGTAGTGATAAGGTTCTTTTTCCTCAAGACCTACCTCTGCATAGTGTTCCCTGCGGAGGGAAGCGAGCAGGAAGAAATAAATCATCTTGTCCTCGTCCTGCCCGAACTTGCGTTCTGACATATCCACCTCCAAAATTTGCTTCTTGGTGTCCTCCACGGTCTTTTCAAGGGCAATCTCCTTGTTGCGCTTGTCCTGCTTCTCCAGTTTCTCCACGGGAGAGAGCGGTTTCTCCACCGTCCCGTCCGTTCCGTTCGCGTTGGATGCGGCATTCTTCAAATAGCACAACACGACCTCTTTCTGCTCGATACGGATATAGAGCGTTATCTCTCCTGCTTCCGCCTGCCCGTGGATAGCCTTGCACTGCTCCATGTAGTCGCTGAAGTCCTGTTCGTACTCCTTGTACACTTCCTCGTATTCCTCACTTGTGCCGTATTCCTCCTTTTCGGGGGCTTCGGGTGTTTCGGGGTATGCGGTGGCGTAGGTTTTGAGGCATTCGACCTCGTAGCCCATGGCGGTAAGGCGTTCCACTACAGTCTCGTTGTAGTTGTACTCTTGGTGGCACAGCGACACGGCGGGATATTGCTCCACGAACTGCACGGCTTTCTCGGTGAGATACGCTGCGTTCATTTCGGCAAGGCAGGTGCGATTGGCACAGTTTCCGCAACCGCCCTCGCAGAACAACATCATGTTGTTGGTGTTGTGGGGGCACGACAGGCAGAGGGTCTTGTCGAACGAATAACGTGCAAGGTCGGCTGTGTACTGCTGTTCGATTTTCTTCGCCACCTCGGATGCTTTCATTCCTCGCCAACTATTGTATTGCACACCCTCTTTGAGGTGTGTCTCGTACACCTCACGCTGAATGTCCTCGCCGTAACGGCAGATTTCGCTCGCCACGCTGATAGTGATTTCGTCCTGCTCCAAAAGCTGTGCAATCTCGGGTATCAAGGAAACGAACTTCAAGCGTGTACGGATATAACTTTCATTCTTGCCGAACTGTACGGCTAACGACTGCACATCGTGGCGACCGCTTTCCAACAACCGTTGGTAGGCGTTGGCTTCCTCTATCGGGGTAACATCCTTGCGCTGCAGGTTCTCCGTTACCGCCATTTCTTCGGCTTGCTCGTCCGAAATTTCCATAACGATAGCAGGAATTTCCTCCAACCCTGCCATGAGGGAGGCTCGGAACCTGCGTTCTCCGAACACAATCTCAAAGCGGTTCTCTTCCGTGGGGCGCACCCCGATAGGCTGCAACACTCCCTGCTGACGAATGCTCTCGGCAAGTTCGGCAAGGCTTTCCCCGTCAAAGTTCTTGCGTGGGTTGTAACTGCTCGGCTGTACGTTTGCCAATGCTACCATAGTGATGTTCTTCTCTACTGACTGAATGCTCTTTGTCTCCATAATTCATTTAATTTTAACGGTTTATAATTGAGTTATTTGTTTTCTTGGTTCTGTTGCCCGTTGTCGGCGGTATCAAACTCGTACTCCTGCGGATTGTCGTACCCGTCGAACACCACCCGAAAGGTCTCGAAGTCTTTTTTGCCTGCCAGTCTGACGGTATCTTTTGCTCCGATGTAGTAAGGCTCGTTCATTACCCGAAAGGGTGCGCCACGCAGTACGCTATCAACCAACGTGCAAACTTTGTCGGGTTGTTCGGGCATGATATAGCCCAATGCGTATTCGTTGAAAACCACCAATTTAATTTTGTCCATATCTCTGTCATTTTGAGTTGTTTTTTTCTTTTCCCTTTATTCGGTTCTTTCCTGCCTGAACCGCTTTGGGATTTTACTGATGCGGTATCCGGCTGTCGGGACAGCTTCATACGACGGCTTTTCTTGCCAAATTACTCTTACGCAGTAAGGAAGAATTTTGCAAGAAATGCATTTCAAGACGGCGTATCAAGCGCGACAGCCTACCTTTGCATCTTGTAAAACCCAACCGGCGAAGGCAGCGGACGAATCCGGAAAAGCGTCAAAGCATATAGAAAAGGAAGGATGGCCGGCAGGCAGAGGGTATAAGGGAGGAAGCCTATAAAGGGCGGATAACGGCTGTTTATATAGAAAAGGAGGCCCGGCCTTGGCGAAGTACAAGAGAAAAGGGAAAGGTATAAAAGGAAATCACCGGCGGGTGGATTTATAACCGGGCCTTTGCGGGCGGCATCACCGCAGGAATAACGTCCCTGCGGCCCGTTTACCTAAACATCTTCTTTGAGGGAGGCGGGCAGTATCTCGCCGAGCCTTATTTCGGGCTGGTTGCAGAATCCCCTGACTATGGTATCTCCGTTTATGCCTTCAAGCCTGGCGAACATCTGTAACGTGTCGAACCCCCTGTCGAACTGCTCCATGCTGACAGCGGGGGCAAAATGGACAATCCCGCGAGGATATTGCCTTGATGTGCCGATCCACCCGCGCAAATAGTCATCAAAGCTGCCTCTCGCCTTTGATTCGTGGAACTCTTGTGCATGGGAGCTGCGGATGCTTTTACCGTATATCTCATCTCCTAAAAGTAAAATACCGGTCTGCGGGTCATACATAAAACGCCGGTTCGTTATCCGGAGAACATCTATGATTTCCCGCCTGACGTTGATAACCATCAGGGATTTTTCAACCTGCCTTCCGGTGCGCCCGACCGTATTGTGATTTTTCTTTTCCATCGTCTTGTCTTTCATGTGAAACCTTTGTTTTTTCCATTGCCGGGCTGTAACGCCACGTGCATAAAAAACGGGGAGCGAGGAGTCTCCCCGCTCCCGGTCTTCTTCCGGATAGCCCGCTATGCTCCCGGTCAGAACGGCAGGTCGTCCTTGTCGTCCTGCGGCGCATCGGCAGGGGGTTCGGAAACCCCTTCTGCTGCATCCGTCGCATTACCCGTGTCGGAAGTTGCGCCTTCCCGTTTTCCGGTGTTGATGAACTCCAGCGTGTCTGCCGTAATGGAAAGCTGTATCTGGCAGTTTTCGTCCTTGTCTTTCCACAACGAGGCCGAGAGCGTTCCCTCGATGAGCAGCAGCCGTCCTTTGGTCAGGTATTCGGACAGCCGGATGTGGTTCTCCCTCTTGCTCCGCACCCTTACCCAAGTGGTAACGCTGTTTCCCAGCCGGCATTGGCAGATCGGACCGGGCGGTTTACCTTTGCGGAAAAATGCAATCCCCCACAGGTCGCACAAGACGGACAGGCGGAACGGAAGCTATAAGGGGGAGGTGCGGAAGGTATAAACGGGGATACCGGCAACGGGAATAAAAAGGGAAAGGTGGGCTTATAACCGGGAGAGCCGTCGGCAGACCGAAATCCCAAAAATCCATACCGGCTGACTGCCGGTACGAATTTCGGGGTACGAACCGTTTCAGAGGTCCGGGATTTCTCCCGTACTCTGCAGCACGCCGTCCCGGTAGAACCCGATAACGCCGGGCTTAAAGCCCATCTCGCCGAGGGCTATATTCCTGATATAGTCCCGGTACTCGTTACCTGAAAAGTTCTTTCCGCAGAGGTTGTTGAAAAACATCGGGATAGAAACCCCGTCCTCGCTGCTCAATACGGTTTTGCCGTCTTGTCTGATTTCGTCTGTCATAACTGTTTTGTTTTAATTGGTTGAACACTGAAAAACCGTTTTTTCTTTCCCTGCTCTCGCCGGGCTTGCAGGTCTGGTTTCAGCTTTTCAAGGCGGGTAGCGGATAAAGCGGAAGCATCCCGGGCCAAACCCGGATAGAAAACCGGCCATGCAATAGTCTGTTTTCGTTATCCGAATGAAATGCGGCTTGGCACCGATGCGCTTTATCCAACCTTTGCCGGCGAAAAGAGAAAGCCGGCCTGACGGAGACAAAGGGAAAAATGACGATAAAACAGGAAAAAGCGGTACCGGACAGAGAAAAACATCCCGGAAAATTTGCACCGCGACATGATTTATGTAATTTTGCAGTTGTATTTCAAAATTGCATAAATGAATATGGAAACAAAATATATCCGCAGGGAATTGTCCGCCGTGATAGAAGAGGCGTACCGTTATTTCTCGGTCATAACCGTCACCGGCCCCCGCCAGTCCGGCAAGACAACCCTGATCCGAAACCTGTTCCCGCACCTGCCGTATTACTCCTTGGAGAACCTCGACGTGCGGAGCTTTGCCGAAAACGACCCGGTCGCTTTCCTGAACCAGCACAAGGAGGGCATGATTCTCGACGAAGTACATAACGCCCCGAACCTTTTGTCGTACATACAAGGCATGGTGGACGATGACGCGGACCGCCGGTTTATCCTTTCGGGCAGTTCGCAGTTCGCCATGCTGAAGAAGGTCACGCAGTCTTTGGCGGGGCGTACCGCCGTTTTCGAGCTGTTGCCCATGTCCTATTCCGAGATACGGGAGATAGCCGCCGACACGCCGCTCGACCACCTGCTGTTCAACGGGTTCTATCCCGCGATTTATTCGGGGCGTAACGTGCCCAAATTCCTCTATCCGGCGTACATGAAAACCTACCTGGACAAGGACGTGCGCGACTTGCTGCAAATCAAGGACATGATGCAGTTCCACACATTCATCCGGCTTTGTGCCGGGCGTATCGGCTCGCTGTTCAAGGCTTCCGAACTGGCGAACGAAATCGGCATCAGCTCCCACACGGTCACGGCGTGGCTGTCCGTGCTGCAGGCATCCTATATAGTGGCCCTGCTGCCCCCGTATTTCGAGAACACGCGCAAACGGCTGACCAAAACGCCCAAGCTCTACTTCACGGACACGGGGCTTGCCTGCCATCTGCTCGGCATCGAATCCCCGGAACAACTTGCCCGGGACAAGATGCGGGGGGCGTTGTTCGAAAATTTCGTCGTGATGGAGGCATTGAAACGGCGGTATAACCTGGGCAAGGAGAGCAACCTTTATTTCTACCGGGACTCGAACCAGAACGAGGTCGATCTGCTGCTGAAAAAAGGTTCGGGATTTTACGGTATCGAAATCAAGTCGGCCATGACTTACCACGCGGATTTTGAAAAGGCGTTGAAACAGATGGACGGCTGGGTCAAAGGCCCCGTGGAGGGCAAGGCGGTGGTCTATGCGGGCACGCTCGAAAACACCGCCGGGGAAATCAGCCTGCTGAATTACGCCCATCTGGACGATGTGCTGGAATGAGTTGTCAGGGTTTGCGGCGCTTGCCGCCTGGCACTGCGTAAAAATCCACCGTCCGCCGCGTAGAATGCGGCGATGTATATAAAATGTCAGAATATCAAACGGTTAAAGGGCACACCCTTTCGATAAATGTGAGACAAACGCTTCAATGGCCATAAAACCTGTCATTATATTCCTGATTCAGTTCTGCCTGATCGGCGTGCTGTGGCACATCATCGGCTACTGGCGGCGGAAAGCCGGAGAGGCGGCGTATGCCGCCGCACGGATGGCCGACAACGCCGGAGAGCGCGACCGTTATTGCCGTCTGGCAGTCATGGCCGGTCATCGGGACGCCTGCCGTATGTTCTGTTTCTCGCATCCCGACCTGTTCGAGGACCACCTTCCGCTCACGCCGTTCAAGTCGCGGGGCATCCGAATGGCTTTTTACGGGCATTATTACCCGTCCCGGTACCACGAGCTGCTCAGCGAAGAACAAAGGGCTTTCTGCCGTTCACTCTACCTGTTCAAAAATGGCGAAGCGCACGGCATCGAGTTCTTCAAGGCGTGCATGTCCGCCTTACAGACGGACGAGAAGCCTTACCATATCATGTTCATGCCGTGCAGCAACTGGATAAAATACGGGCAGCGGTTCAAACGGCTCGACTGGTATATCGGCAAGCACCGCCGGGAACTGACATCGGGGTTGTATGACGTCGATGTGTTCGACGAACGCGAAAGCCTGCATGAGGCCAAGGGCGGCGGGGAACGCATCCTTGAACGGAATTACCGTATCACGAGGGATATCAAAGGAAAAGAGGTCATCATCGTGGACGACGTGCTGACGACCGGGCAGAGCGTGGCCGACTACAAGGAGGAGATAGAACGGTGCGGCGGCAAGGTGGTGGCGGCCATCTTCTACGGAAAGACCGTTACCGTGCCGCCGTTGTTCCTCGTAAGACTGAACGTGTGGAGCGATTTCTACGCGGAGACCATTAACCGAAAGAGAAAATCATAGCGCCGCCAATGCCGACACGCATTCCTCCTGTATGGATCTGATGTAGTCCAGTACCAACAGCGGGTCGATACTTTTTCCATTGAGCTTGCAGGTGATATGCAGGTGTTCGCCCGTGCTGCGCCCCGTCGAGCCGGTAATTCCTACCACGTCACGCGGACGGACTGCCGCCCCTTTGCCGACGAGTACCTTCGAGAGATGGCAATAGCTGACCGTGTAATTGCCGTGCCGCAGGGTGACATACTTGCCGGATGCCTTGTCCTGCCCGACCTTCACGACCACACCCTCCATCATGGACAGCACCTCGTCGCCCCGGGCGTGCAGGTCGATACCATCGTGGAACTTCCTTTTCCCGCTGAACGGGTCTTTCCGGTAGCCGTAAGACGAATTTATCTTTATCCGTTGTAGCGGATAGCTCACGCTGAGATAGCGGTCCACCCATTCCTTTTTGCGTGCATCGACCGGCAACACTGCCGTGCCGCCTGTCGGCGTGTCCCGTGCGGAAACCGTTCCGGGCAAAAGCCCTTCCTCGCCCTCCTCCAGGGAGGCGGTTGCCACCTTGTAGCGAACCGGTACTGCCATAACCGTGTTGAATTGCGCGTGGACGGGCGACGCAAAACACGAAACGCCCGTCATTATCATCCATAAAATCTTTCTCATGCGGCAAATATAACAAGCTCTTCCCAAGACTGGAGAGCGACGCTTTCCTTTCTCTCCAAAATATGCTTAAATACTTCTTTTAAGTATGATAATTTCGGTAAAATCATACTTAAAACATCGAATTTTATTCGTGCAATGATTTAATACAGCACTATTTTGTATGACTGAATAAAAACATCCTATATTTGCAGAGTACAATTTATAATACATATCAGAGTATGAAACAGACGCAATTTGAATTGAATGAAGTGCCTTATCAGACACTGGAACGGTTCGGCCTGACACAAGAGATGATCGAAGACTTGCCGATGCACGTTCTGGACGAAATTTGTGACGGCCGCCATTCTCCGGTCCTGCCCGTCCGGGTACATGACGAGGAAGGGGAAACGGTCGAGAGCCGCACCCGCTTCGCCCTTATCCGCATGGAGAACGGGCCGGCGGATGTGGTCTTCTATCCGGTCCTGAAATCCTCGCCGCTGGAACGCTACGACGAAGCGCAGCAGAAACAGCTGCTCGCGGGCAAGGCGATTGTCGCGGAAGTGGAAACGGCAGACGGGCGGCACAGCAAGGTGTTCGTGCAAATCGACCCTGAGACGAACCAGGTGATGTCCGTACCCACGCCCATCATCGCCCGCAACCTGCAAGTGCTGGCCGAAGAACTGCACCTCGGCACGGTGGAAATCAAGGGGCTGCAGCACGGGGAACCCATGACGCTGGCCGTGGAAGGCGATCCAGTAACGGTCGGTATCGACCTGAAGAGCAGGACCGGCATCCGTTTCTGTCCGGGCGACGAGCAGAAATGGAAGGAGCAGACCAAACGCGAATGGGACAAGTACACGTTCGGCTGTTACGGCTGCTGGGTGATGGATGATGACGGCAACCTCGACTACGTTCCCGAAGAGGAATACACCGAGGAGCTGTGGAACGAACAGAAAAAGAACGCCGAGCGTAACCGTACGGCGGCACTCCACAAATAAGAACCTAAAATCCGAATCACATGGCACAGAACCGATATTACCCCGAAGAGGTGCTTATCGAGAAGATGGAGCGCGGCGAATACGGCTGGCTCGACTACGTCAACCACTTTTCGCCCGAATGGCAGGATGAGTACACCCGCTACTGCAAGGAGAACAACCTGACGATCGGCAACGACTCCGCCGCCGAGTTCGTCCACTACAAGGACGGACAACTGGAAGCGGCAATGGAAGCGGGTGGCGCGTAGATAACCGACAAACATATATCCTATGGCGATACGAACAAATACCAATCCCCGGCACATGGACCTGCAACCCGAAATGCGCGACCTGTTGCGCCGCAACGGGATGCAGGCCCACGTGGTCAGCGACGGCACGGGCTACCGGCTCCTCGTGCAGGGACACGACTCGCCGCTGCTGGCCTATCCGATAACCGAACGTCAGATGTTGGCCCTGACGGATTGGGGAACGAACACGGCCAACAAGAAAGCCTACAACGTGCTGACGAGCATTGTAGGCAAAGATTTTTACATGCCCAAGAATTTCGTCCATGCCCGCAACGCCAACGGCCGTGTCGCCATGGGGCTGCACGGCTACCGCATCGGCATCGGTGAATACGGGCGTGTGGGGCGGTTCGGTATGCCTCCCCCGTTCCTGGGCTGGACGCCACGCCACCAGTGGGGCTTCCACCTGCGCCGTGTCGGCGGGCAGCTTTTCTACCCGGGAGCGCCCATCGTCCCCGGACGCCCCGACGGGCGCATGAAGCCCGGTGAGCTGCAATCGGGCGGCTACGGTTTCTACTACAAGGGCGGACAACCGGTACGCCCTGCCGGGCAGCAGGACGTGTTGCAGAACCTGCAAGCGGCCATCACGCCGCTGGCCAGCCGTCCGCGCAGCGGGGAACCGGCGCGTCCCTACAAGGAGCTGATAACCTCGCCGGTCTATTTCTCCAACGAGAAATGGCAGGAATGCCTTGCCTCGCACGGCCTGATCGTCGATCGGGAGGCACGGACGCTGACCGTACAGTCCGAGCAGGCGGCAGCCGATATGGTCTATGACCTGACGGACGAAGAAATGGCGGTACTGACGTCCAACTCCCTTGAGGAGCATTCCGTCGAGCAACGTCTGGCGGTCCTGAACGGGGTCGTCGGGGCGGATTTCGCCGACAAAGTAACGGAGGAGGCTCTCAACAGCGAGCGGCGTGTCTCCCTTGCCCTGCACCCCGAAGTACAGCGGGAGCTGGCCGAACGGCAGCGGCAAGAGCAGGAAATCCTTTCGCCACTGGAAATGCCTCTTCCCGAAGAGGAGATGCGGAACAACGCGGTCGCCTCCGTGGACGGGCGCGACCTGCAACTGCTCAACGGGAACAAGGGATGGTACCGAGAAGAGAAACACGGCAGGGAGGTCGAAGTGAGCGAGATAGGTGTGCAGCCCTCGCAAACGGCGGGAATGTACAGAATGACAGCCGTCATCGACGGGCTGGTCATCAGCCACGAAATCACGCAAAAGGACTACGACAAATTCCTTGCGGTGGACGATTACCACCGCATGAAGCTGTTTTCCAAAATTTTCAACGAGGTGGATATGAAATCCCGACCGGAGGCGCAGCGCGGTCTCGGCGTGAAGATTTTCGCCGCCCTTACCGCCGGTGCGGTGGTCACGGCAGGCGTCGCGCACGGCCTGCACCATCACCACCACGCCCCAGAGTTTTACTGCGGGCACTACGGCGGACCTCCGCGCCCGTACTTCAAGCCCGGTGTCGATACGCCGAGGGACGTGGCCATACGCAACTTCGAGGCACAAATGAACCAGAATATTAACGACATGAGAAGAGGAAGGTAACGACATGAGAGAAGGAGAACTTACATACAACGATTTCCTGCAAAGGCTGAACATCCAGGACGTGCTTATCGACGCGGGCTATCACCTGAACAAGCGTGACGGCCTGCGCTATCCCTCGTATGTCCGCATAGGCAGTGACGGATGCCGTGTCCGTGGCGACAAATTCATCGTGACGCAGAACGGTCAGTGCTGCTTCCACGTGCAACAGCAGAAGGTGTACAACCTTATTTCGTTCATCAAGGAGCATCCGCAGTTTTTCTCGGAGTACCATGCGGGAATGTCCGGCGACCGGCTGGTAAACCTCGTGTGTAACCGGCTACTGAACCATCCCATCGAGAACCGTGAGACACGCATCATCCCACCCAAGCGGGATGTCAGGCCGTTCGACATAGCGGACTACGACATTCATAAATTCAACCCGCAGGACCGGGCGACACAGAAGAAGTTCTATCCCTATTTCAAGAGCCGGGGCATCGACCTCTACACGCAGTACGCTTTCCACCGCCATTTCTGCCTGGCGACGAAACACCGCCCGGATGGGGCTGCCTACACGAACCTGTCATTTCCGTTGACCCTGCCCAAGGGCGACGGCACGGTGGTGGGCTTCGAGGAACGGGGACGTGCCCGTCCGGACGGGGGCGGCAGTTATAAGGGGAAGGCCGAGGGCAGCAATTCGAGCGAGGGGCTGTGGATTGCCAGTCCTGCCAAGACACCACTCGCGGAGGCCAAGCATATCTACTGGTTCGAGAGCGCCTATGACGCGATGGCGTATTACCAACTGCGTCAGGCGAAAAACAAGGAATTGAGAAAGGCGGTCTTTGTCTCGACGGGAGGCTCCCCGACCGTGGCGCAGATGCGGGGCGTGCTTTCGGCCACCCTTCCTGCCCGGCACCATATCTGTTTCGATTCCGACCCGGCCGGAATGGAGTTCTGTGAGAAGCTGCGGGAAGAAAAGTTCCGGGTGCAGCGTTCCATCATCGAAGAGACACCCGAACGGAAACCTTACCTCGATTCTGTCCGTGACGGCATGGATCTGGGGAGCGGCGACGTGGAACTGCTGCCCAAGGATCTGCAGACCAGTTACGGGCGGTTCGAGTCCGAATGGGAAGAAGCGGAGTCGATGCGTTCGAGCGGCCTGTGCGCCCCGGAAGACATCTTGGACCAGGTGGGCATGATGAACAAATGCTACGAGACGTTCCGCGAAGGACTGCGGGGGTATCTCGGCCTGGACAAGGAGAATGACGTTTCCACCATACGCGAAATGCCTGCCAGTCCCTACAAAGACTGGAACGAACAACTGCTGGCGGAGCGGAAAATGGAAGAAACAGCCCAAAAGGGGCAGGAACGAGAAGAGGAACCCGAACAGGAACGACAAGCACGCTTTCGCCGATGATACCTTCACAACCCATCATGCACTTTCGGAATGTCGTCCTGCAGCCGCACGCCGGGCAGTTCGTTATCGACGAGCTGCCTTTGATATTGGCGTGCATGGCGGGACTGGTGTACGGCGGCATCGAAAACATGCCACTGGGCGGCATAGCGGCGGCGGTTTCATCACTGCCGCTGCCCGTGCTGCTGTACCGCTTCATCTACCTGCGCCGGACACGATACCGTATCGGCCCGGAGCAGTTCATCAGCGAACACGGCGTTTTCATCCGCAAGGTGGATTATATAGAACTGTACCGTATCGTGGACTTTCAGGAACACCAGAGCCTCCTGCAACAGCTTTGCGGCCTGAAGACAGTCCGTATCCTCTCGATGGACCGGAACACGCCACGCCTCGACCTTGCCGGGGTCAGGCGCGGCAACGACATCGTACCGCTCATCCGCGAACGGGTGGAATACAACAAACGAAAAAAGGGAATATATGAAATCACGAATCATTAGCCTGGGAGCGGCCCTCGTGCTCGCCGCCCTGCTTCCGCAACCGGCCAAGGCGCAGATCGCCGCGTCCAATCCGTTGGAATGGGCGGCTTTGGCCGAGGGTAACGAGGTCATAAACAGCCAAATCGAGAAACAGATCAAGGGTCAGACGCAGACAGCCCTGCTGCAAAATACCATCGCGGCGGAGTTCAACCGCATACACCGGTGGGAAAAACAGTACAACAGCTACCTCAAGACGGCGAGCGGTTACGCCTCGTCGCTGAAAGCCTGCACCCACCTTTATAATGACGGCGTCCGGATATTCCTCACGCTGGGGAAACTGGGCAAGGCCGTCAAGGACAACCCGCAGGGCATCGTCGCCAGCATGAACATGAACAACCTCTATATCGAAACGGCCACGGAACTGGTATCGGTGTTCACGCTCCTGAACGACGCGGTGGCCAAGGGCGGAACGGAGAATATGCTCACGGGCGCGGAACGGAGCAAAACCCTGTGGGAACTGAACGACAAGCTATCGGCGTTCAGCAGGAAGCTGCACCTGCTCTACCTGAGCATCCGCTATTACACGTTCAACGATGTATGGAACAATATAACGGCGGGCATGATAGACCGGAGCAACGGCGAGGCGGCCCGTATGGCCATGTCCCGCTGGCGCAGGTCGGCAGCCCTTGTCCGCTAAAACCGAATGCCTATGAAACGGACAATCTGGATATGCATCCTGCTGCTGTGCGCCGGCATCCCGAAGGTGCAGGCACAGAACGACCCGGTACTGGCGGGCATGATCCTGCTCTATACCGAAAAGGCGGAGAAGGAACTGAAAAACCAGGAGAAGGTCATGCTGATGCAGACCACGGGACATCTATGGACGAAAGAGGAAGTGGAGGCCACGACCGACCTGCAGAGGGAGTTCAACAACTACCTGAACTCGTTCCGCTCGATTGTCTGCTACGCGGCACAAATCTACGGCTTCTACCACGAAATAGCGAGGCTGACGGACAACATGGGTGACTTTACCAAACAGCTTGGCCGTAACACGACCAACGCCCTGGCTGTCGCCCTTTCCACGCGGCGGAACCGGATTTACAGGGAAATGATATTGAACAGCGTGGAAATCGTGAACGACATACGCACGGCCTGTCTCTCGGGCAATAAAATGACGGAGCGGGAGCGCATGGAAATCGTCTTCGGCATCCGTCCGAAACTCCAGACGATGAACAAGACCCTGCAACGGCTGACCAAGGCGGTGAAGTACACCACGATGAGCGACATCTGGCGTGAAATCGACGGGAACGCACGTCCCGTTACCGACAAACGAGGCATCGTGGAAGCCGCTAAACGCCGCTGGAGGCAGAACGGAAAGAATGTAAGACCTTAAAAAAATCAAACGATATGGGATTTTGGAATACGATATTGAAATATGGCGGCAAGGCCATGAAGGGTGCCGGACAGGCCACGGCAACCGCCGGCAAAAACATGGGCAATGCGGTTCTGCACCCTTCGCAGACCTTGCGGGGCGCGGGGCAGGCCGTCAAGACTGCCACCATCGGCGGTGCATTCGGCTATGTGGGCTGGAAAAAGCTGACCACAGACGCGAGTGTCGCACGTATCGTCAGCGAGGCCGTGGTCGGCAAACCCGCCACGAACGTCCTTGCGAGTACGGTCGATGACGCCCGGGAACTGAAGGAGAAGGCCGGGGAGACCGTCTCGGCGATAGGCAGTGCGGTAAGCGGCTCCGGCTCGCAGTTGAACGGCGTGTCGAATTTCATGCAGGCGACCTCCGGGGGCGGCCTGACGGACATGCTCGGCGGATTCTTCAGCAACCTTGGCCGTGGCAACGTGTCGGGGTTGAGTATCGCGGGACTGGTCGCCGCAGCGTTCCTCGTGTTCGGACAACGCGGCTGGCTGGGCAAGATCGCCGGGTTATTCCTGGGAATGCTGCTCATCGGCAACAACGCGGGCGTCCTCCGCACGGCACCGCAGGAGAGTGTGCCGAGGACACAGGCACCGGCGCTCTCCCCGGAGGAGCAGACCCAGAGCGGCGGAATGAGAAGATAGACGGACAAAATAATACGGAACAATGAAATATACAGAAGAAATGATCCTGCATTCCGACAGCGGCTACTGTATGCCGTTCGAGGAGCCGCAGGGAAAAGACGTGGAGATGTCGCTCGGCTACGGCGAGCAGACGCACCCGGAAACGGGCGGGAAATTCTTTCACCACGGCATCGACTTCAACGTGCGGTGCCACATCCTCTCGGCAGTGGCCAGCGGTATCGTATCGGGCGTGGGCAACGACCCCGTGCATGGCATCTGCCAGACGATACGTTACGGTGAGTACGAAGTAATATACGGACACTTGTCGAATGTCTATGCCCAGTTCGGGCAGCGTGTCAAGGCCGGGCAGACGGTAGCCTTGAGCGGTGAGCGGCTGCACGTCGAAGTCCGCTTCAAGGGCGAGGAGCTGAACCCGCTGGAGTTCCTGACCATGCTGTACGGCAATATCCGTGCGCTGCAGGAGGCCGTCGGGGACGGGGCGTCCGGTCTCTACGGGGCAGAACCGGGACCGGCGACCGATTACGAGAAAGACAGGCGGGAAATCGAGGAGCTGATGCTGCGCTTCCTGCCGTACTACATGGAGGATTTGCAGCATGGGGCGTACCGCCTGCCCGAACACACGGAGCAGTCGCTGCGCCATATCTTCACGATGGGCGCGGTGAAGGAGTATTTCTACGAGCAGATGCCGAGCATCGCCAATCCGCTCGGACTGGGGCGCAAGGCCATGCCGCTGGCTTGCAAGGTGCAGAACCTGCTGATAGCGGATTTCCTGAACTACCTTGCCCTGCGGCATGAGGTGTACCTCTCCACGACGGGCGGCGACGTAAAAAAAAACTTCATGACGAAGCAGTAACACACGGCGGTCTCATCGACCCGTTGGCGGAGCTGGACATCGACATCCAGAGCTTCGACATACCGAGAATCGTCTCCGTCTATCCCGACCGTGCCGGAATCCGCTGGTGGACGAAAGCATGGTTCAACAACCGGGAGGAAGGGGAAGCCTCGGTGGAGATCGAACGGGAGCAGGCCATACGCTTCATTCACGACCGTATCGAGAAGGACGCGTGGCTCGAAGAGTTCTTTCCCCGGCAGATGGAGGTGTACCACAATGCCATCGAGCAGACGAAAGAACAACTCCTGAAACAGATAAACATGATATAGATATTACAATATGGACGGAATAAAGCAGAGCAAACGATTCGCGGAGATAGAGGCGCTCATGGGCGACTATTTCCATAGCCATCTCGCCCCTGTCATGAGAGAGACGCAAGCCTACCTGACCCGCAAACAGGGCGAAGAGATGAAGGAGTATTCCACGTCCCTGGGCGGCATCCTCGGCATGATGGCGTCATCGGCCCAACCGTTCTCCGACCCGTACCAGACACTCAAGGTAACGGGCGAATGGAACTCCAAGACAACCGAGGACTACATCGCGATGTGCAAGGACAGGATTCTTGCGTCGGAAGAGGTACAGCACGACCTTGCCTACATGGCCGGCGAGTGGCGCGACACCGTTGTCGGGGAAATCGGCAGGGAGCGTTACGACGCCCTGTCCGGGGAACTGGGCTGTGACCTCGCCTACGCCTACGTGGGCTACCGGGTGGAGCAACTGATGATTGACAAGCTGGTCAAGGAACGGATGCCCAAGTCGTCAGCAGACTACATTATCCGCAAAGCGGCGGAGTCAAGCCTGCTGGGGCTGTCGCAGACGTTGAACCGTTCGCCCCTGGCCGAGGAAATCGAGAGACGCGGCGAGGCCGCCTACCGACCGAGCAGGTTGGAGAAAGGGACGGCCAAGGTATTGGGAGCTTCGGCAGATACCCTCATGCTGGGCGGCGTGGGTTCGTGGGCGACGTTCACACGGTTCGTCGGTGCGGACGTGGCTATCTCGGCTGTGGCCGACCGTTTCGCGTCCAAAGCGCCGGAGGAACTTTCGGTGGAGCAATGTATCAGCAAGGGCGTGTTCGGCAGCGACAGCAACGTGTTCGACGGCTTCCGCCGCGAAGCTGCCGCAATGCCGTCCGGGGAGAACACGCTCGTGGCCGAGGCCAACGGGCAGTTACAGAAAAAAATACCTGTTATGGATTTTGACTTTATGGACTTGTGGAAAACCGGAAAGGAAGTTATGCCGCAGTGGTACGGGAACAACGAGAAGAGCGAAGAGGAACGAACCCGGGCGGAACGGTACAAGGATGTGCCGCTTGTCGTCGCCCCCGGACAAGAGGAAGCCTACCTGCAAGGCATGGCAAGACGTGAGGTTACAGCGACCGGGCAGGTGGAAACGGAGACCGAGAAGAGGGAAAAGGAGGAAAAGGCGGAGAAGGAAGTACGGGAGCAGGCCGTGTATTCATCGGAAGGGATACCGGAGAGGCAGGACACGCCGACCAACGAGAACGGTTGGGACGGGCTGGTCCGTTCCCTGGGACTGGAAGGCATAGGCGACGTGACGGGCAACCTCGGCTATATACTGGCCATGTTGCCCGACATCCTGCTCGGTGTGTTCACGGGCAAGACGCAATCGCTGGGCCTGAAAGACAACCTGCTGCCGATAGCGAGTATTGTGGCGGGCATGTTCATCAAGAACCCGTTACTGAAAATGCTGCTTATCGGCTTGGGCGGCGCGAACCTGCTGAACAAGGCGGGACACGAAGCGTTGGGACGGGAACGGCCCGGCATGGCTGCCGAAGGCAGGCATGTGCAGTACAAGCGCTATCCGGACGAACCGCTCAACCCGCGTATCGTGAACCCGGTACTGCATGGCAGTACGCTTGTCGCCACGATAGACCGCGTACCCTGCACCGTGCAACTCAGCCCCACGGTAGCGGACGCTTACCGTTCCGGGGCCTTGCCGCTGAACACGCTGGCCAATACCATACTTGCCCAAAACGACCGGGTGCGCCAAATGACCTCGCGGAACTACGACAACGGGCAGCAGGAAACAATCGTGCGTACACGGGGCATCCAGTAATTCCATAACCGACAAACACCAGGAGTATGAAAGAAAAGTCACAGATAGAAAAGAACGCTGAAAAAAAGCAAATCGACCTGCTCTCCACGGCCTTGCGTGAGGCATCGAACGCCGGAGGCCACTGGCTCAACGCCACGGGCAAAGGTTATCCGAAATTTTACCCGCGCGGCGTGTCCGTCAGTCCGTTTAATGCCTTGTTCATGACCTTGCATTCGGACAGGCACGGGTGCAAGACCAACCTGTTCACCCTTTACAGCGACGCCAAGATTCGCGGCACGTCGGTCCAGGAGCACGAGCAGGGAGTCCCTTTCCTATTCTATAATTGGAACAAGTACGTCCACCGCAACAACCCGGAGGATATCATCAGCCGGGACGCTTACATGAAACTGGACGAGGAGGTACAGAAACAGTACAAGGGCGTGCATAACCGGGAGATCCGCACGCTCTTCAACATCGACCAGACGACCTTGCCCTACGTGGACAAGGAGGCTTACGATGCGGTACTGCTGAAAGACGGGAACGCCGTGGAACGGGGTTACTCCGAAGCCGACGAGCGGCGGTTGCATACCCGCTTCAACGACTTCCTGCTGAAGATGCGGGACAATCTCGTCCCGGTACGTTCGGACGGTTGCGGAATGCCCCATTACGAGACGGACCGCGACGCGGTCTATATGCCCCGCCAAAAGGACTTCGAGCACTATAACGACTACGTGCAGGAGGCCCTGCGGCAGCTCGTAAGCGCCACGGGACACCAACAGCGTCTCGCCCGGGAGGGCATGGTGATGAAGAACGGCATAGCTCCCTCGGAAGATGCGCTCAAACAGGAGCGGTTGGTCGTGGAAGTGGCTTCGGGAATCAAGATGCTGGAACTGGGACTGCCTGCCCGGTTGTCCGATGACAGCCTCAAACTGGTGGACTACTGGAACCGGGAGCTGAAGGAGAACCCCGTCATGGTGGACGCGCTCGAAAGCGACGTGAACAATGCCATTGAAGTAATCAACAAGGCGGAACGGGGCGAGAAAATCGAATACGCCACGCTGCGTAACCGCCGGCGGACTTCGGACATGAGGGAACAACTGCCCAAGCATTATTCCGTGGCCGATGAAATCCGGCAACACCCGAACAAGGACGACAAGACCATTGTCATCGTCATCGACCCCTCCACGAAATCGGCGGACGTGATACTGCCCGCCGGTGCATCACCGGATGTGGACAATGAAATCCCGGGCATGAACAAAGCCCGTATCGGCAGGGCCTTGCGAAGGGAAGGTGTCGAGAACGTGCGCTTTTTCAATCCCGACGGCGCGTGGGGGTACAGACCCGATGACGGTTATTTCGCCGAAAAGCAAGTGTCGCTGGCCCGGTTGAAGAACTGGTCACTGGAAATGCTTTCCACACTGGACGTATCTCCTGCGGTCAAGCGGGCGAACGAAGTGAATTTCGACCGGGCGGAGATGATTCAGGACGATAAAAAGCGCTGGGCGTTGTACATCAAGCCCGAGAACAAGAAAGGATACAGTATCTATCCTGACAAGGAAGACGTGAACCTGTTCTTTTCCACGCTCAGGCAGGCGATGGACAACATCGGAAAGGTGCGTATGGAACTGGCGCACAAGTATTACGCACTGGCGGAGGTGCAGCCTGATTTGAAAGTGGATTTGTTCAGCAGCGGGACGAGGGAGATCGACCTGAACCGCATCCAACGTGTTTCGGTATTCAATACCAAGCAGGACGGCAGACAGTGCATCGCGACCATCGACGGCAACAAGACGAAACCCCGGAGCGTTACCCCGCAACAGTGGCAGCGGGTGATGGTGGCAGAAGACAAGACGGAATACAAGCGGCATCTGGCCGCCACGCTGTTCGCCGATATTTTGCGTAAAGGACAGACTTTGGAAGAGCACACCGTAGAGAAGCAAGAAAAGGAAGATGCGAGGCAACAGGGGGAAGAACCGGTGAAAACACACCGGAAAGAGGAAGCGGAGGAATCCGTTACTCCCCAACGGCAGGCGTGGAACGGACTCAAGGCGAAGCATCCCGATGCCTTACAGCTTATCCGTGGCAGAGACGCCTACCGGCTGTACAACGAGGATGCCGTGAGGGGTGCGGAAATACTGGGGATTCCACTGGAAAAACGGGAGGGAAACCCTGACAAGGGGTTCACGGCTTCCGCCGAATTTCCATTGAGCCTGCTCGATACTTACCTGTCTAAACTTGTAAAAGCCGGGGAACGTATCGCCATCTGCGAACTGCCGGCAGCTCCGGAACGGACGGGAACAACGGAAAGACAGGCCCGGGCAACCGAAGAGCAGAACGAAAACGAACAACGACCAACATTCAGGAGGTAAGAATATGGCTGGCAAGAATCAACAATATGCAGCGCAGTATGCGGAATACGCCATGGAGCAAATGCGCCGGTACGGAATACCCGCTTCCGTTACACTGGCACAAGGCATACTGGAAAGTGCCAACGGGCAGAGCCGTCTGGCACAGAACGAGAACAACCATTTCGGCATCAAGGCCACGCCCGCGTGGATCGCCGAAGGTGGCCGGTTCGGGGTATATACCGACGACAAGCCGAACGAGAAGTTTTGCAGTTATGACAGCGTGGGTGATTCCTACGAGCACCACTCGCGTTTCCTGAAAGAGAACAGCCGCTATGCCCGCTGTTTCACGCTCGCCCCGGATGATTACAAGGGCTGGACGCGGGGTATCGCACAGGCCGGCTATGCTTCGGGCGGCAAGTATGCCGGGAACCTGCAACGTATCATCGAGCAGAACAGCTTGCAGAAGTATGACCGGCAGGTCATGCAGGAGATGGCGGCACAAGGCAGGAAGTTCGGTGTAGAGGACAACCCGCTCCGCACGTCCGGGCACATAGCGCAGGAGGCCGGCTATTCGTTCCCGGTGGAGCGCGATGAGTTCCTTTTCGTGACCTCGCCTTTCGGTATGCGGCAAGACCCGACGGACGGCACGAAACAACAGATGCACAAGGGCATCGACATCCGTTGCAACGGCGATGCGGTGCTGGCCACGGAGAACGGCGGCAAGGTGGTGGCGGTGAACCTGAACAAGAACACGCCCGGCGGCAAGTCCCTGACGGTGGAATATGCCCGGACGGATGGCAGCAAGGTACAGTGTACCTACATGCACCTCGGCGAAGTCAGCGTAAAGGCCGGTGACACGGTACGGGCAGGACAGCGGATCGGCATCTCGGGGAACACCGGTACGCGGACAACGGGCGAACACCTGCATTTCGGCGTGACGAACCTATACGCGGACGGTACAAGACGGGAGATAGATCCTGCGGCATACCTGACCGAAATCGCCCAAAAGGGCAATATCAAGCAACAGGTGCTGCATAACGGGAACGACCTGCTCGCCCGATATAAGGGAGCGGAAGAGAATGCCGCCGACAAAAGTCTGTCGCCCGACGCGTGGATGAAGAAGCTGCTCTCCTCGGAGGACAGCGGCGTGGGGCTGTCGGGGTGTAACGACCCCGTCGTGGAAATGGCGATGACCGCCTTTACGTCCCTGATGCTGCTGGCGGTGCAGATAGACAGCAAGAACGGGGAGGAGCAGAAAGCGGCAATATCGGCGGCGATGGATAACCGGAAGATTGACCTGAAACCGCTGTTACCGGGCATGAAAGCCTGCGACCTCGTGATCGGGGACAACGGCAAAGCCACGCTTCGGGCAGACAACGGGAGCGTTCAGGTGGCACGTGAACTGACCGCCGCCGAACTGAGCCGCCTGTCGGCCACGCTGAACAACGATACCCTTTCCGAGGAAGCCAAACGGATACGTGTGACCGGTATGCTGAACACGGTTATCCTCTCGGAAGCGGCTTCGCAGAATTTTGAACAAGGGATGTCCAGACAGCAGGGACAGACGGAGAACCTGAAACGATAAAGGCATGGGGATATGGTAAAATACGTGTTGATACAACTTTGCAGATGTCTGTTCGGACTCTCCTACCTGACCTTGCATGTCCTGTTCTGCTACCTGCTCTTCGGCTGGATAGCGACGCTCGTCATCGTGGGCGTGCAGCTGTTCATTGCCGGATGGCTGGTCTGGGCGATGATACGCGCACCCGATTAAAGGACGGCTTCAGCGTGTTCAACTTCAATAAACCTCACTTTGTCCGGTGGTAGTACATGTATCACTAAAAAGGCAAAGAATATGATAAAATGCAATGTTACGGCGTGCGGCATTATCAGCCGCGACGCTTCGACGCGCACGAACAAGGAAGAGAAAACGTTCCTGTCTTTTCCGCTTCGCGTCGCAATCCCGACGAAGGATGGCCGGCATGAAACGGTCGAGATCAGCGTCAACAAGGACGGCACCCAGGAAGAAACTGCAAACTATCGCAACGGCTCGCGGGCCGAAGTATCGGGTACCATGTACCTGAAACGCAGGGGCGAAAAGCTCTATTTCAATCTTTTCGCCGACCGCATCGTCCCGGCTCCGGCAAACACGGCAGATTCCCTCAAGGGAGAGATGTCGTTCCGTGGCAAGGTGGGCAAAAACATCGAGGAACGTAAGGACAAGAACGACAAGCCCTATACGGTGTTCTCGGCGTTCAGCGCGGAGAAAGTGGACGATGGCTTCGAGTACCAGTGGGTACGTTTCTTCAGCTTTAACAAGCAACGGGAAGAATGGTTGCAGCCGGGTGCAAGAGTGGATGCCAAGGGCGAAATGAGCGTCTCGGTACATAACGGGAAAACGGATATTTCCTGCCGGGTGGAGGAACTCTCGCTGCATGTGGCGGAATCGGATAACCCCAATCAGTAAGGGCTATGGCAACGTATAAAAGACCCAGACCGGAAGGTCCGAGCAGCGAGGACAAGGCGCTGGACCTTTTTGCGGAAATGATGATCGAGAAAATCGAAAGCATCCGCGAAGACTGGAAAAAGCCGTGGTTTACCGAGGGCAGCTTGCAGTGGCCCCGCAATCTCTCCGGACGCGAGTACAACGGCATGAATGCGCTGATGTTGCTGATTCACTGCGAGAAAGAGGGGTACGCGATTCCGCGCTTCTGCACTTTCGACTGCGTGCAACGGCTCAACAAGCCCGATAAGGACGGCAAGGAGCTGCCACGGGTTTCCGTGCTGCGGGGTGAGAAATCATTTCCGGTCATGCTGACCACATTCACCTGCATACACAAGGAAACGAAGGAGAAAATCAAGTATGACGACTACAAGAAGCTATCTGAAAATGAGCAAAAGGAATACAATGTCTATCCGAAGATGCAGGTGTTCCGCGTCTTCAACGTGGCGCAGACCAACCTGCAGGAGGCAAGGCCGGAGCTGTGGCAAAAACTCGAAAAGGAATATGTGCAGCCGAAGATTGAAAACGGGGAACATTTCAGTTTCGCCCCGGTCGATACGATGATCAAGGACAACCTTTGGATTTGTCCTATCAAACCGTTGTATCAGGATAGCGCCTATTATTCGATTACGAGGAATGAAATCGTCGTGCCGGAAAAGCGACAGTTCGAATCCGGAGAGGCGTTCTACGGAACGCTTTTCCATGAAATGACGCACTCGACCGGTGCGGAGGGCGTGCTCGACCGGATAAAGCCGACTTCTTTCGGCTCGGAGGAATACGCCCGTGAGGAACTTGTGGCCGAACTGGGCAGCGCGTTGGTCGCCCAACGCTACGGCATGGGCAAGCATATCAAGGAGGATAGTTGTGCGTACCTGAAAAACTGGCTTGATGAGCTGAAGGAGTCACCGCAGTTCATCAAGACGACGCTGCTGGATGTGAAAAGGGCCACTTCACTGATTACGCAGAAGGTGGACAAGATCGCGCAGGAGCAGAAACAGCAGGTCGGTGAAGAACAAGAAGCCGCACCGAAAGAAAAGATATTCTACTCGTCCGTGGCTTATCTCCAGTACACCGATGATACGGCGCGGCTGGACGCCTTCAGGGACAAAGGCGACTACGAGGGGCTGCTGACGCTTGCCAAGGAATATTACGACGGCAACGGCATGGATGAGAAAGACACCTACGCGTCGCCCCTCCAGAACTGGGGTGACGACCTGCTTATCGAGGACAAGGACTTTGCCGTGGTGTACAACGGCAGTGTCGGCGGAACTTACGAGGTGATGCTGAAATTCACGGAGCAGGAGGTGCGGGACCACATCACGCGCTACGGCATAGACCGTGCAAGCAACGATGTCAGGGAGGTGGCCAGGGATATGGCTGCTGAACAGTTCACGGCCATGGCACAGCAAAAGATCCCTGCCTTCGAGATGCCGAACGGCGAGGTGCTGTATGTCGGGTACAACAGGGAATCCGACAGCCTCGATGTCGGACAGGCCGTTAACGCGGGACTTGCCGCACGGCATAGTTTCCCTTACGACCACAATGCGACACTGGAAGCCAACCTCCAGACCGTGAACGAGAAGCTGAACGGGATGGAGGAATACCAGGAAGAACTACAAGAGGCAGAATACAGCGGCGGGATGCGCCGGTAGGAACTGGACAAAGATGCGGAGTTGGTTTTCTCCGCATCTTTATTATTCACCTGTTCTGCCGTTCATCTATCATTGACTGTAATTCCAAGAACTTGCGATACCGGTTACTTCCACCGGCATAGTCTTTGGCGTCCTGCTGCCTGGCATAAAATTATTGTACCATTATTTTTTAATTCTGTAGATAGCTTTCCCAATTCTCATGGCCAATGGTCAGCTTGTCCGTTTCCCAGTCGTATTCCACTTCCGGTATATCGGAACAAGGGAAATACACGGTATAACCTATCTGCCCGTAGGAACAATGCAGTGGCATGACGCATATTTCATGACCGAAGTAAGGCTGTGGCGTACAGTATTTCTGCCAATCAAAACGACCTGCGGCAATATTGCAGCAAAGCAATTTTAGCGTTAATATGCCTTTCCAACTCTGAAAATCTTTTTTTAAACTTTTTTCCATACTGCTAATGTGCTATATTGTAATAAATTTCGGGTTCGCTTGACACGTTGTAAATCCAACTGCCGCAACGCACCAACAGGGCATTCCTGCCATAATAGAGCTTCTTCATTCCGGATATGCTTCCCGTCCGGTGGAAATTCGGGAAACGGCTGATGTCTATTCTTTGCGCGTCGCGCTTGTTGATTGTCCTGGTTCTCATTGTATCGCTGTTTTTAATGTTTCATAAAGTGTCTTTATCATGGCTTCGGCATCTTCCATATCGCTAACGATGTCCTTGATATGGTAGGGCGCACCGTTCTTGCCGTGCCCGTCCGTACCTATCCACAGATAGGCTTCGTAGTCGGGGTCAAAATTCTCGTAAAACTCTTCGATGCCGCTGACAAGGCTTTCTGTATCATTGCCTTTCATTTCGATAGAGAAACTAAAATCCTGTCCCATTCTCGTGTACCGCTGAAAGTCGAACTCCACAACTTTTTTCTTTCGGGTATCGGCTTCTACATTCCATCCCAAATTGGTGGCTACGGCGGTAATCTGTTCTATTGCTGTCATGTCTGTTTTTTTATTTCCCTTTTCTTGAAGCCTTCCGACTTCGCCCAAAGGGTTGTTTCATGTGCGTCCCAAACGGCGGATGCAAGAACTACGGGCAAGTAACCGGGAGTAAAATTTTATGAAATGCCGTAATCTGCGATTGCGGAAAGTTTTCGTCAAATTTCATTTCAGGTAGCGACAGCGGTGCTTGAACAATGTTCGTCTGCCGTACCTTTGCACACGAAACAGCCCCGTGGCGTATGTCGGGGTAACAAGAATGGCCATACCGTTAGAACCGGAGCATGGCATGGATAAAAAAGGGATAGAAGCGGCTGCGGCCCGGCAGAGCATGGACTATAAAAGTAACCGGGCCATCCATGCAGGGAAATGAAATCCACCCGCCGGTGTGGCGGGTGGATATTCGCAATCTGTTAAGGTACATCAGAAATGGTAGTCCACAACCCCTCCGACATGGAGTGTCGTGTCGGGTTCGAGTCCGCAAACAAATTCCATAAAAGCAAAGGATGCTTCGGCAAAGGACTGGTTGCCGTCCCCGTCAAGATAAAAACGATAATTGGTATCCAACGGGTTTTCTATTGCCTGTTCAAGATTATAAAGCGGTCTCCATTCCAACATATTCTCGACAGTAAGAGTCTCCGCTTTCTCATGGATATTGGCGACAAACTCCTTTTTCCACTGCTCCACGCCTCCCTTATAAAGTATGGTATCTTCGGATGTCAGCTCGAACATCCCTTTGGGCAGTTTATATTCAACCAAATCAGAAATCTCTTCCTTGCGCTGCTCGTCGCTCATATTCGCGCAATAGTCGTAAAAACTGAAGTCCCCATCAATGAACGTGTTCTCATCAATGTAATTCTCCTTGCCAATCGGCTGCGTTGAAATTTGAAAAATGCTGCTGTGCATAACTTTAAGTTTTAACTGGTTGATACTTGTTTTTCCCTCTTATCGAGCCTTTCGGCTACCTTGTCGGGATTGATTTTACATGCGGGTTCAACAGCGTGGACAGGAGGGTAAAGGCAAGTAAACAGCCGGGAATTTGACGGAATACCCAAATCTTTGATTTGCGGAAGGCTGCCGTTCAATTCGTGGCCCGGTTAGCGCAGCGGTACTTGACGACCGGACGGACGCTGTACCTTTGCATGGGAAAATCTCGCCGGCAAGGAGCACCGGAGCACCGGAGGAGAGAGACGGGAAAGTGATAGCGAAGGAAGATAGAAGGGGAAGGAAAAGAAGCCGATTATATAAACGGGCTGCCGCTTGCTTAGATAAGGTATTCCGAAGAAAGTAAAACAGGCTTGTCGCCACAGAAGCAATCCCCGAAACTCCTTGTGTCGCAGGTTCGGGGAAGGTTTGTTATTACTCGATGAAATGATGATGGGCATTTAGGCACTTGTCGTTCGGTTGTGTCTTTTGTGAAACTCCTACAACACTGGGGTATCGGCAAAAGCAACCGTTGTATATTTGGTTGCCGTCAAGTGGCTCTGTTCTGCATAGTTTGATAGGTTACACACTTCCTACCTCTTGTCCATTGTATGTTCATTTTGTAGAAATATCTACAAAATAAATATGAACTTAAAAACATGTCAGAAATACCAATGAATACTTAAACAGAGATATATTTTTAAAACTCTTAAACAAAGGATTTTATATTTGGTAAATATCCTTTACTTCTTTCAAGCAGGTATTTACTTTCTGATTACTTACCATCATAAACAAAAGATGATTTTCATTAGAAGCGATGCTTTTCATACTTGACAGAATTTCTTAAGCTGAACCGAACAAAAAGATATTGCACATTTCTTTAGTCTTTTATCTTGGAACACTACCCACATTCATCCTATGCGTCTTTTACTTGATGACTAACTGTAAATCCGGAAACATTCACAAAACCTGATTGGAATTCTTCTTATAGTAAGCAGAAAAAGCAGTTTTTATTAGCTGTTATTTATAGTATTTACATTATTTATATTATAAATACTATAATTAACTACTTCTACCAAAACACAAGTTTTCAATATAAAATATGACTTAGAGTAAGTAATGATGTGATCTAACTCACCAAATATTTCTTTTCAATTGACAAAAAGAAAGTATTCGCAATTTGGGAAGTTTAAAACACTTTTCATGTTTTTATTTTATATAGTTAACAATCAAAATAATACTATAATTTTGCACATCTTTTTTAATATGAATAAAAATGCAATCATGAGCCGTTTTATTGAATATTCTAATAATATATTATTTTTTGATGTCATGTTGACTGTTTGGAGAAACGTTAAACGAAGAGACAAGATGTAGCAAGTGTGTTCATCCATTTCTCCGTATGCAATATAGTAACGTGAAAAGAATTATATACATTTAAAAACAATTCATTTATATCATTAACTTAAAAATCAGAGATGAAAAGAGTAATTCTTTTGTTCGTCTCTCTTGCTGTGATGGCGTTCCAATTGCTTTTTGCCCAAAGTTTTACGGTGAAAGGTAAAGTCATTGCCGAGGAAGGCAATGAACCGTTGATTGGAGTGGCCATCATGCAAGAGGGTACCAATAATGGTGTGATTACCGACATAGACGGCAATTACTCCATTGAGATCAAAGGCGTTGCGCAGGCTACTTTGGTATACTCGTACATTGGTATGCAGCAGCAACAGCATGTAGTGACTCCACAGACACAAAAGTTGGATATCGCGCTGAAAAGCGATGCACAGCTGGTAGATGAAGTAGTGGTAGTGGCCTACGGAGTTCGTAAAAAAGGAACGGTGACCGGTTCTGTTTCCACAGTGAAATCTGAGAAAATAGAAAGCGTACCGGCTGCCGGTTTCGACCAGGCACTGCAGGGACAGACTCCCGGCTTGATGGTTATGTCCAACTCGGGTGAGCCCAGCAAAGCTGCCGCTTTCCAGCTTCGTGGTACCAACTCCATCAACTCAGGAACTTCGCCCTTGTTCATTCTGGACGGTGTACCCATCTCCAGCAACGACTTCAACACCATCAGCCCGAGCGACATTGAAAGCATCTCGGTGCTGAAAGATGCGTCTTCCACGTCAATCTACGGTGCCCGTGCTGCTAACGGTGTAGTAGTAATCACCACCAAGCGCGGACGCTCCATGGACAAAGCACACGTTACCTTACGTACACAGTGGGGTATCTCACAGTTAGCCAAAGGTGAATGGAACCTGATGAACACGGCTGAACGTATTCAGTTTGAAAAGGAAGTCGGTCTGGATGCCGGTCAAGACTATGACTTGTTGAACAAGACCGATGTTAACTGGAGAGACATGGTGTTCAACGACAATGCCATGCTGCAGAACTACGACCTTTCTATCAGCCGTGCTACCGAGAAATTGAACTACTTCGTTTCAGGAAGTTTCTACGACCAGGACGGTATTGCCCAAGGTTCCACCTTCAGTCGCTACTCTATCCGTGCTAATGCCGAGGTTAAGGCCAGTAACTGGCTGAAAGTGGGTACCAACTCCATGGTTGCTTATGAAGAAGTGGAGCAGGCCGATGCCGGTTCTTACAGCCTGTCATCACCGATTTCAGCCTGCCGCTTCATGCTTCCCTACTGGAATCCTTATAATTCGGATGGCTCATTGGCTACCAATGCCAACGGTGGATGGACCGGCACTACTGTGAACCCTATTGAATGGATGGACAATAACCCGGTTACTAACAAAAAATATAAGGTATTGAGTGTGCTCTTTGCCGAAGTGACTCCGATAGAAAATCTGACCTACCGCATACAGTTCGGTGCAGACTTTACGCACTCCACCGGATTCATGCAGTCATTCCCCAGCTATCAGCTGAACAACGGTCTGGGTGCAGCCGGACGTCAGTCGAACGACATTCTGAACCTGACCATCACCAATACGCTGAACTACAAGTTCGATATCAACCGCGACCACCACTTCAACGTGATGCTGGGTCAGGAAGGTATTGACTACCGGGCAGAAGGATTCACCCTGACCACCCGCAACCAGAACAACGACTATCTGACCAACATCAGTTCCGGTACACGGGCATCGAGTTGGCAGGATAGCAGTTCAGCTTATTCGTATGTATCTGTCTTCGGCCGTGCCGAATATAATTATGCCGACCGTTACTATGCCGACCTGAGCCTCCGTGCCGATGCTTCTTCCCGTTTCGGCAAGGACCACCGCTGGGGACAGTTCTGGCTGAGAGACTTTGTGTGGAACGTCAATGCCAACGTGTCGTACAACAAGAATGAAATCAAGGAACTCTATAACGGTGTGCAGGAGTATGAATTGCCCAACACCTCTACCAAATGGGTAGTGGGCCATCCGTACGGAGAATTCTTCATCAACCGTTATGCCGGCGTGAACCCTGCCAACGGCGACCCGCTGTGGTATGACAAAGACGGCAACATCACCACCGAATTCCGCGAATCGGACAAAGTGATGGTGGGCAAAAACTACCTGGCTCCCTGGCAAGGTGGCTTCGGCAGCACCCTGACCTGGAAAGGCATATCGGTAAACGCACAGTTCAGTTGGGTGGCTGACCGCTGGATGTTCAACAACGACCGCTTCTTTGAAGAAAGTAACGGACTTTATACCGGTTACAACCAGTCCAAGCGTCTGCTCTACGACCGCTGGAAGAAACCGGGCGACGTGACCGACATCCCCCGCTGGGGTGTAACGCCGCAGATGGACTCCCGCTTCCTGGAAGATGCTTCCTTCCTGCGTCTGAAGAACCTGATGATCAGCTATACCTTTCCGCAAAGCTGGATGAAAAAGACGAACTTCTTTACCAACGCACGTATCTATGCGCAGGGGCAGAACCTGCTGACTTTCACCAAGTTCAGCGGACTTGACCCGGAAGCGTTCACCAACATGTATCAGGCACAATATCCCATGTCTCGCCAATACTCGTTCGGTTTGGAACTCTCTTTCTAATCTTTTAATTAATGAAACAACGAAAAATGAAAAATATAAAAACATATCTGCTCATGGCCGCTATGGCATTCAGCACCACTGCCTGCCTGGACAAGTATCCGGATGATATGGTACCGACTGACAAGGCCATCACCACTGTGGATGAAGTAGACCAGGCCGTGATTGGCATCTACTCTTCCTGGCTGAACGGAGCGTTATACAGTGGCTACCTCACCCTGCTGCCCGATATCCAGGCAGACCTGGCTTACGCGGTGAACGGCTACTCCAACCAGTTCGGTAACACATGGCGCTGGAACATCCTTTCTACCGAACCGGAATATGAATCGGTCTATGCCGGACTCTACACCGTCATTACCCGCTGTAACTTTATGCTGGACAATGTGGACCGCGTACGCCAGAATACCACCAATGATGATGACCTGGACCGTCTGGACCAATACTGCGGAGAAGCATACTTTGCCCGCGCACTGGCTTATTCAGAATTGATTAAACTCTTCTGCAAGGCTTACGACCCGGCTACAGCAGCCAACGAACTGGGTGTGGTACTGAAGTCACACTACGACGGTGACGAACCTACCCTCCGTTCATCACTGGAAGCCTCTTATCAGTTTGTCCTGGATGATCTGGAAAGAGCAGCCGGGTATCTGAAGCTGGAAGATGATTTCGATGGAGTTCTCTACAGCACACCTTACTTCTGCGAATACACCATCTATGCACTCCGTGCACGTGTGGCTCTCTACATGCAGAACTGGAAAGACGCTGAGAAATACGCTTCCAAGGTGATCGACAGCAAATACTACAAACTGTCTAGTGTGAACGATATGATAACCAGCTCACAGAACGCTTACCAGTATATGTGGTCGAACGACGAGAGTACCGAGATTATCTGGAAAGTGGGAATGACAGTCAGCAACTATGGAGGCGCCTTGGGGCAGGTCTTCTTCAACTACGACTTCCAAAGCTTTAAGCCCGACTATGTACCGGCAACTTGGGTACTGAACCTCTATTCGGAACAAGACCTGCGCTTTGCAGCCAACTTCGTGACACAGCCTACCGGTTATCCGCACGGGTTGCAGTGGCCGTTGGTAGCCAAATACTTCGGAAATGAATCCTTCATGGCTCAGAACATGCTGCATGTATGTATGCCGAAAGTGTTCCGTCTGTCAGAGCAATACCTGATCCGTGCCGAAGCCCGCGCCAATCAGAAGAATTACAGCGGTGCCAGCAAAGACCTCAGCGATTTACGTCGTGCCCGCTTTCAAGGCGGTAACGGAAGTATCTCGGTCAGCGCACAAAACTGGCTGGAAATTATCGAAGAAGAACGTGTACGCGAATTGTATATGGAAGGCTTCCGCCTGCAAGACCTGAAACGCTGGCATAAAGGCTTCGAACGCAAACCGCAGGAACAATCACTGACCAACGGTAGTTCGCTGAAGATTGAAGCAGATGACGTGCGCTTTGTATGGCCCATTCCGAAACATGAACTGGAATCACCGGGTAGCCAGATTCAGCCCAACGAGAGCAATAAATAAGAATAGATTCATCATTTATAAAGCATAAGTATAACAATGAGAAAGATAAACTACGGACTGATGAGCATGCTGACACTGCTGATGTGCGCCATCACCAGTTGCGGTGATGCAGAGCGCCCCAGCTACGAAGGTCCAAACTATATCCTGTTCTCGGATACGCTCACTGTACTGGCCGTACAGAACAGCGAAGAAGTCTTCGATATTCCTGTAGCCGCTACAGAAGCCTGCAGCTATGACCGCACGGTAGCCGTAGAGGTTATAGACAAAAAGAGCAATGCCATTGAGGGAAAACACTATACCATTGAATCAAACACCATCACCATCAAGGCCGGTGAACGGGCTGCCAACGTACGCATCCGCGGTAATTACGATGCCATCGCAGCCACCGATTCGCTGGGTCTCACCCTGCGTTTGCTCACGCAGCAAGCCGACCAATGGGATTTGTATGAAAAGAGCTATGAAGCCAAGGTTATCCTGCAGAAATGCTGTCCGTTCGACATCAACCTCTTCAACGGATATGCCGTGCTGACTTCTACATATATGCAGGAATTTATGCCCAACGTAGATAACCGCCTGATCAAGGCAATCATCGACTCCGAAGAGGAAAACACCATTATCATGAAGGACTTCTTCTACGACAGCTACGATGTGAAAATCCGTTTCACGACAAACGACATCCTGAATCCGCTGATTGAAATGGATGAACAGACCTTTGCCTCTACAGCCGAGGCTTTCGGTACCAACTACGGCGACGGTTATCTCCACCTCTATCAACCTAGCAGCGGTGTATCTTACTACAGTACCTGCGAACAGTTCATCTTCCAGTATTTCACACTGTATGTACCGGGCATGGTTGGCAACAATGTAGTAGGAACTTTTGCCAGCGCCATTGAATGGGTAAGCAACGATGAAGCCAAGAGGCTGTATCTGGAAGGCAGCATGCTGGTATCTGAAACGGTGAAAACAGATTTTGAAAAGAAATAATTTACTAGAAACAAAAAAACATAGAATAAGATGAAAAAGAACAAATTTACGTTGGGATGGTTTTTCATCAGTCTGCTGATGGCTTTTGCTGTAACAGCTTGCGATGACGAGGATGACAACGTAGCAACTGTAACCTTCCCTGAAAAGCAAACAATTGGCGGTGCAGCCGGTGAGACTAAAAGCTTGACATTTGATGCTGTAGCCAACTGGACGCTGACTTCCTCCAGCACATGGTGTTATTTTATTACGGAAGGAACTCCGGCTGCCAAAGCTACAGAGGGTGTGAAGGAATATTCCATCTCGGGCAAGGCTGGTAAACAAACCGTAACCATCGGTATCTCTGACGAAGGTCAGGACTATGATAATACGACCGTTGCTTCCATCACTATCAGTATGAACGGACAGGAAGCTGTGTTGGCTGAAGTAACCCGTAATGCAGCCGGACGCACGTTCAAACTCTATAAAAAAGGTGCAGGCGATGAATGGGTGGAAGTTTCTGAAAAAGAAGGTATCGAAGCCGGCTACAACGACTTCATCACATATAAAGCAGTAGCAAACTTCCGTTTTGCAGCTACCAACCGTCCTGAATGGCTTTCTATCGAAGGAGGTTCCATAGTAGGCTCTGCCAATCAGGAAGTTGAATTCGGTATCAAAGTAGTAGAAAATCGCCCGGACTTCAGTAAATATGTACAGGCAGGCAATATCAACTTTCAGGACGAAGAAGGTAAACAGGTATATACTTATGCTGTAAACTACAAGGGTATGGATCCGGAAAAAATGAACTATGAAGGTCCAGGCCAATGGAACTGGACGGTGTCTATGGATGGTAAGACTTACTCACAGACAAGCAGTGGTATCTCAGGAAGTGAAGAAACGAATAACGAATACCGTAAGTTTGTAGAATACACCATCACGGTACTGAACGATGAATTCGAGGCTATCTTTGTCGAAGAATATCAGGAATATGGCATGACGATGTATCGCCTTAGCGTATATCCGGAAGATAACGTGAACTGGATGCACATGACGAAGTATGACAACGGAAAAGTTCGTATCACAGTAGATGAAAGCAGTGAGGAACGTACCGGCTATGTATTCGTATTCCCAAAAGCTCTGTATGAAAAGATTGCAGAAGATCCATTCGGCGATAATGGTCTATTTGAAATGAACCAGGAAACCTTTACTCAAGAACTGAAATATGCCTATACAGAAAACTATCTGTTGATGAACTTCGTGCAGAAGAACACATCAAGTTCATCAGACGTAGCTCCACTGGCAGTTACTTACATGGATACGATGACTGGACAAAGGATAGAAATCGAACTGACCAAAGTAGAAGAGGAAGGCATCATTTCTGATTATGGTACAGATAAGATCTACTCAGTTCCTTCTAATATCAACAACTCATTGTACATCAAGCCGACCTTGGATGGTGAATGGGACTTCGCAGCCTGGATGGGAGATACTGATGTAACCTATTTGGTAGAAAAGACCAGTAACACCGAAATAAACATATGTTTGGGCGATATCGAATCGTTGGAACAGGATATTCACGTTTGCTTCAGACAAAACTATCAGAATAAGATTGTACTTGTAATTAAGAAATAAAACAATTACACTATTGAATAAATCGAATGAAACTAAATAAATTATTTCACTTCATCCCCTTTGTCATCGGGCTCTTGCTGATGACAACGGTATTCGCCGGTTGCTCCGATGACGATGATGAATTGCAGCAGACCGCCTTCGGCTATGTGCAGTTCAAAATCTATAAGAGCGCATCGGCTGCTATCAAGGGAACAGAGACGAGAGGCACCGACATGCTGGATAAGCTGAACGATGCCAAAAAAATCAAGGTGGTGATGCTGTATGACGGAAACACCATTGAACAAACCTTGATGCTCAACAGCTATAGTGCTGAAAATGCAGAGTTTGGTCTGCGCAGTGACAAACTGGAACTGCTGGCAGGTAACTATAAACTGATTGGTTATTATCTGTACGACAAACTGGATAACGAGATTTATGCCGGTACACCCAGCAATTATAGGTTCAACGTAGTGGCTGGCGGACTGAAAGTACAGGAACTGTTTGCCGATGCTGTAGCTCGCGGATTGGTCAACTTCAAGCTGATTAAACATGGCTTACCGAAACGTGCCTACTTCAGAAACTTTCTTCGTGAAAGATAACGAAGAGTCAGAAGCCACTGTACCCATCCAGTTGAGTGCAACAGCTGAATATTTGAAGGACTACATGGCACTGAAAGAGATCTGGAAAAAACTGAACGGACCCAACTGGAAATACTACGGTGAAGCAGCTCCTATGGGTTGTAACTGGAACTTCGATAAGGAAATTGACATGTGGGGTGACCAGCCTGGCGTACAGTTGCTGGACAACGGTCGTGTGGCATCACTCGTAATTTCCGGATTCGGTGCCGATGGTGTAGTGCCCGATGCTATCGGACAGCTGACTGAACTGCGTATTCTGAACCTCGGTGCTCACGATGAACTCATCGGTGGACACCTGTTTGAAGGCGTAGGAACTTCAATGACCCCGGAACAACGTCAGAGAATCCGCATGGATTATGAACAGAAATTCCTGTATCGCGACATCCGCGAGAATCTTTCACAAATTCTGATTGACGGTATTAATGCCAACCCTGACTTCAAACCTATCAAGAAAAGCAACCGCATTGACAAGAAGGACGTACAGTTCGGTAACCTGACCAACAACATCAAAGGTATCTCTAAAGCCCTGATGCGCTGCACCAAGCTGGAAAACTTCTTCATTGCCAACTCTCCTATCGTGGCAGATAATTTCTGCATGAAATTGGTAGATGACTCTGAATCTGCTTACCGCAAAGCATACGAAGAAGAAGAAAATGACTGGAACTGGAACAACTTCACCATGCTGACAGACATGGAAATCTATAACTGCTCACAGCTGACCTCGCTGCCTATGAACATGCTAAGAGAGTTACCGGAATTGCAGATGTTGAACGTGGCTTGCAACCAGAAAATTGAAGGTAATGTACTGCTGGAAAACTGGAATAACTTCATCGACGGAAAGAGCGGCGAGAAAATTCAGGTGCTCTATTTGGGGTACAACAAACTAACTGAAATGCCCCAACATGGACAGTTGAAGAAGATGGTGAAATTGGGCTTGATTGACTTAACCAACAACTTCATCACAAAGGCAAACGCTTTCGGTAAGGAAATCAATCTGACCAAGGTTTATCTGGACTACAACCAAATCACTAAAATCGAAACGGTAGATGGTTACTTCTGCGGATATTATGACATGGAATCATTCACTTGTACTTACAACAAGCTGACCGAGATGCCTGATATTTTCAACGCAAAATCCAAGTATGTCATCGGCTCTGTCAGCTTTGCACACAATGAAATAACCGGTATGCAAAACGGTGACAGCCACCGCGGTGTGAACACCAACAATTTGGATTTGTCGTACAATCACCTGGAAGAATTCCCTGGAGTGATCATCAAAAAAGGTTCTCCGCTGGGCATCTTGATTCTGCAGGCCAACGGTATGACTACTATTAAGGAAGGTGACCTGGTAGGTCCGAAATCTCATCTGTTGACCAGTCTCGACTTCCAGTTCAACAAACTGAAAGAAATTCCTTTTGAAGATTTCGTACCGGAAAACATGCCTTATATCTATGGTATAGAATTCAGCTACAACCGATTCGCTGAATTCCCGGTTGCTCCGCTGAACTGTAAAGGCCTGACCGTATTTGGTATCCGTCATCAACGTGATGACGGCGGTAACCGCTGCTTAAGCCAATGGCCTACCGGTTTGTACACTTGCCCCAGCCTGATGGCCTTCTTTATCGGTTCTAACGACTTGCGCAAGATTGAAGATACCATTTCACCGTATATCCGCATCTTTGAAATCAAGGACAATCCGAACATCTCTATTGATTTGACTCAGGTATGTCCGTATATCCAAGCAGGTCAATACCAATTGATTTATGACAAGACGCAGAACATTCAGGGATGCGATTACTTATTGGATTAAATAAAAAAGGAAAATGAAACATTTACTTAAAATAGCATTAGGATTAGTCCTCTGTCTGGGTCTGTTCACCGCTTGCGATGACGACGAGGACAATGCTGCTGACGAGGCTCTGAAGAACGAAGTGCGTGAAGCAGAAATCCGCTTCATACCGAAAGGACAAGCTCCCAAGGTAATCACAGTTACTCAGTTGGGCTATGGTAAAATGATTCACGTAAAAGAGGCAGAAGTTAACCTCAAAGCTTCAGACGTGTATGAGAAGCGTTATTTTGAAGCAATCATTACTGCCAATGTTTCTTTCAAGATTGCCTACGAATGGCTCACCACGACCGAAGAGGGTGTGACACTGGAAAACTGGATTTCTTTAGAAAAGAAGAATGAACCGGTATTCAATCTGGAAAGTGCCCGCCCACAAACCTACAAAGTACGCTTTGATTGGAAAATGAATCCGGAATGGATAGAACGTCGGGCTAAAATCAACTTCGAACCGATGGAACAGAACGGAAAATCTGCAGAAGAAGTAGCGATTACGCCGATTCTGGTGACTCAGGCTGCTTCGCCGGTGATTACTGACGATCGAGCCGGAGACTCACTGGCTATCCTTACCATACACGAACGTCTGGCCTCGGATATCGCCATCAACTCCAGCGAAAACATGATGTACTGGGATAATGTAAGCTTATGGAAACGGACAGACAAGGAACTGCCGGGTCCGGAAGCAGTAGGCCGCGTCCGTTCAGTAAACTTCGGTACCATTACTACCAAAGAATCCCTTCCGCAAGAAGTAAGATACCTGAAATACCTGGAAACTTTCCAAGTATACGGTAATGCCAACACCATGCTGCTGAGCATCGATTTGGAAAATCATATCTGCGAACTGGAATACCTGAAGAACCTGCAGATTGGCGGTTATGGTCTGGTGTCACTGCCTGAAGATTTCGACAGACTGGGAAATTCACTGGAAAGCCTGGACTTGAGCGCCAACAACTTCACCGGTGTACCCGCTGTATTGACTCAAAACAACTTCCCCAAACTGAAAAGTCTGATATTGAGCGGTAACCGCCGCTGGACAGTAAGCAATCTGAAAGATTCTCAATACAACAAAGACACAGAACTGGGCTTCCATATTAATATGAACGAGAATCCAACAGAAATTGACCAACTATTCTTGTGGGATAATCTGGAAGAGCTGGTACTTTCTTATAATTATCTGGAAGGTACTCTGCCTACTTACGAAGGCAGAACAGGCTGGCAGGCAGATGATCTGAAACAATATGGTGATACATTGAACTATCTGCTCAAACATCCAGAAATTCCGAGGATTCTGCCGAATATGAAGCGACTGACGCTGAACCTGAACTTCTTTACAGGTGAAATGCCCGAATGGTTGATGTTTCATCCACACTTGTTGGATTGGTTCCCCGAAGTACTGATTTTCAACCAGCAGGAAATGGGAATCGACTCTAAGGGAACACCGGTGAAATTCAGCAATGAACCGCCCAGCTTTAAATATTACTTCGATGCTTATCCTAAATATGTACAGAAATATGAAGTGGAAGGAGAAGACGAAACATTAAAACCAGAAGAACAAAAGAAGTAACCTATGAAGAAAGTATATATCTATGCACTTGCATGTGCCCTGACGGCTGTTTCTTGCCAGGACAACGAATGGGTGGCCGATAGCGTAACTCCGCAGACTCCTGAGATTGAAATTCCGATGGGAGCAGCAGACGGCGAACTGCTTATCAAGTTCGTCCCTGAAATGAGTGATATCCTGGACCAGACGCTGACGCGTGCTGGCGGGGTAGCCACCCGCTCGGGTATTCCTTCTACCGATGAGGTGCTCAACATCCTGGGTGCCTATCACTTTGAAAGAGTGTTCCCGGTAGATCCAAAAACAGAAAAACGTACCCGCGAAGCAGGTATGCACCTGTGGTATATCGTTCGCTTTGACAAAGACACCGACTTGAAAGAAGCTGCCCGGCAACTCAGAAAGCTGGGTGAAATCTCCAAGATTCAAAGTAACCCTACCATTCAACGTGCCTACGATCCGAAGAAAAAACCTCTGTATCTTTCGGCTAACGATTTGCAACATGTGACCCGAACCAGCGAAGGACTAACTTTCAATGACCCGGGACTGAAACACCAATGGCATTACCAGAACACAGGTGATTATGATTTTGTAAAAGAAGGACGTGCCGGAGCCATTGCCGGTGCAGACGTAAATTGCGGCGAAGCTTGGGAACTGTGTAAAGGAGACCCATCCATCATTGTAGCAGTACTCGATGAAGGTGTGATGTGGCGCCACCCGGATTTGTTTGCCAACATGTGGACCAATGAAGCCGAAGAAATCGGTTCTACTGAAGACAAAGACGGAAATGGCTACAAAGGCGACCGTTACGGTTACAACTTTGTGAAGAATACGGGTGTCATCAGCTGGACATCAGCTGAAGACACCGGTCACGGAACTCATGTAGCCGGAACCATTGCTGCTGCAAATGACAACAGTATAGGAGTAAGTGGTATTGCCGGTGGTGACGGTAATCCCGGAAGCGGTGTGAAAATCATGACTTGTCAGCTGTTTGATGGTCAGTATGGTGCCACCTTGGCTGCTGAAGCGAAAGCCATCAAGTATGCTGCCGACAACGGTGCGGTGATTCTGCAATGTAGCTGGGGTTACAACTCTCCGGATGCCAACGAGGCGTTAGGCTATACTCCCGGACCGAAAGACGAACAGGACTGGGAAAACCAATATCCTCTGGAAAAAGAAGCACTGGATTACTTCATCCACAATGCCGGCTCGCCCAACGGTGTGATAGACGGTGGTTTGGCTATCTTTGCATCAGGTAACGAATATGCGCCTTCTTCTTCATTTCCTGCAGGTTATTCCAAATGTATTTCTGTCAGTGCCATCGCTGCCGACTATACTCCGTCTAGCTATACCAACTATGGTACAGAAATTACACTTTGCGCACCGGGCGGTGACGGTGATTATTACGGAACGCCTGGAGCAGCAGATGACGAGTTTGCCTGGGAAGGGAAAACACAAGGTCTGATACTCTCCACTGCCATCAAGAACGGACAACCGGCTTATGCTTATATGGAAGGTACTTCCATGGCTTGTCCCCATGTATCGGGCGTAGCTGCCTTGGGGCTGTCGCATGCAGTGAAAGAGCGTCGCCACTTCAAGGTCGCAGAGTTCATTGAACTGATGAAAGAAACTGCCAATGACCAGTTCTATAACTTCTACGATGAAAAAGTGGAAAAACTGTATTATTACAATCACACGACTTTTGGCGCCCCTCCAACTTTGATGAATCTGATAGAGCGTAAAGGGAAAATGGGTAGTTTGGTAGATGCCGGTGCATTGCTCAAGGCTATTGGTAATCATGGTTCAGACATGATTGTACCAAATGTATATCTGGCAACGGGGAAAAGTACATCCATTGATCTGGCCCGTTATTTTATAGATGGAGAAAGTCTGAACTACAGTTGTACCGTTGCCAATGAAAATATAGCAACCACAAGTGTAGACAAGACAATACTAACTATAAATGGCATTGCAGACGGTAGTACGACTGTGACTATCCAAGCTGGCAGTAAATCACAGACAATAACGATTACTGTTCGTAAAAATGCTGGTGGCAGTGGTTGGTTATAATCGAGAGATTAAATAGACATGAAGAAGCGACAATTGATGATACTGACACTCTTTGTGGGCGGATTGACCGGTTCCATTCCTGTAATAAAAGCGCAGGAATGGCGGTTAATGTCCCGTGAAGAGATAGAAGCCAAGGTACATCCTG
>PPYE01106419.1_pt1 | contig 76051 bp, 77 predicted proteins | sample 1559881 | NCBI WGS metagenome assembly PPYE01 (sample SAMN08240022, study PRJNA423297) | Human gut metagenome, whole genome shotgun sequencing project. | reverse complement strand
CCCAGTACCCCTCGACCCTCCCGGCCTTCCGGTTCCCGGCCCTCCCGGAGCTTCGGCGGCGGGAGCCGCAGCGGTGGCTTCAGCGGCAAGGGCTTCGGCGGGAGCTCCCGTTCCGGCGGAGGCAGCCGTGGCGGCGGCTTCAGCGGCAAGGGCTTCGGCGGAGGCAAGAGATAAGCTGTCAAAGCATGAAAAGTAACGGCAGGAATAAAATTTCTGCCGTTACTTTTTAGATGAATGGCGATGAAAAAAACCGTGGAAGCACAGCTTCCACGGTTTTTTGAACGTAAATTTTACTCGGCGGGGTAAACAGAAACCTGCTTACGATCCTTGCCCAGACGCTCGAAGCGAACCACACCGTTGGCCTTGGCGAACAGAGTGTCGTCGGAGCCACGGCCCACGTTGGCACCGGCGTGGATATGCGTGCCACGCTGGCGAACCAGAATGTTGCCGGCCAGAACGTGCTGACCATCCGCACGCTTGGGACCCAGGCGCTTGGACTCGGAATCACGGCCGTTCTTGGTGGAGCCCATACCTTTTTTGTGGGCGAAGAATTGCAGACCAATGTTCAGCATATTTCAGTACCATCCTTTCTGTAAGGGTAGAGAAGAGGAGGGCGGTCAGCCTTCCATAACTTCAATGTTATCGGGATATTCGTCGTGAAGCTGCGCCAGATAGACCATCAGCCCCGTCAGGAGATTCTGACAGGTGGACTCGGCCGTGTTGGCCAGTCCGCCGGGGAGCCGAAGGGAAATCGAGGCATCCGCTTCCCGCACCTTTACCGCAGCACACAGACCCATCACGTCGTTTACGGTGGCCTCCACCAGACGGACGGCGCTGGTAATGGCGGCGCAGACGATGTCTTCGCCGGATCCTCCCCAGCCGCTGTGGCCCTGTACGTCAAACCCGATGATGCGTGCATCCTCCGTGAGGAATGTAACGGTCGTCATGCCTTAGAAAGAGATCTTGCCGATCTCCACCTTGGTGTAGGGCTGACGATGACCCTGCCGTTTGCGGTAACCCTTCTTGGGGGTGTACTTGAAGATACGGATCTTCTTGCCCTTGCCGTTCTTCACCACGGTGGCATCCACCTTGGCACCCTCCACCACGGGAGTACCGAACTTGGAGTTCTCGCCGTCCACGATGGCCAGCACCTGATCAAAGACCACGGCGTCGCCGGCGTTGACGTCCAGCTTCTCGATGAAAAGCGTATCACCCTCGGAAACGTTGTACTGCTTACCACCGGTCACGATAATTGCCTGCATTACTTGTTGCACCTGCCTTTCCTTTATAACGGACTCGCTGTCGGGGGCGTCGGCTGCGGGAGCCGAAACTTCTACCCATTCAAAGCGGCTTATAAAGTATACCAGCCGGGCGAGGCTTTGTCAACGCCTTTTGGGGGGATTTTGCGGCATTTTCTCCGGAATATTCAAAAAAATGTCATGACTTTTTCCGTACAATGGGGTACAATGAATGAAAATAAGTGTTTGGAGGAAATTTCCCTTGAGAAAGCTCTATGACGCCGCAGACCGGTTCTGCGCCCGGCATCCCCGCTTCGGCGTGCCGGATCTGATGCGCTATATCGTTATCGGCAATGTGGTGGTGTTTTTCCTGATCATGCTGACCAGAGGCACCAACGCCAGTGCCCTGAACTTCCTGTATTTTGATCCGCAGATGGTGCTGCGGGGTGAGGTGTGGCGCATCGTCACCTACATTTTCGTACCCAGTACCACCAGTGTGTTCTGGCTGGTGGTGGAGCTGTATTTCTACTACTGGATCGGCTCCACGCTGGAGCGGGAATGGGGAACGGCACGGTTTAACCTCTACTATTGGAGCGGCGTGCTGCTGACGGTCATCGGCGCTCTGCTGGCCAGCGCCATTACGGGCGGCAACTATGCGGTGGCGGGGACGAGCTACGTGAACCTGTCCATGTTCCTGGCCTTTGCGCTGCTGTTCCCCAATACGCAGGTGCTGCTGATGTTCATCATCCCGGTGAAGATGAAGTGGCTGGCCTACATCGATGTGGGACTGTTCGCCGTGAGCATCATTCGGGCCATTTTGGCGCAGAACTGGGGCGGCGTGATTTTGCCGGTCATGGCGCTGCTGAACTTCCTGATCTTCGCATGGCCCACCCTGCAGGGCTGGGCGCAGAGGCAGCAGTATCAGCACTCCCGGCAGGCGGTGAACTTCAAGAAGGCCGTCCATCAGCAGCAGAAGCAGCAGGGGTATCACCACAAGTGTGCCGTGTGCGGCCGCACGGATACGGACTATCCGGATCTGCAGTTCCGGTATTGCAGCAAGTGCGTGGGCTATCACTGCTTCTGTCAGGATCATATCTTCTCCCACGTTCACTTTACGGAGTGAGGAAAACAGAAGAAACAGAGCACCGGTCCATACGGATCGGCGCTCTGTTTTTTGACTTTTTGTGCGCTTTATGTATCCAGTTCCAGCAGGTGGAGGCCGTAGTCGTTGAGGTAGGGCTTCACCAGATCATAGGGGATGAAGAAGGTCTGCTCACCGGCGGAATAGGGGGCGATATCGTAGGTGTTGAAGACGATGGTCACACCCTTGGCGTTATAGAACACGCTGCGTTCGATCCAGTCCAGCACCGTTTTGTCGTAGTCGCTGAAATAGGAGGTGTCGCCGCTGTCCTGAATCTGACGGAGGATCAGCTGGTACACGGCCTCCTCCAGTTGGTTGATGTCGGTGGCCAGATCCGTGACAGACACGGTCTTGCCGGTGGAGAGATCGAAGGAGACGGCCTGCCGCCAGGTGCTGGGGTGGGCGCCGCCGGTATAGGAGACATAGGACAGGGTGACGCACAGCAGGCGCTCATTCTGCCACCAGGAGATCCCTGCCTCATCCCGATAGGCGAAGTCCTCGGTTTTCCAGCGCTCTCCGCCGGTGGTCTCGTACTCCTCACGGGCCATCTGCTCCATCTCGTCCAGCATATCCACCTGCTGATCCCGCCAGCCGGTGAACCAGTCGTTGATGCGCTGTACGGCGGCCTGCCGGTTCTTGGCGGCGGTGTCGCTGTTGTCGGGACTGCCGGTGAGGGTCAGCACGGGGATCTGATATCGGGCGGTGAGCAGCACCGTCTCGTCCTGCTCGCTGACGGTATATTGCCGCTCGGTCCACTTCGTGGAGATGACAGGGACGTCCGGGGAGGTCACGGCCACCTTCGGGACGCCGTCTGTCATCATGGTGTTGGCGGCGGAGACCTTGCAGCCGGTCAGCAGGCCCGTCAGGACGGCACACAGGACCAGCAGCATGGCCAGAGCCAGTAGCTTTTTCATGGGGGATTCACCTCACAGAAGGATGGGGTTCGTGCGCCAGTCGCTGCCGCAGACGCTGCGGGAGGCCTGGGGATAGGTCAGGACGTAGAGGTCCGTCCAAAGGGCCTCCCGGCGGAAGAGAGCTTCTGCCGCAGGCCCCAGACGGGACACGTCACCGGGGCGGGTCAGTATCGGTACACCCCACCGCTGCATCTGCCGCAGAAGATCCCGGCCCCGTCCATTGGCGGCCAGCACACGGAGATAGGGGATGCCGCCCGCCGGGGGCGTGACATCCAGCCACGCCGACAGCAGCATCCGCCTCAGCCGGGAGGTGGGGTAGCGCTTGGTTTTGGCGGTCTCCAGCAGCTCCTCCGGGGAGCAGGAGGTGCGTACCGCCTGATAGAACCGGTGGTACAGGCCCTCCTTGCCGCCGTCATAGGGGAGGAAGTCCTCCTCCCGCAGCTGCCGCAGCCGGGCTAAAATGGCCCGGCGGCAATAGGAGAGGTCTGCCGGGGCCTGTCCCAGCGCCAGCTCCCGCCGCAGCACCTGCGCCGCAGGAGCAGGGAGGTAGGAGAGAGCCTCGTCGGTACGGCCGGAGCGCAGCAGCGTCCGCAGATAGGAGGCGGAGGCCGTGTCGCCGGAGGGTGTGCCGTCGTGGCCGGCACCCTGACGCAAGACGGCCAGCGGCTCCATGGGAGCCTTCTGCCGCCGCAGGGCCTTCAGGTACTCGATGGCCAGAATGTCGTTGGGGCGGGAGAGCATCTGCGGGGGAGCGCCCAGCTCCTCCGCCGCCTGCTGTCGGGCCGGGGCATAGGCCATGCCTTGAGCCAGCAGCTGCCGGATGCGGGGCATCAGCTCCGGTTGGGAGAGAGCCGCCTCCGTTGCCTGTAAGGCGGTCAGGTCGCCGCACTCGCTGCCGAAGGCCAGATGGGACACCACGCCGGTGGAGGCCAGCAACGCCACACCGCCGGCGGCAAACCGCTCCGCCGAGGCCATGGCCCACGGGGTGGGCAGCTCCAGTACCAGATCGGCGCCGCAGCGGACGGCCATCTCCCCACGGGCGTGCTTGCGCGCCACGGCGGCGTCGCCCCGCTGGACGAAGTTGCCGCTCATGGCGCATACAAGGGGGGCGTCGTACTGCCGCCGCAGGCCCTTCAGCATCCGGGCGTGGCCCAGATGAAAGGGATTGTATTCGCATATGATACCAACGGCGTTCACGATTTTCCCCCTTAAAATATTACAAAAGGTTACAATTCAGTTGCGGGATACACGGATTTGTGGAAATTTCTCCAATTTCGACGGATATATAAACGATTTGGTAGATATTTACGAGATTTTGTCAGCATTATACCATACATCTGCAGATTTTGCAACGGACTCTGGGGCGTTGCATTTTTCCGGCGGTGTGATACAATAGGGTCAACTGATAAATGAAAGGCGGTAATCGCAATGAACAGCGCTGAAAAGCTCCGACTGCTGCGCCGGCGGATGCAGGAGCAGGGTATGGACGCCTATGTGGTGGTAACGGATGATTTCCACGGCTCGGAGTACGTGGGTGACTATTTTAAGGCCCGGGAGTATCTGTCGGGCTTCACCGGCTCCGCCGGTACGCTGGTGGTGCTGCCGGACAGCGCCGCCCTGTGGACGGACGGACGGTACTTTTTGCAGGCGGCGGATCAGCTGGCCGGGAGCACCATCGACCTGATGCGGGCGGGGCAGCCCGGCGTTCCCACCATCGGGGCTTTTCTGGCACAGAGGGTGCCGCAGGGAGGCGTCGTGGGCTTCGACGGACGCACCGTCAGCAGTCTCTTTGCCCGGACGCTGGCCGCTGCGCTGGAGGGGAAGAATGTCCGCTTCGCCTATGAGCAGGATCTGGCCGGGGCCGTGTGGCCGGACCGTCCGGCGCTGTCGGCGCAGCCGGTGTGGGAGCTGCCGGCGGAGTGCGCCGGGCTGACCCGTGAGGAGAAGCTGCGTCTGCTGCGGGAGAAGATGCGGGAGACCGGGGCAGAGGTACTGGTGCTGACGGCGCTGGACGAGGTGGCGTGGACGCTGAACCTCCGGGGCGACGACGTGCGCTGCACGCCGGTGTTCCTGTCCTTCCTGCTGCTGCGGCAGGAGGAGGCCACCCTGTGTGTGCAGGAGCAGATCCTGTCCGGAGAGCTGAAGGAGAAGCTGGCGGCCTGCGGCGTGGCACTGGCCCCCTATGAGAGCATTTATGACCGGCTGCGGGCCATCCCGGCAGGGACGGCGGTGCAGACGGACAGCGCCACGGCCAACTACTGCGTATTGCAGAGTCTGTCCGGGGCCAAGGTGCTGGACAGGCCCAGCCCGGTGCAGCTGATGAAGGCCATGAAAACCCCGGCGGAGCAGGAGAACTTCCGGACCGCCCACATCAAGGACGGTGTGGCGGTGTGCCGGTTCATCTGCTGGCTGCAGGGCCATGTGGGCAAGGAACCCATCACCGAGTGCAGCGCTGCCGCCAAGCTGGAGAGCTTCCGGGCTCAGCAGCCGGACTATCTGGGGCCAAGCTTTGACTCCATCATGGCCTTCGGTCCCCACGGAGCCATCGTCCACTATGAACCCACGGCGGAGACGGATGTGCCGCTGGAGCCCCGCAGCTTCTGCCTGGCGGATACCGGCGGACACTATTTGCAGGGGACCACGGACATCACCCGCACCATCCCGCTGGGGCCGCTGACGGAGGAGGAACGCCGGGCCTATACGGTGGTGCTGAAGGGCCATCTGCGGCTGGGAGCGGCCCGGTTCCCGGAGGGCCTGTGCGGGCAGAATCTGGATATTCTGGCCCGGCTGCCTCTGTGGGAGCAGGGGATGGACTACAACCACGGCACCGGTCACGGCGTGGGGTATGTGCTCAGCGTCCATGAGGGGCCGCAGCGGCTCCACTGGCGGCTGCCGGAGAACCAGAAGGTCACGGCGCTGGCAGAGGGCATGGTGGTATCCAATGAACCCGGCTACTATGCCGCCGGACAGTTCGGCATCCGCCATGAGAATCTGGAGCTGGTGCAGCGGGACGGCGAGAACGAGTATGGCCGCTTCCTGCACTTCGAGCCGCTGACCATGGTTCCCTTTGACCGGGCGGCGCTGGAACTGAGCCTGCTGTCGGAGGAGGAGCTGGCGCTGCTGAACGCCTATCATGAGAAGGTGCGGGCTGCCATCGCACCCCATCTGGATGGGGAGGAGCTGGCGTGGCTCATGGCCGCTACGGCACCCATCCTGCGGTAAGAGAAGAATAGAAAGGCCGTCCCCGGCCGGTGGCCGGGGACGGCTTTTCTATGGGAAGATCATCGTTTCAGCAGGGTCTGCCGCTGCCGCCAGTCCGGTAGGTAGCGCTCCACCTCGGCGTAGAAGGCGGGACTGTGGTTTTTATGGCGGATATGGGCCAGCTCATGCACCACCACATACTCGATGGCCTCCGGGGGATAGGCCATCAGGTACAGGGAGAAGCAGAGACTGTTTTTCCCGGAGCAGCTGCCGAACCGTGTCCGGGCGGAGGTGATCCTGATCCCGGTGGGCCGGACGCCCATGACCCCGGCCCAATAGGCTACCCGCTGGGGCAGGTGAGCCTTGGCCTGCCGGCGAAGGGCCTCCTGCTCCTGAGGGGTGGGTTCCGGGTGTTCCGCCCGATACCGGGCCTGACGCTGCTGCTGGCGATGGATCCATGTCTCGTGCTTTTCCACGAAGGTGCGGATCTCCTCCGCCGGGAGAGTCATGGGCGCCCGCACTACCACGCTGCCGGTCTGGTCTACCTGCAGGGCCACGGTGCGGCGGCGGCTCCGCACCACCTGATAGTCCGTCATCGCTCTGCCACCCAAATGAATCGGGGGCCGTGATAGCCGTCCCGCTCCACGGTCTCCGTCCACATGGACGCAGGGCGCACCCACAGACCGCCGTCGCCGTAGAGGGCCCGGTACACCACCAGCTCCTCCAGCGTCTCCGAGTGGCGGGCGATGCCCAGCACCTGATATTCATTGCCCTTGAAGTGGCGATACCGCCCCGGTTGAATGTCCGCCATATACTCCACCTCCGTTTTTGGGATCAGTATACCACATCGGTTCCCAAAAGGCAAAAACTGTGTTATCATACAGGAAAGGACATATGCTGAAAGGGGAGACTGCACCATGAAGAACACCACCCTGTGCTACATCGAAAATCCGGCCGGGGAGTATCTGATGCTCCACCGAGTGAAGAAGGAGAACGACTGCAACCACGACAAATGGATCGGTGTGGGCGGGAAATTCGAGGACGGAGAGAGTCCGGAGGAGTGCGTCCTGCGGGAGACGCTGGAGGAGACGGGGCTGACTCTTACCGACTATCGGTATCGGGGGATCGTCACCTTTGTCTCCGACCGGTGGGAGACGGAATATATGCACCTGTTCACCGCCACCGGCTGGACGGGCCGCATCCGGGAGGACTGCGACGAGGGCGTGCTGGGGTGGATCCATCGGGATCGGCTGGCGGCCCTGCCCCAGTGGGAGGGGGACCGCATCTTTCTGGAGCTGCTGCGGCGGGAGGTGCCGTTCTTCTCCCTGAAGCTGCGCTATGAGGGGGAGCGGCTGGCCTATGCCGCCCTCAACGGAAGGGAGATGGAGCGATGAAGCTGCTGGTCAGTGCGTGTCTGCTGGGAGTGGCCTGCCGCTACGACGGGCGGAGCAAGCTCCACCCGCTGGTGCAGGAGCTGTGCCGCCGCCATGAGGTGATCCCCGTGTGCGGGGAGATCTTCGGGGGGCTGCCCACGCCCCGGCTCCCCTCCGAACGCCGGAAGGGCGGCGTGTTTGCAAGCGACGGCGGTGATGTCACCGATGCCTTCCGCCGGGGGGCGGAGGAGGTGGTGCGTCTGGCCCGGCTCACCGGGGCGCAGGCGGCCATTCTGAAGGAGCGCAGCCCCTCCTGCGGTTCCGGGGAGATCTATGACGGCACCTTCACCGGAACGGTGGTGGAGGGCTGGGGCGTGACGGCGGAGCTGCTGCGCCGGGAGGGCATCCCGGTGCTGGGGGAGTCCCGGATGGGAGAACTGCTGACAGAGGACGAGGCGTGTTTGGCCAAAATCACAAGAGACCCGACGAAAAAACTGTGAGATTCTGAAAAAATGGTCCGGCCCCATTGACAGCCTATGTATAAGTTGCTAAGATGGTAGCGTCAACAAACCGAAAACGTTACCGGGAAGGTTTCCGAGTTTTCGGTACTATCTCCGGAGGGATCACCGATGACCATCAAAGATATTGCCCGGCTCTGCGGCGTCAGCGTCAGCACGGTATCCCGTGTACTCAATGACCGACCTGACGTCAGCGAGGAGAACCGACGCCGGGTGCTGGAGGTCATTGAAAGCTCCAACTACATCCCCAACAACACCGCACGGGATCTGGTCAAGACCAAGTCCGACGCCATTGGATTGGTGGTGCGGGGCGTGTCCAACCCCTTCTATACCGACATCATCCGGGCCGTCGAGGACGGCATCACCGCCGAGGGCTTTACCATGGTGATGCAGCAGATCGGCACCTGCGACGACGAGATCAAGCGGGGGGCTATGATGGAGCGGGAGAAGCGGCTGCGGGGCATCGTGTTTCTGGGCGGACGATCCGACTACACGCCGGAGGAGCTGACCATGCTGAACGTACCCTTTGTCTGCTGCTCCTACGCCAATCAGTACGGCACACTGCCGGAGGGCTCCTACGCCTCGGTGTCCATCGCTGACGAGGAGGAGGCCTATCGGGCCGTGACGGAGCTGTACCGCTGCGGACACCGCCGCATTGCGGCGCTGGTAGCCCGCACCGATGACCGGGCCATCAGCCAGCTACGCTATCAGGGGTATCTCCGGGCGCTGGCGGACTGCGGCCTGCCGACGGAGGAGGAGCTGGTGATCTGCGCCGGGTCCTTTGACATCGGGGACGCCTACCGGGCCACGGCGGAGAGGCTGCGGCAGGGGGCGGACTTCACGGCGGTGTTTTCCATTGCCGACAACATGGCGCTGGGCGCCATGCGGGCGCTGCGGGAGGCGGGATGCCGGGTGCCGGAGGACTGCTCCGTTATCGCCATCGACGGCCTGACCATGTCGGAGTATTTCCATCCCATGCTAACCACCCTCTGCCAGCCTATGGAGGAGATGGGGCGGCGCAGCGTGGAGATCCTGATGGACATGATCCACGGCCGGGGACGGCCCCGCTGCGAGACGGTGCGGACCGTGCTGCGCCGGGGAGCGTCCGTGCGGCGGATCAACTGAGTTTTTCCCATCCCAAGGGATGTGAAAAATAATAAATGAAGGAGAAATGAAAATGAAGAAGTTTCTTGCATTGGCTCTGGCTCTTGTTATGGCACTGTCTCTGGCAGCCTGCGGCAAGAAGGCAGATGACAACAACAAGGGCGATGGAGACGAAGCGAAGGGTTCCGTGTATTACCTGAACTTCAAGCCCGAAGCCGACAAGGCCTGGCAGGATCTGGCCAAGACCTACACCGAGAAGACCGGCGTGGAGGTCAAGGTCGTCACCGCCGCCTCCGGCCAGTATGACACCATGCTGACCTCCGAGCTGGACAAGTCCGCTCCTCCCACCATGTTCCAGGTGGGCAACCAGGGCGCCGTCAACTCCTATGGCGATTTCTGCTATCCTCTGGATAACACCGACGTCATGAAGGAAATGACCACTCAGGACTTCAACCTGAAGAATGCCAACGGCGAGACCGTGTCCATCGGCTACTGCTATGAGGCCTATGGCATCATCGTCAACAAGGCTCTGCTGAAGCAGGCCGGCTATGAGATCTCCGATATCACCAACTTTGAGACCCTGAAGAAGGTCGCCGACGACATCCACAGCCGCGCTGCCGAGCTGGGCTTTGACGCCTTCAGCTCCGCCGGCCTGGAGGCCTCCTCCAGCTGGCGCTTCTCCGGTCATCTGGCCAACATGCCCCTGTTCTATGAGTTCCGGGATGACAACGTCACCTCTCAGCCCGCCAGCATCAAGGGCACCTATCTGGATGCCTTCAAGAACGTCTGGGATCTGTACACCACTGACTCCGCCACCACCGGCGCTGCTCTGACCACCGCCACCGGCGACACCTCCGAGGCCGAATTCGGTCAGGGCAAGGCTGTGTTCTATCAGAACGGCTCTTGGGAGTATGCAAATCTGGTCACCGACACGGATAAGGGCTTCCTGATGAACGCTGACGATCTGGCCATGATCCCCATCTACTGCGGCGTTGAGGGCGAGGAGAAGTCCGGCCTGTGCTGCGGCACCGAGAACTGCTGGGCTGTCAACAAGAACGCCAAGGAAGAGGACATCCAGGCCACTCTGGACTTCATGAAGTGGGTCGTTACCTCTGACGAGGGCACCACCATGCTGGCTGAGCAGTTTGGCCCCTGCCCCTTCAAGAACGCCAAGACCCCCGAGAACGTGTTCTTTGCCGATGCCAACGCCTATACCGCTGCCGGCAACTACATTGTGACCTGGGCCTTCAACTGGACTCCCGCCGTGGCTGACTGGCGTGCGGGCGTGGTGGACGCTCTGACCCAGTACACCGTCAACGGCGGCAGCTGGGACAACGTCAAGACCGCCTTCGTGGACGGCTGGGCCACCCAGTATGCCAAGGAGAACGGCTGAGCTATAAGCGCTCCGTTGTAACGCAATAGGACCGGGGGCGGGCTTATCGCCCGCCCCCGATTTTCTCACCTGCGGCGCCAGAGCTGTTGGCCGGTATGGACCGGGCAAGAGCTCCGGGCGCCGCCCGGAAAAAACATAGATAGGAGAGAGGCGTCATGAAACTTCCGAAACACCGCCGGGACGAGGCCGCGCTGAATTCCCGGCTGATCCGCCGCCCCATCAAGCGCATGGTGTGGCTGTTTTTGCTGCCCACCTTTGCCGCCTTCTGCATCGGCTTCCTGTACCCCTTCTTCAAGGGGCTGTTTCTGTCTTTCTGCAACTTCCGCATTACCAGCCAGTGGACATGGACGGGGCTGGAAAACTACCGGAAGGCCTTCCAGGACCCCGGCTATATGCACGCGTTCTGGTACACGGCGCTGTTTGCCATGGTGAGCCTGATCGTTATCAATCTGTTTGCCTTTACCATTGCCTATGCACTGACCCAGAAGTTCAAGGGCACCAACGTGTTCCGCACGGTGTTTTTCCTGCCCAACCTCATCGGCGGCATCGTGCTGGGCTATATCTGGTCCATGATCTTCGACGGCATCCTCATCAAGTACAACACCTCCGTGATCCTGGAGACGAAATACGGCTTCTGGGGTCTGGTGATCCTGGTGTGCTGGCAGCAGATCGGCTATATGATGATCATCTATATTGCCGGCCTGCAGGCCGTGCCGGAGGATATGCTGGAGGCGGCCCGCATCGACGGCGCCAACCGCTGGCAGACCCTGTGGCGGGTCACTATCCCCAACGTGATGCCCTCTATCACCATCTGCATGTTCCTGAGCCTGACCAACGGCTTCAAGCTGTTTGACCAGAACCTGGCCCTGACCGCCGGGCGTCCCTTCCAGCAGCTGGGCAACGGAGAGACCATCAAAACAACGGAAATGCTGGCCCTGAACATCGTCAACGCCTTCGGCACCAGCGGCGGCGGCAACCGCGGCGTGGGTCAGGCCAAGGCCGTGATCTTCTTCATCGTGGTGGCGGCCATCAGCATCATCCAGCTTCAGGCCAGCCGCCGCAAGGAGGTGCAGCAATGATCAAAACCGAAGCTCTGCGCCGCAGAGAGTGCCGTCAGGCGCTGCTGACGGTGGTGTTCACCATCATCTCCGTGATCTATCTGATGCCGGTGCTCCTGGTGCTCATCAACTCCCTGAAGGCCAACGCCTTTGTCAACACCGAGACCTTCAAGCTCCCCACGGCGGAATCCTTTGTGGGGCTGAAGAACTATGTCAAGGGCATGACCTTCGGCAACTTCGCCTTCTATAAGGTGGTATTCTACAGCTTCTTCATCACCATTACCTCCACGGCGCTGATCCTGCTGTGCACGTCCATGGCGGCGTGGTACATCTCCCGGGTGGGGAGCCTGGTCAGCAAGATCGTGTACTACCTGTGCGTATTCTCCATGGTGGTGCCCTTCCAGATGGTCATGTACACCCTGGCCCGGACGGCGGACCGGGTGCATCTGAACACCCCCTGGACCATCCCCGTGGTATACTTGGGCTTCGGCGCGGGCCTTGCCGTGTTTATGTTCACGGGCTTTGTCAAGAGTCTGCCGCTAGAGATCGAGGAGGCCGCCGCCATCGACGGCTGCGGCCCGGTGGGCACCTTCTTCCGGGTGGTGCTGCCCATGCTGAAGCCCACCATGATCTCCGTGGGCGTGCTGGAGATCATGTGGGTATGGAACGACTATCTGCTGCCCAGCCTGGTGCTGGACATCAACCAGTACCGCACCATCCCCATCCACATTCAGTACCTCAAGGGCAGCTACGGCACCGTGGACATGGGCGCCACCATGGCCCTGATCATGCTGAGCATCCTGCCGGTGATCATCTTCTATCTGTGCTGCCAGAAGCACATCATCAAGGGCGTAGCTGCCGGAGCCGTGAAGGGCTAAGGAGCATAGAGCCTCCGCTCGGAGGGCGGGGCTGGAGTATTTCAAAGCATTTCTATAAGTAAGTGAGTGACTACCTATGAATCGAAGCAGCGGCATTCTGATGCCCATTTTCTCCCTGCCGTCCCCCTATGGCATCGGCACGCTGGGCAAAGCGGCGTATGACTTTGCGGACTTTCTGGCGGAGGCGGGCCAGCACTACTGGCAGATGCTGCCCCTTGGCCCCACCAGCTATGGGGATTCCCCCTATCAGAGCTTTTCCACCTTTGCCGGCAACCCCTATTTCATCGATCCGGACCTGCTGGTGGAGGACGGCCTTTTGACGAAACAGGAGGTGAAGGCCTACCGCTGGGGGAGTGACCCCCGCCATGTGGACTACGGCGCTGTGTATAACAGTCGGCTGAAGCTACTGTCCGAGGCCAAAAAGCGGGGCTGGGAGCGTGACCGGGAGGAGGTCACGGCCTTTGTGGCGGAGAACGCCCGGTGGTTGCCGGACTACGCCCTGTTCATGGCCTGCAAGCGCCATTTCGGGATGCGCTCCTGGACGGAGTGGGAGGATGAGGACATCCGCCTGCGCCGCTCGCAGTTGGTACTGGAGCAGTACCGTACCCTGCTGCGGGAGGATGTGGAGCTGTTCACCTATATCCAGTATTTGTTCTTCCGGCAGTGGGAGGCTCTGCGAACCTATCTCCATGGGAAGGACATCCATATCATCGGTGACCTGCCCATCTATGTGGCCATGGACTCCGCCGATGTGTGGGCCGAGCCGGAGAATTTCCAGTTGGATGACCGGTGCGTCCCCACGGAGGTGTCCGGTGTGCCGCCGGACTACTTCAGCGCCGACGGCCAGCTGTGGGGCAACCCCCTCTATCGCTGGGATCGGATGCAGGCCGACGGCTTCGGCTGGTGGATCCGCCGCATCGACGGCGCCGGGAAGTTGTATGACGTCATCCGCATCGACCACTTCCGGGGCTTCGAGAGCTACTGGGCAGTACCCTACGGCGAGACGACGGCCAAAAACGGCCGGTGGGTCAAGGGCCCCGGCATGGCGCTGGTGGGTGTGCTCACCGGTTGGTTCCCGCAGCTGGAGTTTATCGCTGAGGATCTGGGCTATCCCACCCCGGAGGTGGCGCAGCTGCTGCGGGATTCCGGTCTGCCGGGCATGAAGGTACTGGAATTTGCCTTCGATTCCCGTGATACCAGCAGCTATCTGCCCCATAGCTACGGGGAGAACTGCATCTGCTATACCGGTACCCATGACAACAGCCCGCTGGCCCTGTGGCGGCAGGAGGCGGATCCGGCGGATATTGCCTTTGCCAAGGAGTATCTGGGGCTTAACGACGAGGAGGGCTTCAACCGGGGCATCATCCGGGGCGGCATGAGTTCTGTGGCCAAGCTGTTTGTGGCTCAGATGCAGGACTATCTGGAGCTGGGGGCGGGACACCGCACCAACGAGCCGGGGACTCAGTCCGGCAACTGGCAGTGGCGGATGCTGCCGGGAGAGCTGACGCCGGAGCTGGCGCAGCGCATCCGGAAGCTGACCCGCATCTACGGCCGATTGGCCTGAAAAGCAACGGGAGGGACCGAGCCGATGCTCGGTCCCTTTTTCCATGGAAGGAGAAGAATATGATCCGTGTGTATGAGGTGCGGCGGCGGGAGGAGGTCACAGTGAACAAACCGAATCCTCAGGCTGTGGGCCTTTACCGGCATATGGGAGTTGAGGTTTATCGGAGGATCGATTGCGGCGAGGAGGGGCCCCTATCCACTGCTTTATAGGGGGACCGCCGGAACTGAAAACAGCACATGACCCCGGCGGCCAATGGCCGCCGGAGTCATGCTATGGAAAGGAAGGGGATAGAATGTTTTACCGCTGCACCCGGCCGGAGCCGTCGCCGCCGGCCAGCTTCTCCACCTCGGCCACGGTGACACGGTTGAAGTCACCCTCGATGGAGTGCTTCAGGGCCGAAGCCGCCACGGCGAACTCGATGGCGCTCTGGCTGTCCTTGCCGCTGAGCAGGGCGTAAATCAGGCCGCCGCCGAAGCTGTCGCCGCCGCCCACACGGTCCACGATATGCAGGTGGTACTCCTTGGAGAAGCAGTAATTCTCGCCGTCGTACAGCATACCGGCCCAGTCGTTGTCACTGGCGGACAGGGATGTGCGGAGGGTGATGGCCACCTTCTCGAAGCCGAACCGGTCGGCCAGCTGCTTGGCCACGGACTTATAGCCCTCCTTGTTGAGCTTGCCGCCGTAGATATCGGTGTTCTCCGCCTCGATGCCGAACACGTCCTTGGCGTCCTCCTCGTTGGAGATGCACACGTCCACATACCGGCACAGCTCCGTCATGGCGGCACGGGCCTGCTCACGGGTCCAGAGCTTGCCACGGTAGTTCAGGTCACAGGAGATCTTCACACCATGCTTCTTGGCGGCCACGCAGGCCTCCTTGCAGATCTCCACCAGATTGGGTCCCAGCGCCGGGGTGATGCCGGTGAAGTGGAACCAGTCGGCGCCGTCAAAGATGGCATCCCAATCGAAATCGGAGGGCTGGGCCTCCTGAATAGCGGAGTGCGCCCGGTCGTAGATGCACACGCTGCCCCGCTGAGAGGCACCCTTTTCCAGATAGTAGATGCCGATGCGGTCGCCGCCCCGGACGATGGAGCGGGTGTCCACGCCCAGTCCACGGAGGGCATTGACAGCACCCTGTCCGATGGCGTGGGCGGGCAGCTTGGTGACGAAGGCGGCGTCCATGCCGTAGTTGGCCAGCGACACGGCTACATTGGCCTCGCCGCCGCCGAAGGTGGCCTGCAGCTGATCGTCCTGAAAGAAGCGATAGTAGCCGTTGGGAGCCAGCCGCAGCATGATCTCACCGAAGGTGACGATACGTTTGCTCATAGTGATTCCTCCTTATCTGCGAACCAGATGAATGGCGAAGCCGCCGAATTCACCGTCGATATAAATGGCCTTGGTATTGCCCTTGGCATCCGTCTTGCAGGTCTCCGGCAGGCAACGGACGCCATACAGGCCCAGATGATACACCGCCCGGTCCACGTTGCTGGTGGCGATGGCGATGTGTCCGTGGGTGCCCCGGCCGGGGGTCTTGGTACACTCCACGGCGTGGAGGGCCTGTACAGAGGAGTTGCCCATCTGATAGGCGAAGCCGAACATATCGCACAGGGTACGGGCCAGCCGGTCGGCCTCGGCCTCGCTGCCGCAGTTGATGCCCACATGATCCAGAGAGAAACCCAGCATGGCGCGAACGGCCTCCCGGCTCAGGCGGGTAATCTCTGCCCAATTCTCCTGTTGGATGAGGTCCTTTTTCACCATCCAGGTGCCGCCGCAGGCCACGATCTGGTCAAAGGCCAGATAATCTGCCAGATTCTTGGCATTGACGCCGCCGGTGGGCATCCATTTCAGGGTTTTGTAGGGGCCGGCCAGAGCCTTCAGCTTGGCCACGCCGCCGTTCTGCTCGGCGGGGAAGAACTTTACTACCTCCAGACCCAGCGCCATAGCCTGCTCCATCTCGCCGGGAGTGGCGGTGCCGGGGACCATGAGCGCGCCCTTGGACAGACCGTAGCGCACCATGTCGGGGTTGAAGCCGGGACTGACGATGAACCTGGCACCGGCGTCCAGCGCACGATCCAGCTGGTCGTGGGTCAGCACCGTGCCGGCACCTACCAGCATTTCCGGGACCTCCCGGCTGATGGCACGGATAGCCGCCTCGCCGGCGGCGGTGCGGAAGGTGATCTCGGCCACCGGCAGCCCTCCGGCTACCAGTGCTTTTGCCAACGGCACGGCCTTTTCGGCGTCGTCGATGGCGATGACCGGGACGATGCCGATGTCAGAGATTTGTTTCAGAACAGGATGCATGGATAGACCCTCTTTTCTGTGTAGTAGTGGAAATGGTCAGATGCTGCGTGCTTACACACAGACGGGAACAAAGGGGAAAACACCGCACCCGGCGTCAGCGCCGGATATCGCCGGAACACGCTCAGATGCGGTGGTTCTTTCGGGTTTTGGAGGGGGTTACTTGCTGCCCTTCTCCAGCGCCTCCCACAAGCCGGATAGGTACACGGCGCCCAGCGCACGGTCGTAAAGACCATAACCGGCACGCCCCTGCTCATCCCAGATCATGCGGCCGTGGTCGGGGCGAATGTAGCCGTCGAAGCCCACGTCATGATAGGCCTTCATAATCTCGTAGAGATCCAGACTGCCGTCGCCGGAGAAGTGGGCGGCCTCCTCAAATTGGCCGGGGCCGGTGAACCTGATGTTGCGGATGTGGGCGAAGTGGATACGGCCCTGTGCGCCGAACTCCCGCACCATGGCGGGGATGTCGTTGCAGGGGTTGGAGCCCATGGAGCCGGTGCAAAGGGTCAGCCCATTATAGGGACTGTTCACCAGCGACAGGATGCGGCGGACATTCTCGGCGTTGGTACAGATGCGGGGCAGGCCGAAGATATCCCAAGGGGGATCGTCCGGATGGATGGCCAGCTTCACGTCGTACTGCTCACAGACGGGGATTACCGCCTTCAGGAAGTACTGAAGATTGCGAAACAGATCCTCATGGGACACGGAGGCGTATTGGGCGAAGAGCTTTTTCAGCTCCGTCATGCGCTCCGGCTCCCAGCCCGCCATCTCGAAGTCACCGGCACCCTGTTGGATGCGGTCGGCAAAGGCCTGCGGATCAGTGATGCGGTCGATAATGGACTGGTCATAGGCCAGAACGGTAGCACCGTCGAACCGGGGCTTGGCCAGATCCGTGCGGGTCCAGTCGAACACCGGCATGAAGTTGTAGCAGATGACCTTGACCCCAGCCTGACCCAAACGGGCCACGGTCTGGCGGTAGTTGTCAATGTATTCGTCCCGACTGGGCAGGCCCAGCTTGATGTCCTCGTGGATATTGACGCTTTCGATGACCTCCAGCTCCAGACCGGCGTCGTTGACTTCTTGCTTCAGCGCCCGAATACGCTCCGTGGGCCACAGAGCCCCGGCGGGCATATCCATCAAGGAACTGACAACGCCGCTCATGTTGGGAATCTGCTTGATATAGCGCAGCGGTATGGGATCCATCTGACTGCCATACCAGCGAAATGTCATTTTCATGGCTGATCGCTCCTTACTCTCTCACTCAGCTGCCGGCACAGGATATCCCGCACCGCTCCCGGCCCTGCCAGCATGGCACGGAAATCGTCCTCCACCGTTTTGGCCAGCCCTGCCTCATACAGGTCCACACCGAAGATATCGGCGTTTTGCAGGATGGGACGCAGCTGATGGGTGAAAGTATCGGGCTTTCCGAGGGTTACGTCCGCCAGCAGCGGCTGCAGCTGGGGAAGCAGGGGATCCGGACTCACCGGCATCGTCTTACCGGAATCGTCTACTCCCAGCAGATAGCGGCACCAGCCGGCAAAGACCAGCGGGATATACCGCAGCTGCACCATGGGGAGGCTGCGTTCCCGGTAACGGCGCAAGGTGCCGCCGTAGCGCACTGGTAGCTTCTGAGAGGTATCGGTGGCGATGCGCTGGGGCGTGTCGGGAATGGCGGGGTTTGGGAAGCGCTCATGGAGCACCTGATGAATAAACTCCGTGGGCCGGAGGATGCCGGGATCCTCCACTACCGGGAGACTCTCGCCGGCGATACGTTCCACCAGCGTTACAAGGTCAGTATCTCGCATCTCGGCGGAAATGGTCTGATAACCCAAAAGGCAGCCAAACACCGCCAACGCCGTGTGCAGGGGGTTCAGACAGGTGCCGACCTTCATTTTCTCCGACTTCTCCACGGTGGCCCGATCGGTGAAGTAGACACCCGCCTGTTCCAGCGGAGGCCGACCGTTGGGGAAATGATCCTCCAACACCAGATACTCCGTGACCTCGGCATTGACGAAGGGGGCGGAGACGGTGCCGGTGGCGCTTTTGGTGATGGCCATACCTGCCACGCCCAGAGCCGTCAGCTGGTCGGCCACCTTCTGGGAGGGGTGGGGGGTGATTTTATCGATCATGGACCAGGGGAAGCTGACGCTCTCCTCACAGGAGAGCCAGCGGAGGAAATTCTCCGGCACAAAGCCGCCTTCCTGCCAGCCCTCGGCAATGGCCAGACAGCTGTCACGGAGCTTTTTGCCGTTCTGGGCGCAGTTGTCCATGCTGACCACGGCAATGGGACTTCCACCTGCCAGAAACCGCTGATACAGCAGTGCCACGGCGATGGACAGCGTGTGCCGGGGCCGGAATGGCCCCGCCGCCAGATCCTGCACTACGGCGGGCAGGAGACTACCGTTCATATCCCGAAGGGCATAGCCCTTCTCGGTGATGGTAAAACTGACCATTTGCAGGGAGGGATCACAGAACATCCGGCAAAGGGTTTGCCAGTCATCATCCTGCCAGTCGGCTTTCAGACAGCCTGCCACGCTGCCGATGACCTCCCGGTCACAGGAGCCGTCGGCGTGCATCCGCACCAAAAGGGACAGGTTATCATAGGGAACATAGCTTTCCGCAGCGGCGTGGAAATTGTGGGACGCCGCCGCCACGATGCCGGTGTCTGTAAGACCGGCGTTCAAAAGGGATTGCTGAGCTGCCGCCAGAAAGGCACGGAAGATGTTGCCGGCGCCGAAGTGTATCCAAGTGGGATGGGCCAGCGTCCGGGTCTGCATGGTAGGGACATCGTAGCGGGGGAGGGCGATGTGAGCTGCCTGCCAGCCGCTCTCGTCCCGCAGACCCTGAATATTCAGATAAAGCATAAAGGATGCCGCCCTTCGTATCAGACTCTGGTATCCACCAGATGCTTACCAAGCTTCTTTTCCAGCTTGCCCTGCAGCCAAGTCAGCATGGTGCTGAAAATCAGGTAAATCAGTGCGGCCTCGCAGTACAGCAGCATGGGCTCAAAGCGAACGGCGATGATGCTCTTGGCCGTCATGAGGATCTCCGGCACGGTGATGGATGCCACCAGAGAGGTATCCTTCAGCAAGCTGATGAAGGAGTTGCCCAGAGAGGGCACCGCCACCAACGCCGCCTGCGGGATAATGACCTCGGTCATGGTCTGGAGCTTGTTCATGCCCAGCGCCTTGCAGGCCTCGAACTGTCCCTTGGGAATGGAAGTCAGCGCAGCACGAATCACCTCAGAGTTGTAAGCACCTTGGCTGACGACCAAGGCAATGATAGCGGAAGGAATAGGCTTGAGAACGATGCCGATAGACGGCAGTCCAAAGAATATTACGAAGATCTGTACCAGCAGAGGTGTGCCACGGATGACCCAGACGATGAACCATGCAATGCCCTTTAGGGGCAGCAACTTGGACATCCGCATCAGCGCAATGATGAAAGCCAGTACGAGGCCCAACGCAAAGGAAACCAGCATCAGCGGTACAGAAACCGTCAAGCCGGCCCGAAACATGGGCCAGAAGGACTCAAGAAATAGTTCCATAGGGGCTTCTCCTTTTTAAGAGGAGGGGACGCCGCCGGAGGCGGCGTCCCCTTGAATAGTGGCCTTAAAGCTTACTTATACAGGCTGACGCTGTCAGCAACGGTCTGACCGAAGTACTTCACCGTCAGGTTGTAGAGGGTCTTGTCATTGATCATCTCGCCGATGATCTCGGAGACCTTATCGCACAGAGCCTGATCGTCCTTGCGGAACATAGCAGCGGACTCGACCATGTATTTCTGATCGGCAGCGGGCTCATAGATGGCAGCGATCTTCACATTGACATCGGGACGGCTCTTCATGTACTCGTCCACGGCAGCCACGTTGTTGACGTGACCGTCCACACGGTTGGTGTTCAGCATATCCATGGCACCGGTGAGGTCGGCGTCAGCGGTGGAGGCACCGTAGCTCTGGGCGATCTGACCAGCGGTGGAGGAGGGGGAGTTAGCGCAGACCTTGCCGTCCAGATCCTCGAAGGACTTGATCTCCTCGTTGTCACCGTTCACCACCAGGCAGAAGGGGTTCTCTGCATAGGAGGCAGACACGGCGTACTTCTCCTGACGCTCGGGCTTGGGGTTTACGCCGCAGATAACCACATCGTAGCGGGCGGCGTCCAGACCGGCCATAACGGGATCCCAGGAGTCGGAGATGTTGAACTCAGCGGTAACACCCAGACGCTTGGCGATCTCCTTGGCGACCTCCACCTCGAAGCCGGTGAGCTCGCCGGTTCCCTCATCGTTGTAGACGTAGGGAATCCAGTTGCCCTCGGCGCCGATGGTCAGCTTGCCGGCGTCCAGCACACGCTGCAGGGAGTTGTCACCATTGTTGTTGTCGTCGGCCTTCTTGCCGCAGGCAGCCAGGGAGGCGATCATCATCAGAGCGAGGACCGCTGCAAGAATCTTTTTCACTTTCATTCGTTTCACCTTTTCCTCTTTTTTTATTTATTTTTCAGCTGATGCTGAGAAATACGTTGGTTCAGTCCGCCAGAAAACGTTCCAATACCTGAAAGTTTCTGCGGTCTGCGCTGAAGGGGTCGGTAAAGTAGTGCTCGTCGGCCACCTCCTGCACCAGATAACCGGTGAAGTGGTGGGCCTGCATGATCTGAAGCTGGCGGGACAGGGACGTGTTGCCGTCGCCCCATACGTTGTGGAGCCAAGGGTCTCCGTCCAGAAAGTGCATATGGATCAGGTCGTCGCCGAAGGCGTCGAACCAGTCCTCCAGCGTCTCACCGGCGGCGCCGGTGGCGATGTTGTCCACCATCATCTTCAGGTTGGGGTGGCCGATCTGCCGGTACATCTCACGGGCACGGGGCAGGTCGTAGACCAGATTGCTCTCGTCGTCCCGCAGGGATTCCATTACCAGAAGGATGCCTTCCACTTCCGCCACACGGCACAGGCGGTACAGATGATCCCGACAGCGGTTCCACATGGTACTCTCGTCCTCGCCGGTGTAACCCCAGCCGGAGTTCACCACCACCCGGTCGGCCCCCAGTTGGGCGGCCAGACGAATGGCGTTGGAGAAGTAGCGGAAGGAGTATTCCAGCAGCTCCGGCTCCTGAGAGGCGTACTGATACTGGTAGGCGATGCTGGGGGCGGTGACAGACACCACCCGGACATCGTGATCCAGAAGCTTCTGTTTCAAAGCGGGGACGTCGCCGGTGCCCTCGTGGTCCAGCCAGAAGTGGGAGGCGCCGCACCAAAGCTCGATCTGGCGGATGCCCAGCCGCTGCTGACAGTCCAGAAAATAGTCCAGAGAGAAGCGGCGGTAGTGCTGGTTCATGTTCACCAGCTGACTGCGGAGGATGCCCATTACGCCAGCACCTCCTTCACAGCGGCCACGGCCTTTTCATCAGGATAGGCGGGAGAGCCGATGTAGCGCTCACCGGGGAGATACAGGGAGAAATCGCCCTGATAGCCGCCCTCTGTCAGCTGGCAGAGGTAGCGGTCCACCGGCAGAACGCCGTCGCCCCACGCCCGCCAGCCGTGCCAGTTGCCGTCGCACAGCCGCACCAGACCGATGCGGCCGGGGAAGAGAGAGAGCCAATCGGCCACGGTATCGCCGTTGGCGCTCATGACGTTGGTATCCAGACACACGCCCAGCGCCGGGGAATCGACCCACGCCAGCATCTGGGAGAGCTGCCGGGCGGTATTCAGTACCGGGGCCTCGGCAATGAGGGGCGTTTCAGCGCCCATCACAGGGGCCAGCAGCAGCGTCACGCCCTCCACCTGTGCCGTATGGCACAGGTGGGTCAGCATGGCGGCTGCGTGCTCCGTCAGTTCCTGCGGCGGGATGTCCCAGCAGGCCCCGGCGGCGCTCAGCACCAGCCGGTGACAGTTCAGCTCCGCCGCCAGACGGATGCAACTGTCGTAGTAACCGATGGTGGCGTCCCGCTGCTCACCTGCCGGGGCGGTAAGAGAACAGCGATAGGGAGGCGGCGTTAGGACGCTGACCCGAAGGTCTGCCCCTTGCAGGGCGGCTCGCAGGGGGGCAACGTCGGCGTGGCCCCGGTAACCGCAGAAGAAATGCGGCACCTGCGGAACGAAGTCCAGTCGCCGGAGGCCCAGACGCTGCATGGACTCCAGAAAGACCGGCAGGGGGAAGCGGCTATATTGCCCATTGGAGCCTAAAAGCCGATCCATTTCTTACTTGATCTCACCGGGATAGCCGTTCTCGCACAGCTCAAACCACACATAGGCGAACTTCTCGCCGTCGGCGCACTCGCTGCCGTGGTGGGAGCCGTGGGGGGTGTAGGTGATGTCGCCGCCCTGCACGTGGATCTTCTCGTTTTCGGCGGTGTAGGTGAAGGATGCACCGGGCAGCATGATGTACCACTGCTCCAGCTCATTGTGGATGTGCTGGCCGATATAGTTGGGGCCGGTGCCGAAGTTGGCACCCATGGACAGACGGCCCAGATTGCGGTGCTCCAGCAGCATCATCTGCTGAATGTCGGCGCCGGTGAAGTCCTCCTTGTAGTGCCATGCACCGGACACACCACGGAAGCGGGGCAGGCTCATGTGGGCTTCCTTCAGGCAGGTCTTGTCATAGTCGTTGAGCTCGGTGACAAAGTGGACGATCTCCATGGTCTCCTTGGCATCGGCGGCGCAGTGGAAGGTGACGCTCTCCTTGTCGAAGTCGGGGACAAAGACGGAGACCTCGGTGATGTTGAATACACGGCGGGGGGTGACGATGTAGCCCTTGCCGGCGGTGATGAGGAACACCTGATTGTGCTGCTCACGGGTATACAGCTCGGCGGAGAAGTCCGCACCGGGCTGCAGGGAGATGCGCTCCACGGTGGCATCCTTATAAGCGCCCTCCAGGATGCTCACACGGGAGACGCCGTTGACATAGTTGTGCTGGATATCAGCACCTCTCGAAATCTTGACCAGAGCCATGATAAATTCTCCTTTACAGTATGGAAATATCGGTATCTGCGCCTAAAAGAGGCGTGGAAAGCGTTTTTACTTGATCTCGCCGGGATAGCCCTCGATGCACATCTCGAACCAGATGTAGTCGCACTTCTTGCCGGCCTCCACACGGCTGCCGTGCCAGAAGCCGGTGGGGGTGTAGGACAGGTCGCCGCCGGTCATATGAACCTCCTCACCGCCTGCGGTATAGATGAAGTCGGAGCCGGGCAGGGGGAAGTACCACTGGGCCAGCTCATTGTGGATGTGCTGACCGATCTCGATGGGGCCGTTGCCCTTGACGCAACCCATGGACAGGCGGCCCAGATTGCGGTGCTCCAGCAGCATCATGGAGGTGGTGACGGAGTTGTCCTTAAAGTCCTCGTCATAGGTCCAGCCCTGAGAGATGGTGCGGAAGCGGGGCAGTACCATGCGGGACTCTACCAGACAGGTCTTGTCGTAGTCGTTGAGCTCAGTGACGATGTGCAGGAACTCCAGAGGCTCCTTGCTGTCGGCGGAGCAGGTGATGGTGAAGCGCTCGGTGTCGAACTCCGGGACGAATACGCCGGGCTCATTGATGTTCCAGGCCTGACGGGGCGTGGTGATATAGCCCTTGCCCTTGGTGAAGAAGAACAGCTGGTTGTGTTCAGTGACGGAGTAGACGTCGGGGGTGATGGAGTGGCCGGGCTGCAGGGCGCAATGGGCGAAGCAGGCCTGATCAAAGGCGTTCTTCAGCACGGGTACACGGGCGAAGCCGTCCTTGAAATCGTACTTGACGTCGCTGTACCGGGCTACCTGAATGAGAGACATAGTAGGTTCCTCCTGTTTGTTTAAGTCTGTTTTTATCAAAGCATCTTGCTGAGAAAATCCTGCAGACGCTTGTTCTTGGGATGTGCGAAGAATTCCTGAGGCTCGCTGTCCTCCACGATGACGCCGCCGTCGATGAAGATGACCCGGTCGGCTGCCTCACGGGCAAAGCCCATCTCGTGGGTTACCACCAACATGGTCATACCTTCAGCGGCCAGCTTCTTCATAACGTCCAGCACCTCACCCACCATTTCGGGGTCCAGAGCGGAGGTGGGCTCGTCGAAGAGCATGACCTCCGGCTGCAGGGCCAGCGAGCGGGCGATGGCGATGCGCTGCTGCTGACCGCCGGAGAGCTGGTTGGGATAAGCGTCACGCTTGTCTGCCAGTCCCACAGTCTGGAGCAGAGCCATGGCACGCTCCTCGGCGGTTTTCTTATTCACGCCCTGCACCTTCACAGGCGCCAGCATGATGTTGTCCAGCACGGTCTTGTGGGGGAAAAGGTTGAACTGCTGGAACACCATGCCCATACCCAGCAGGAGCTTGGTGCTCTCCTTGGGCGGAGCGGTGACCAGATCGGTGCCGTGATAGATGATGCTGCCGCCGGTGGGCTTTTCCAGCAGGTTCAGACACCGCAGGAAGGTGGACTTGCCGCAGCCGGAGGGGCCAACGATGGCCACCACCTCACCGGGCTGGATCTCAATATCTACGCCCTTGAGGACCTCGTTCTTGCCGAAGGTCTTTCGCAGGCCCTTAACGCTGATCATGCTCATTTTTCATACCCCCGTAAGTGATGGTGCTGGAATCCGAAATAGGAAACGCTGTTGCGGTAGCAGATATCGGCCACCATCTCCTCCAGCAGGGGATGGTCGTCCGGGTATTGACCCTCCTCCACCCAGCGGCCCAGCAAACCGCACAGGATGCGGCGGAAGTACTCGTGGCGGGTGTAGGAGAGGAAGCTACGGGAATCGGTGAGCATTCCCACGAAGTTTCCCAGCACGCCTCCGGCAGCCAGACCCTTCAGCTGGGCCTCCATGCCGTCCTTGCAGTCGTTGAACCACCATGCAGAGCCGTGCTGCAGCTTACTGCGGACTCCCTCACCCTGATAGCAACCCATAAGGGTTACCAGAGCGGCGTTATCGTTGGGATCCAGCGAATAGAGGATGGTCTTGGGCAGGGCCTCCTCGGCCTCCAGCGTATCCAGCAGCCGTGCCAGATCCGGCAGGTTTACCGCCGGGCCGATGCTGTCATAGCCGGTATCGGGCCCCAGCTGGTGGAACATCCGGGTATTATTGTTGCGCTGGGCGGCGAAGTGCAGCTGCATGACCCAGCCCCGCCGGGCATAGCCACGTCCAAAGTACAGCAGCAACGCCGTCTTATACTGCCACAACTCCTCCTCGGTGATGGTCAGACCGGTCAACCGCTTTTGCAGGATGGCATCCAGCGCTGCCGTGTCCGCCGGGCGGAACACGATGTTGTCCAGTCCGTGGTCGGCTACGGTGCAGCCGTGAGCGGCGAAGTAGTCCATCCGGTGTTCCAGTGCCGCCAGCAGGGTGTCCATGTTCTGGATCTCCGTCCCGGCAGACTGAGAGAGTTTAGCAATGTAATCGGCAAAGTCTGGCTTTTCCAGATTTACCGCCTTGTCCGGGCGGAAGGCCGGTAACACCACGGTCTCCAGCGTATCATCGGCGGCCAGCTGCTGGTGCCAGCGGAGGTCGTCCGCCGGGTCGTCGGTGGTACACAGCAGAGTGACGTTGGACTTTTTCAGAATATCCCGCACCCGCATCCCGTCACCGATGACCTTCTGGCAGTGTTCCCACACTGCATCGGCGTTGCGGGAGGTGAGATAGCCGTCAAAGCCGAAGTAACGCTTTAGCTCCAGATGGCTCCAGTGGTAAATGGGATTGCCCACGGCTCGCTCCAGCGTGGCTGCCCAAGCCCGGAACTTCTCCTGATCCGGCGAATCGCCGGTGATGAGGCGCTCCGGTACACCACAGGCCCGCATCAGACGCCATTTGTAGTGATCGCCTTCCAGCCACAGCTGAGTGAGGTTGGCAAAGGAGCGGTTTTCTGCGATCTCCTTGGGGCTGACGTGGCAGTGGTAATCCATGATGGGCTGCTTTTCCGCAACACCGTGGTACAGCTCACGGGCCGTCTGGGTATCCAGAAGGAACTCCTCGTCCATAAAATGCTTCATTTTCAGTGACCTCCGTCCGAAGGATAGCGTGATTTTGCATCGCACTGACGTTATTTATATATCATCGATATATCTGTGATATATTTCTTGATTACGAGGATACCATAGTTTAGGAGGGGTGTCAAGTTGAAAATGCAGCCATTTGCCTAAAAAGCACCGATTTTTGCCGTTTTTAATGTACAAATTTTACGAGTAAATCTTGTGCAAAGTGACAAAGAGGATTGACAAATGCAGGAAGGAATAGTAATATAAGGAGCGTCTGATATATTATATGATTTGAAATAATGGACTGGTGATATATTACACACCAATCAGGGAGGTATCTATGCCACGCATTGCCACTGAAAAACAAAAATGTCTGTCCCGTGTCGCCTATGACCGCATCAAAGTCATGATTCTGCAAAAGGAACTAATGCCGGGGCAGTTTATCAATGAGTTGCAGCTGCAGGAAATACTGGAGCTGGGAAGGACGCCGGTGCGGGAGGCTGTGCTGGCGCTGGCACAGGATCGGCTGGTGACCATCCATCCCCGCAAGGGCATCGAGGTCACACGCCCTACACCCAAGGACGTCCACGATATCTTTGAGATTCGTGGGATCATGGAGCCTGCCATTCTGCGCCAGTGCTGCGGCATGGTGGATCCGCAGTGGGCTGTGGATATGCGGGCGCTGCTACAGGGTCATGCCGATGATACGGCCTCCAACGCCGGCGAGACAGCGGCACCGCTGATCGATTTGGATAACCGGTTTCATCTGGAGTTGGTGGACGTGTTTCACAATCAGTATGCTTCCAACCTCATGCGGAGTCTGGTAGACTTCCTGAACCTGATCCGGGTTACGGCGTGGAGGGCTGACCGCTATCAGATCAGTAACCGGGAGCATATCGACATTCTGGATGCCATTCTGGAGAAGGATGTGGATCGGGCCTGCCGTCTGATGGAGGAGCACATCCAGCTGTCGTATCAGGAGGCCATCCACACGATGATGCACGCCTCCTTCTGAGTAAAAGAAAAGAGAGGGGACCGCCCATTGGGCTGTCCCCTCTTTCGTTCTATGTTCGTTGGAAGGCTTTGATTACAGGGTAACGCCGTCCTTCCAGATAGCCAGCTCCCGGTAACCCAGATTCTCAGAGCAGGTGGCCAGACCGGAGGCTGTGGCCATCACCCGATCCAGCAGAGCCTCTGCGGCATCATCCCAAGAGTCCCCCTGCACCAGCGTACCGGCGTTGAAGTCGATCCATCGGGGCTTGCGCTGGGCCAGAGCGGTGTTGGTGGAGATCTTCAACGTGGGGACGGGCCCGGCAAAGGGCGTTCCCCGCCCAGTGGTGAAGAGCACCATGTGCGCCCCGGCCGCCGCCAGAGCGGTGGTGGACACCAGATCGTTACCGGGGGTCTGGAGTACGGTCAGGCCTCTGTTCTGTACCCGCTGACCGTAGGACAGTACCCCACAGATAGGAGAACTGCCGCCCTTCTGGACACAGCCCAGAGACTTTTCCTCCAGTGTGGTGATGCCGCCGGCCTTGTTGCCGGGGGAGGGATTTTCGTATACCACTTGTCCGTGCCGGATGAAGTAGTCCTTGAAATCTGCTACCAATGCCGGCAGTTCCTTTTGTACTGTTTCGTCGGCACAGCGGCGGAACAGCACGCCCTCGGCACCGAACATTTCCGGAACCTCCGCCAGCAGAGCGGTGCCGCCCATGGCCACCAGCCTGTCGGCAATGCGGCCCACCAGTGGATTGGCGGTGATGCCCGACAAACCGTCGGAGCCGCCGCACTTGAGGCCGATGACCAGCTCACTGGCGGGGATACTGCACCGAACATCCTTAGCAGCGTGGTCGATGAGCCGACGCAGCAGAACCTTGCCGGCCTCCAGTTCGTCCGGGACGGACTGACACTCCAGAAACGCCGTGCGCTCCGGGTCCCAATTCCCCAGCAGCTTTTTCAGCTCCCCGATGTTGCTGTTTTCACAGCCCAGTCCCAGCACCAGTACACCGCCTGCATTGGGATGGCGGATCAGATCACACAGGATACGACGGGTATGCTCCTGATCGCCTCCCGTTTGGGAACAGCCATAGGGATGGGGCCAAGCGTAGACACCCGTCACGCTGCCTCGGATATCGCGGGAGACTATCCGTGCCAGCGTTTCGGCCACGCTGTTGATACAGCCTACGGTGGGGATGATCCAGATTTCATTGCGGATGCCCACCCCTCCCTTGCGGCGAAAGCCCTGAAAGGTGCGGGAGGCAGGGGCCACTGATCGCGACGGGACGGCAATGGACGCCGAGGTAACGGCCTCTCCGTCGAGGGAGGTGGCCAGATCGTGGCTGTGGACCCAGTCGCCCACATGGATGGCTTGGGTAGCGTGGCCAATGGGAAAGCCGTATTTCACTACGACGGCCCCGGAGGGGATATCCATCAGCGCCAGCTTGTGGCCCTGAGGAATGTCCTGCCGCAGAGTCACGGCTCCGGAGGAGGTCTCCACGACCTCTCCGGCCTTCAAGGGCTCCAGCGCCACGGCCACGTTGTCATCGGGATGAATTTGCAGGATGCGGCTCATAGCGCAGCCTCCTTCCGGCAGGCCTCCATGGCGGCGGCCATGCCGTCCCGGCGGATGCGCTGCAGATCATCCGCTGCGGCGGCGGTGAAGCCGGGCAGCCGGTTCAGGTCCTGTCCCCAGAAATTCTCACGGGCCGCCAGCGCCGTTACCAGTGCTTCCGCCGTATCACCTGCGTGAGCGGCAAAGAAATTCAGTACGGCCGCCTCATCCCGCACGGGGTACGGCTCACCGCTGCGCTGGCCCTGGGTATAGGAGGCACACAGGGCAGCGAAGGAGAAGGTCAGCCGCACCGGCAGCCGCCCCGTCTTTTCCAGATAGGCGGTGACACTGGGCAGCACCCGTGCCCGCCATTTGGAGACGGAGTTCAGGGCGATATCCAGCAGCCGGTGATCGATGTAGGGGTTGGCGAACCGCTCCTCCACCGCACGGGCAAAGGCTTCGCAGTCCTCACGGGGCAGGGATAGGGTGGGGATGATCTCCTGAAACAGTGCCCCCTCCAGATACGCCCGGACGGCCTCGTCCTCCATACACTCCCGGACGATGTTGTGGCCCGCCAGATAGGCCGCCAGCACCATGCTGGTGTGGCCGCCGTTCAGAATGCGGACCTTCTGCTCCTTATAAGGATGGTGGTCCGCCACGAACTTCACCGGCAGCCCCGCCTTTTGGGCGGGAAACTCCCGGCTCAGGGCCTCGTCGCCCTCGATGACCCACAGCCCGAAGGGCTCTGCGGTATCCAGCAGGTCATCCTCATAGCCGTTCTCGGCATTGAGCCGGGGAGCCTGAGCGGCAGGATAGCCGGTGACGATGCGATCCACCAGCGTATTGCAGAACCGGTTCTCCTCCCGCAGCCAGCGCAGGAAGTCCTCCTCCAGCGCCCAGTCGGCGGCGTGGCGCAGCACGGTGTCCCGCAGGACGGTGCCGTTGTCGGCAATGAGCTCACAGGGCAGGAGGATCAGCCCCGGCTTTCCGGCGTGCCAGCGCTGCCACAGTAGCCGGGTCAGCTTGGCGGGGAAGGAGGCGGGCGGGCAGTCGTCAAAGCGGCAGGTGGGGTCATAGACGATGCCTGCCTCCGTGGTGTTGGAGATCACAAACCGTAGCTCGTCGCCGCATACAAAATCCAGCAGCTCCTGCCATTGAGTGAACACGTCCAGCGCACGACTGACGCACCGGATGAGCCGCCGCTGGTTGACCACCTGACCGTTGAGCTTTCCCCGCAGGTACAGCTGGTATAGTCCGTCCTGCCGGTTGATGCGCCCCGTCTTGCCGGTGGAGGCCGGGGGCACGATCACCACGCTGCTGTCAAAGTCCGCCTTTTCGTTCATCTGATCGATGAAATCATCCACAAAGCCCCGCAGGAAGTTGCCGTCCCCGAATTGAAGGACACGCTCCGGCATCCGCCGGGACAGGGGCGCCTCTGCGCCCAAGGTCCGATAGCTGAGCAGGTCCATAGCCCCACCTCCATTGATATATCTGTAATATATCATACTCTGCACTGAGTGGACTGTCAATGCTCATTTTCACCGCCATAGGCGATGGAGGGAACATTTTCCGGCCCATTGCCGTCCTATAAAGGGAAAGACCGGCGGCGGAAGGAGCCGTTTGGGCAAAACTCAGTGAAATTAAAGGAGAAATGACCATGAAAAAGATGGCACTGCTTTTAGCGGCGCTGTTGCTGCTGAGCAGCTTGGCGGGCTGCGGAAAAAGCAGCAAAGGCGAGGCGTCGGTGGAATCCGTATCCATGATCTGCGGCCTGAGCGGTGTGGGACAGGTGGATCGCTTCGCTGGAGTCGTCAGCGCTCAGGGCGAGACAAAGATCGCGAAGGATGAGAGCCGGCAGGTGGCCTCCGTGGCCGTGAAGGCCGGGGATGAGGTGAAAAAGGGCCAGACCCTCTTTACCTACGACCAGACGCAGGCGCAGCTGGATCTGGAGAAAGCCCAGCTGGAGCTGGACCAGATGAAGAGCACCCTCAGCGCCAAGCAGGAGGAGAAGGCCCGGCTGGAGCGGGACAAGAGCAACGTCTCCCCGGATCAGCAGCTGCAATACGATCTGGAGATCCGGGAGGCTACGGCGGCCATTCTGGAGCAGCAGTATAACATCTCCCTGAAGGAGAAGGAGGTGCAGCGCCTTACCGACAGCGTCGGCAAGGGCGAGATCACCTCTCCGGTAGACGGTCGGGTGCAGACGGTGAACGAAAACGGCGGAACTGACAGCAATGGGAATGCACTGCCCATCATGACCATCGTGGAGACGGCGGGCTTCCGGGTGAAGGGCTATGTCAACGAGAGTAACGCCGCCGCTCTCTCCGAGGGGAGGCAGGTGCTGATCCGCTCCCGTGTGGGCAGCGATGTCTGGAAGGGCAGCGTCACCTCCATCGACTGGAAGAATCCCGTCTCCGGCGGCAATCAGGGGATGACGGACGGCGGCAGCGACGTGTCCACCGCCAGCAGATACCCCTTCTATGTGACGCTGGACAGCAGCGACGGCCTGCTGATGGGCCAGCACGTCTATATCGAGCCGGATCACGGTCAGGGTCAGCAGCAGGAGGGCATCCATCTGCCTGCCTACTACATCAATGATGCCGACACCTCCCCGTGGGTGTGGGCACAGGATAAGAACGGGAAGCTGGAAAAGCGCAGTCTGACCCTGGGGACCTATGAGGAGGACTTGGGCACCTATCCCGTGGAGAGCGGCTTGGCGGCGGAGGACTACATCGCCTTCCCCGACGAAACGCTGGCGGTGGGTATGACCTGCGTCCCCTATGACCAGAGTACCTTCAAGCCGGACGACAGCAAAACCCCGGACGGCAGCAAAACCCCGGACGGCAGCTTTGACCAGCCCGCTATGGACGGCGGCTTAGATCTGCCGGAGGGCGGCGACGGTGCCGTAACGGACGGCGCCGTGACGGAGGACTGAGCATGATCCTTGAAATGCGGAATATCTGCAAGGACTACCCCATGGGCAAGACCGTGACCCGTGTGCTACGGGACGTGAGTCTGAATGTGTCCGAGGGGGAGTACCTTGCCATCATGGGACCCTCCGGCAGCGGCAAGACCACGCTGATGAACATCATCGGCTGTTTGGATGAGCCCACCAGCGGCAGCTATCTCCTGTGCGGGCAGGATATCACCGCCTGCACGGACCTACAGCTGGCGCAGGTGCGGAATCAGGAGCTGGGCTTCGTGTTCCAGTCCTTTCATCTGCTGCCCCGGTTGACGGCGCTGGATAACGTGGCCCTGCCGCTGCTGTACGGCGGGGTGAAAAAGGCAGAGCGCCGGGAGCGGGCCCGTGCGGCGCTGGAGATGGTGGGCCTCGGCGACCGGATCGACCATCGCCCGGACCAGCTGTCCGGCGGCCAGTGCCAGCGTGTGGCCATTGCACGGGCCATGGTGGGCGGCCCCAAGCTGCTGCTGGCGGACGAACCCACCGGCGCTCTGGATTCTGCCAGCGGCGCACAGGTCATGGAGCTGTTCCGTCAGCTCCATGAAAACGGTGCCACCATCATCATGATCACCCACGATGTGCAGGTGGCCCGGCAGGCCCAGCGGATCATGACCATCCGGGACGGCGTCCTCAGCGGAGGTGACAGCCATGAATAAGAAACTGAAACGCTCCTTTCTGGCGGCGGGCATCGTGGTGGGCGTATGCGCTCTGGTGTGGGGTGGCCTGACTCTGCTTCGCAACGGCAGCCGCAGCGCCGTGAAGGTGTATCCGGTGACGGGCATCAGCATGACGGACTATTGGGGCGACACCACAGAGACCAGCGGTACCGTCACCATGGATAAGCTCCAGAAAGTGTTTCTTTCCCAGACCCAAACCTCCGCACAGGTCTATGTGACGGAGGGCCAGACGGTGAAGAAGGGAGACCGGCTGCTGAGCTACGACAGCACCCTGACGGAGTTGGACGTGGAGCGGGCCCGCATCGCTCTGGAGCGCCTGCGGCTGCAACAGGAGAACACCCGCAAGGAACTCCGGCAGCTCCAGCTGGCGGAGGATAAGGAGAAACTCCAGCAGCAGGCGGACGCCCTGACGGCTCAGATCGAGAAGAAGCTGGCGGAATCCACCGACGAGATCATCCGCCGGGATTCCAAGCCCATCCAGCCCGGCAAGCCCCTGCTGCGTGGCAGCGCTGCCGGCACGGCGGAGGACCCCCTTTACTGTGATTGGAACAGCGGCGACGCCCTGACGGAGCAGAACCTGTCGGTGCTGCTGCCGGAAGGGGAGAAAGAACTGTATGTGGTGCTGGTGACCCACCGGGGCGACGAGACGCTGGGGGCCATCATCGGCAGCTGGGGGCTGCACCTGACCCGTGGGGAGGACGGCACCATCGCCGTGTCTCTGGCGGACCTCCCGGCGGTGGAGGATATCTCTGTGGACGGCACCACCGACGAGATTCGCCAGCTTCGCAAGGAGCTGGAGCGGGTGCAGGACCTGTTGAGCCGGTCCTACACCAAGGAGGAGCTGCTGCGGATGCAGAATGACAAGCTCCGGGAGATTCAGGAGGCGGATACCTCCATCAAAATGGCGGAGCTGGATCTGCGCCGGAAACAGGCAGAGGCCTCCGACAGCAGTGTGTACAGCCAGCTGGACGGCGTGGTCAAGGCCGTCCGCACCCCCACGGATGCCGCCGCCAACAACGAGGCGGTGGTGGAGGTCTCTGCCGGCGGCGGCTATTACGTCACCGGCACCGTCAGCGAGCTGCGGCTGGACACCGTGAAGGTGGGCCAGACGGTGAATATCCGCTCATGGATGACCGGGACTGCCTGCACCGGCGAGGTGGTGGAGATCAGTACCCATCCCACTGACGGCGATTCCCATGGGGGTGATGGTAACCCCAATGTATCCTATTACCCCTTCAAGGTGTTCGTCAGCGAGGATCAGCAGCTGCAGGAGGGGGAGAGCGTCAGCATCAGCTATCAGGCGGTATCCGACAGCGACGGCAGCAGCCTGTATCTGGAGAATATGTACGTCCGCACGGAAAACGGCAAGAGTTACGTCATGGTCCGTGGGGAGGACGGCAAGCTGGAGCAGCGCTGGGTTCAGACCGGTAAGGTGGTGTGGGACAGCTACACCCAGATCCGTGGCGGCCTGACGCCGGAGGACTACGTGGCCTTCCCCTATGGCCGGGACGTGGTGTCCGGAGCCAAAACGGAGGAAGCCACCGTGGATGCCCTGTACAGCTGGTAAGGAGGCGGTAACTATGTTGGAAAATATCAATCTGGCGCTGCAAGGCGTGTGGAGCCATAAGCTGCGGTCGTTTCTGACTATGCTGGGCATCATCATCGGCATTGCCGCCATCATCACCATCGTCTCCACCATCCGTGGTACCAACGAGCAGATCAAGCAGAACCTCATCGGTGCCGGCAACGACATGGTGCAGGTGCAGCTGACGCAGGACGGCAGCACCGTGGACTTCTCCTACGGGGAGCTGCCGGAGGGCATCGCCGCCATCACGTCTGCCATGCGGGACGAGATGGACGCCCTGCCCGGCGTCTCCGCCGTGGCCATGTACCGCCAGCGCACGTGGGCCGACGGCATCTATGCCGGCAACCAGTCCTTCACCGGTACCCTCAACGGCGTGGACGACCACTATCTCTCCGTGGCGGGCTATCAGGTGAATTACGGTCGTGCCTTCCTGCCGGAGGATTTCTCCTCCCGCCGCAAGGTGGCCGTCATCGATACGACGGCGGCCCAGAGCCTGTTCCCCGGACAGAACCCCATCGGCGGCGTCATCGAGATGCAGGGCGAACCCTTCACCGTGGTGGGCGTGGTGAGCCAGAGGGTCACCTCCCAGCCGGTCATCAACAGTGTAGAGGATTATCAGATGTACGCCCGCACCACCTCCGGCACCGTTATGATCCCGGAGAGCTGCTGGCCCATCGCCTTCCGCTACGACGAACCCATGAACGTAGCCGTACGGGCCTCCTCCACCAACGATATGACCAAGGCCGGAAGCGGCGTGGCAGATTACCTGAACAGTCAGGTGGTCACCAACCGCCAGCTGACCTATCAGGCACAGGACCTGCTGAAGCAGGCCTCCGAGCTGCAAAGCCTGTCGGAAACCACCAACCGCCAGCTGATTTGGATCGCCGCCATCTCACTGGTGGTGGGCGGCATCGGCGTCATGAACATCATGCTGGTCTCCGTCACCGAGCGCACCCGTGAGATTGGCCTGAAAATCGCCATCGGCGCCCGGAAGAGCCGCATCCTCTGGCAGTTTCTGACGGAGGCGGCAGTGCTTACCAGCTTGGGCGGCCTGCTGGGCGTCCTGTGCGGTATCGGTCTGGCGGAGATGCTGAGCCACGTCATGGGTACGGCAGTGGCCATCAGCGCCCCGGCCTGCATCGTGGCGGTGGCCTTCTCCATGGTCATCGGCATCGTGTTCGGTTTGGTACCTGCCGTCAAGGCATCCCGCCTGAACCCCATCGAGGCCCTGCGCCGGGAGTAAGCACTGTCCCAAAGTCCCTCCGGAGGCTCCGGAGGGACTTTTTCCCTCCCGCAGGCGCTTTCCCTTGACACACGTCCCCCATCCCGTTACAATGGAGAAAAATATGCACTTTAAGGAGGAACTCCATCATGACCATTGGTCTGGTATACGCCATGCCCGGCGAAATAGAGACGCTGCTGACAGACGAGACCCGCACTCCCATCCGCACGGAGGCGGGCGTGTCCTTTTATCAGATCCGCCCCCATATCATCGCCTGCTGCTGCGGCATCAGCAAGGTCAACGCCGCCATGGGTGCCCAGCTGCTCATCAGCCTCTACCACCCGGATCTGGTGCTGAACGCCGGTGTGGCCGGCTGCTTCGAGAATGTCCCCATCGGCACCATCGTTCTGGCGGAGGGCTTCGTGCAGCACGATGTGGATACCACCGCCATCGGGGACCCCGTGGGGCTGGTGTCCACCGTCAACCAGATTCAGTTCCCCACGGCGGACCTGCCTGCCGCCAGGGCCGCCATGGATGCCACCGGCGTTCCCTATCGCACCGGCTGGGTGGCCACCGGCGACTGGTTCGCCACCGATACCCCCCGCTCCCACTGGATCGCCGACACCTTCCACCCGCTGCTGTGCGAGATGGAGGGCTGCGCCGTGGCGCAGGTGTGCCTGCGAAACGGCGTGAAGTTCATGGCCATCAAGTCCGTGTCGGACTGCCTGTTTGAGCACCACGACTTCGCTTTCAACTTCCCCGCCGCCATGAAGGATCTGAACCGTGTGGTCATGGCCTTCCTGACCCAACTGACAAAGGAATGAGAGAAGTGAGGACAATGGATGTGAATACCACCGAGGCGTTGCTGAAGGCGATCATCGAACTCATCGACAGATGCGACACGCTCGAAGAGCTCCGCAAATGTGTAAAACACATTATGGGAAACTAAAAAAATAGGGTAGCGGCCCCAACCAAAGGAATCCGCTACCCCACTCCCAAAGGGATGTGCCGAGAGCCTTATCTCGGTACATCTCTTATTATATCACCCTACCATCCCAAAATCAAGCAGACAAAAAAGAGCTTGCCTTTCGGCAAGCTCTTTTCTGCATTTTGCGCCGAGTATAATTACCGCCCCAGCAGATAGCCCCAACTGGCGGCCCCCAAGATGCCGTCCACGCCGAGGCCGTGGTCGGCCTGCATCTTCCGCAGACCGGCCTCCATTTTGGCCCCGAACAGCTTGTCACTGACGGGGATGGCGTAGGGGTAGTACCCCTTGTCCTTCATCAGCAGCATGGCGCTCCGGACGTCGCCGCCCTCCATGCCGCGCTTCAGCATACGCAGCTCCACGGTCACCTGTTCCTCCTTCCTGATGGTCGGCGCAGGAGACGGCTTGGCCGTCCCCGGCGCCCGGTACGGGATACCGAAATACTCGCACAGTCCCCGGCAGGTAGCCTCTGCAATGGCCCCCAGATGGCTGTGGAACCACTGGGCGTCGGAGGCGTTGTCGTGGAACACGTGCTCCTCATAGAAGCTCACCGCCGCCGGAGCCCGCAGCTCATACCACACGCTGCTCTCCGACAGTCGGATGGGCTGGTCGTAGATTTTCCGGCGATACTTCAGGATACACGCCGCCAGCTTTCGCCCGCCGCCGGAGCCGGGATAGATCATGGGCCGGTAGCCCCGGACGCCGCCGTTGGCGGCGTTGGTGTGGCTGACGTAGTGGACGTCGGCGCCCCACGCATCGGATTCCCGTACCGCCTGCAGCATCAGGGCGTCCCCGTCCTCACCGGACTTGGGCGTCCGTCGTGGCCCCCGCTTATACTGGATGCCGCAGGCTGCCAGATACGGCTCCAGCACATCCAGATAGAGGTTGTTGTGGGTGGTCTCGTCGCACCCCGCCACGGCACAGGGGTTCCAGTAGTGATACGCCGGGGACAGATACACCTTAGGCATCTCCGCCCGCCTCCTTGCTCAGCTGCTTGGCCGCCTGATGCAGCCCCGTGGCCGCCAGACCGCTGACGATGCCCACCGCCGCAGCGGTGATAGGGTCCCCCGCCGGATAGTCGGGGATGGGCAGCAGATAGAAGCTCACCAGCCCCAGCAGCCCGCCCAGCAGGCCGCAGAGAATGGGGATCCACTTGTTGTCCATCCGGCTGACCCGCACGGCCATGCCCATGAGATAGGTGATGACGGTGATGGCCGCCACGCTGGCAATACCCAGATTTTCCATAAAAGCCCTCCTTATGATACAATGTCCCAGGTCTTGACCTCCTGATAGATGCGGTCGATGAAGGAATTGCCCCGCAGAGCCTTGTAGGCCCGGTACTCCAGCAGAAAATTCTCATACTCATACTGCCGGATAGCAGATCGTTCCTTGTTCCTATAGTATGTATGAAGCATATTGCTCCGCAACAGGCATTTCTGCCCCTCCCGCAGGTGCTTCGTCCCCGTCAGCGCCTCCCGCACCGGCCGCAGCAGCAGGATCAGCGCCGCACCGATTCCGGTGACGCAGGAGGAGATGCCCGCCAGAACCGTCAGCAGCTCCATACCGCCGCCTCCCCTCGTATTGTCTCCATGTTCTCACACCCCCTTCTGCCTGTGGCGTCCCCGCCGGGAAAGTTGCACCGCCTGTTGCCCTCCACCGGACAACAGGGAAAAATTTCCGGGCTCCCCAACAAACAAAAAAGGAGCCGACTGCATAGCAGTCGGCTCCTTGCGTCAAACAAGCTTACTTGTTCTTGTTCTCCTCCACGATGGACAGGGTGTCCTGAGCGATCATCAACTCCTCGTTGGTGGGGATGACCATCACAGTAACAGGGGCACCATCCTTGGAGATAATGCGCTCCTCACCACGGGTGTTGTTCTTCTCCTCGTCGCAGGTAATGCCCATGAACTCCAGACCCTCCAGAATGTGAGCACGGGTGGAGGGGGCATTCTCACCCACACCGGCGGTAAAGATCACCACGTCCACGCCGTTCATGGCGGCGGCGTACTCAGCGATCATCTTGTGTACACGGTACTCAAAGATCCGCAGGGCGATGGCGGAGCGGTGATGGCCCTTGGCGGCAGCGGCCTCCAGATCACGGAAGTCGGAGGACACACCGGACAGGCCCATCATGCCGGAGCGCTTGTTCAGACCTTCCATCACAGAGGAGATGGAGCGGTCGTACTTGTTGACCACATACTCGATAACGCCCACGTCCATGTCGCCGGCACGGGTACCCATGGGCAGACCGGCCAGCGGCGTCAGACCCATGGAGGTGTCCACGCACTTGCCGCCGTCCACAGCGGCCAGAGAGGAGCCGTTGCCCAGATGGCAGGACACGATCTTCAGATCCTTGGGATCCTTGCCCAGCAGCTCGGCGGCCCGCAGGGTCACATAGCGGTGGGAGGTGCCGTGGAAGCCGTAGCGGCGCAGCTTGTCGTTCTCATAGTACTTGTAGGGGATGCTGTACAGATAGGCGTGCTCCGGCATGGTCTGGTGGAAAGCGGTGTCGAACACAGCCACCTGCGGCACGTCGTCGCCCAGCGCCTTGCGGCAGGCCTCGATGCCGATGATATTGGCGGGGTTGTGCAGGGGAGCCAGAGGCGTGCAGTCCTCCACGGCCTTCAGCACCTCATCGTTGATGAGCACGGAGGAGGCGAAGGTCTCGCCGCCGTGGACCACACGGTGACCCACCGCATCGATCTCCTTCATGGAGGAGATGACGCCGTTCTGGGGATCCACCAGAGCGTTCAGCACGGTCTGGATGGCCTCGGAGTGGGTGGGCATGGCCACATCGGCGGCCTTGATGGTCTCCTTGCCCTCCACCTGGGGCTTGTAGGTGAATTTGCCGTCCAGACCGATGCGCTCGCACAGGCCCTTGGCAAAGACCTTGCCGGTTTCCGGATCCATGAGCTGATACTTCAGGGAAGAGCTCCCCGCATTGATGACAAGTACTTTCATGATGAAATTCTCCTTATCTTTTTGTTTCCGACCCCACACCATGGGGAGTATATCGTGATAATGATAGCATACCGCCCCAGCCTTTACAAGCGTTATTTTCTTCACAAGAGTCTCTCTGCCGCCGCCTCCCGCCGGAAAAAACTTCAAAAAAATCCGATTATCCCGTTGACAAAGGGCGTGAAACATGGTAACATATCAAAGCTGACGATTTTGCGGAGGACCCATGCGGGTGTAGCACAATGGCCAGGGCACCAGCCTTCCAAGCTGGGGATGCGGGTTCGATTCCCGTCACCCGCTCCACTGACTTTATTTGCGCCAGTAGCTCAGTTGGATAGAGCAACTGCCTTCTAAGCAGTAGGCCAGGGGTTCGAGTCCCTTCTGGCGGTGGGTGTAGCTCAGTTGGTTAGAGCACCGGATTGTGGTTCCGGGTGTCGAGGGTTCGAGTCCCTTTACCCACCCCACTGAATATCAGGGATTGGGAGAGATCCCAGTCCCTGATCTTTTTTCACACAGGGGTGTAGCCAAGTGGTAAGGCAAGGGACTTTGACTCCCTCACTCGCTGGTTCGAGTCCAGCCATCCCTGCCAAAGTGTATCCGGAGGGTCGTACCGGCATGATCGGCTGCCTGCCCTCCTGCGAAAATAAACCGTCCGCTCCGTTAGCTCAGTCGGTAGAGCACCTGCCTTTTAAGCAGGGTGTCCGGGGTTCGAATCCCCGACGGGGCACCAAAAAGAGAAGCACCGCTTTGCGGTGCTTCTCTTTTTGGTGCCTGCCGGTTTTTGCTGTGCAAAAACCGGGGCCGCAAGCGGCCTTTGATTAAAATCGTGAGGGGGAAACCGCCCAAGGTTTCCCCCTCACACGCCCCTTTCCTTGCAGTATAGAGAGTGTGTGCTTATGAAAAACAATGTAGTAGAGCCTTATTTCATTATGAATCTTTAAGGACACCTATGACTTTTAAAAAAACCTGTAACGATTCGTAACTGTTAGAAAAGGTGTTATAAACAGCTAATACAAGTGAAAGAAATGTGAAGATAGCGGCACTCAAAGCTATAAGAATATTCTGCTTATTAAAGCGATAGTTTTGTTTCTGGATGGCACGATTTTCGTTAATTTCTGCGGCACGCTGATGGGCCTGTTGTTGGAGACTCAAATGATAGGCACGACCTTCCAGTGTAATAGAAACATTGGAAAAAGATTTAAAATCTCCGGTGATAAAATTTCCCTTTTTAAGGGTCCGCAAAAAACCAGCCGTTTCAAGGATGGGGGAAAATGTGTTAAGAATATCCCCATATGACGTATGTCCGCCGTGTTCAATCAGGTAATCAAGAATTTTTAGTTCCATAAAGAACACCTCCTTGCCCCCATGTTAGCACACCCATAGAAGGAGATGCTACCCCCCATCCCCCAATTTTTCTGTTGGAAAAATCGGCGCACCTGTGGTATAATATCCTGACATCATACAGCAAACGAAGATTTGCGGAGGGATCACCATGAAAAACATCATTCTTACCGGCGACCGTCCCACCGGCCGCCTGCATCTGGGCCACTATGTGGGCTCCCTGAAGCGCCGGGTGGAGCTTCAGAATTCCGGCCGCTTCGACGAGATCAACATCCTCATCGCCGACGATCAGGCCCTGACCGACAACGCCGACAACCCCGGCAAGATCCGGGAGAATATCATCAACGTCGTGCTGGACTACCTCTCCGTGGGCATCGACCCCACCAAGTCCACCATCTGCGTGCAGTCCACCCTCCCGGCGCTCCATGCCCTGACCTTTTACTATATGAATCTGGTCACCACGGCACGTCTTTCCCGCAACCCCACGGTGAAGTCCGAGATCCAGATGCGGGGCTTTGCCGACGAGGGCCTGCCGGTGGGCTTTTTCGCCTATCCCGTCTCTCAGGCCGCCGATATCACGGCCTTCCACGCCAACGTGGTGCCTGTGGGCGAGGATCAGCTTCCCATGCTGGAACAGACCCGTGAGATCGTGGAGAAGTTCAACCGCATCTATGGCGAGACGCTGACCATGCCCACCGCCATGATCCCGGAAAACGAGATGCAGCGCCGTCTGCCGGGCGTAGACGGCAAGGCCAAAATGAGCAAATCCCTTGGCAACTGCATCTACCTGTCCGACAGTGCCGCCGTGGTGAAAAAACAGATCAACGGAAAGATGTTCACCGACCCCCTCCACCTCCAGATCAGTGATCCGGGCCACACCGAGGGCAACGTGGTGTTCACCTATCTGGATGCCTTCTGCACCGACGAGCATTTTGCGGAGTTCCTGCCGGACTACGCCAATCTGGAGGAGATGAAGGCCCACTACCGTCGGGGTGGCCTGGGGGACGGCACCTGCAAGAAATTCCTCTTCAACGTGCTGGAGGAGACGCTGGCCCCCATCCGGGAGGAGCGGGCCAGATGGGCGAAGGACATCGACACGGTGTACGATATCCTCGCCGCCGGCACCGTCAAGGCGGCGGAGACCACCAACGAGACGCTGGCGCAGGTCCGCAAGGCCATGCGGATCGACTACTTCACCGACCGCTCCATCGTGAAGGAGTGGGAGACCCTTCTCCGCAAGGCCAACCAGTGACCCGCGGAAAGGAACGACTTACCCCATGAAAAACAAAAGAGAGTGGGGTCGGGTGCTGAAATTCACCCTGTTCTCCATCTCCGCCGGGGCCATCGAAATGGCCTCCTTTGCCCTGCTCAATGAACTGCTGCACGGGAGCTACTGGCCCTGCTATCTCATTGCTCTGACCCTCTCGGTGCTGTGGAACTTCACCCTGAACCGAAAGTTCACCTTCCAGAGCGCCAACAACGTCCCACAGGCCATGGCGCTGGTGCTGCTGTACTACTGTGCCTTCACACCCCTGTCCACCCTGCTGGGCAGCTATCTGGCGGATACCCTCCATTGGAACGAGTATCTGGTGACGTTTTTGAACATGGTGCTGAATCTGGTCACGGAATATGTCTATGACCGGCTGGTAGTGTACCGGGGCGCCGTGGACACCGCCCGCCGTTCGGAGGAACAGCCGGCGGAGGACTGCCAATAGAGCGCCCGTAAGGAGGAGCCTGCCATGGAGTATTTGGGCATCCCGTTTTCCGTAAAAAATGTCCCTTGCCTGCAGCCGGATTTTCTGCCCTTTGCCCCGTGGCGGACGGCCTATCTGTCCCAGGCCCGCCAGCCCTTCCGCATCGCCGTGGAGGGGAGCGGCACCGTGGTGTATGAGACACGCATCCGTGGCGGGAGCCCTGCCGATCTGCGGTATCTGGAGCGCACCGTCAAGCTGCTGCTGTGGAGCGTCGGAGGCTGGCGGGTGACGCTGCAGGGGGACGAGGTCCTGATCTCCCGGTTGCGGGAGAGCTTCAGTCCCCACGGCTCCCGTGCCTTCGATGTTGCCATGATGGAGACGGTGTACGGCCGTCCCTTCTGCGTGGAGGCGGCGGGGGAGCGCTTCCCGGAGCCCCGACCGGCGGCCCGCCCCATAGGCGGGCATCTGGAGGGCTGTCGCATCGGCTTTGACGCCGGCGGCTCTGACCGCAAGGTCTCCGCCGTGGTGGATGGCCGCACCGTCTACTCCGAGGAGGTGATCTGGCACCCCAAGACCGCCGCCGACCCCCGGTATCATCAGCGGGAGGTGCTCTGCGCCCTCCGCACGGCGGCGGCCCATCTGCCCCGTGTGGATGCCATCGGCGTCTCCACCGCCGGCATCGTCCGGGGAGACGAGCTGATGGTGTCGGCGCTGCTGGCTGCCGTCCCGCCGGAGCGCCAACAGGAGGGACGTACCCTCTACCGCAGAGCCGCAGCCGCCATGGGGAATGTCCCGCTGGCGGTGGCCAACGACGGCGATGTCACGGCGCTGGCGGGCTATATGAGTCTCGGCACCGGCCCCGTCATGGGCATCGCTATGGGGACCAGTCAGGCGGCGGGCTATGTGGATGCACAGGGCCGTGTCTCCGGCTGGCTCAATGAGCTGGCCTTTGCGCCGGTGGATTTGGCAGAGGCGGCCCCCAGAGACCCGTGGTCCGGTGATACGGGCGTAGGGGGGCAGTACTTTTCACAGGACGCCGTGATCCGGTTGGCCGCTGCCGCAGGAGTTCCCACAGATGCGGCCCTGACCCCGGCTCAACAGCTGCGGCAGGTGCAGGAGCTGGCCCGGCAGGGCCATCCCGCTGCCCGGAGGATCTTCCGGGATATGGGGGTGTGCCTTGCCCATACGCTGGCCCTGTATGCTGAAATTTACCCGCTGCGCCATGTGATGGTGCTGGGCCGTGTGGCCTCCGGTATCGGCGGGGAGTGGATGACGGAGACCTGCCGCCGTGTGCTGGCGGAGGAGTACCCTCAGCTGCCGCTGGAGGTGCTGCTGCCGGACGATCGCTTCCGCCGCATCGGACAGTCCGTGGCCGCCGCCAGTCTTCCGCAGGTGCGCCCGTAACGCTGCCATCCCCGAATCGGCAGATCTTTCCGAACGGTGTGTGCCGGTTGGAACGCCTTGCTCAATGAGGTGTCCTGCCAAATGGTGTACCCTGCCGAGTGGAACACCCTGCCAAATGGTGTACCCTGCCGAGTGGAACACCCTGCCAGATGGGCCGCCTTGCCAAATGCGGCACCGTGCCGGGTGAGGTGGCTTGCCAAATGACTTATCCTATAAACCGTGAATTTCCAAATTTTTTGTTCTGCTCCCGTTGCCGGGCGGTAGGCTATCGAATGAAAAAATATCAGAATGACCCTCCGGCTTTTGCCGGAGGGTCATTCCGTTGATCGTTCTTCTTGATGACAGGTGGAGTTACTTCGGGGCCGTAGCGCAGATCGCTCCAGACGGTCCGAAATGCCCCATGATTGGACATCCGGTTTTCCAGTGCCGTTTTTGCCGGATATTGCAGAAATCTGTACGGATAGCTGTAATTGAACCGGCTATCCAGCACATTTCGGTATTCTGCGTGAGGAATTTCATCGGCGGCATAGACCACATAGCCCCGCCCGTGCTGCGCCGCAGTGGACAGAGAAAATGTCCCGAAAATGTCCCACTGTCCATAGATGCCCTGATATCCGTAGGGGGAGGTATCCTCCTCCAGAGAGTGGTAGGGCGCCCAGAAGGTCTCCCCGTCCCGATCGTACAGAACCCGGCCGGCGACCTCTCCGGCGGCGCTCCACAGCTCATCCGACTGGTATACCGGCCAGAGCTGTATGGCGGCTGTCCCATGGAAGGGCGGGGCCGTGTTCCAGAGAAAGTGGTGGAAGATCATCCAGCTGGCAGGCTCTCCCGTCAGCTTCACCCCTACCCCGGTTATGCACAGCAGGTTGGAGCCGCTGCTCCGGCAGAAGCCTCCCTCCTGGTCGAACTCCTGAACGCTGACCACCTGTATGGCCCCACGACAGGCCTTGATCTCCTCCCGCCGCAGGAGCCGGAAGCCCAGTAGCATCAGCACCAGCCCGATGCCGGGCAAAAGGTAGTTCAGTCCCCAGAGATTCGTCCCCAGGGCGGTCAGGGCCGTGCCTGCCAGCACCCGGCCCATGGCCCGCTTCCACGGAGTGACCGCCGCCACCTTATCCGGCAGGCGCTCCGGTACGCTGGCCTGCAATGCGGCCTCGAAGGCCTTTTCGTTCAGAAAGCCCCAGTCCTCCTTAGGCACGCTCATCACCTCCCGGCAATTTCCACAGCTGCCGTTTCAGCCGGTATAGCCGTCCCTCCACCGCCCGCTCCGTAAGCCCCAGCTCCAAGGTAATCTGGGCGGTGGAGGGCAGATAGCAGTATTTTCGGTAAAACAGAAGCCGCTCACCGGCGGATAGCTGCCCCAGCGCCGCTTGCAGGGCGGTCTGCCGCTCCTGACGCAAAAGCACTTCCTCCGGCGTCAGCTCTGGGGAGGGGGGATCCTCCGACAGGGCCTCGGCCCCGCCGTGCCGGGAGATCCGCCGGGCGTGATTCAGCGCCGCATGACGGGTGAGGGAGGTCAGCCAGCCATTCCAGCTTCCCCGCTCCTCCTGAAAGGGATCGATTTTCTCCCAGACCCGCATGGTCACCTCGGAAAGACACGCCTCCCGCTCCTGAGGGTCCCGCAGAATGGGAGCGATGACGTATCGCACAGCGGCCCATCGTGTACCAGCAGGGCGTGCAGCCCCTGCTCGTCCCGCTCACGCAGCAAGGCGATGATCTTCCGTTCCTGCATACGGCCTCCCTCCCTTCGCTTCTGCTGGATCATACACGGTATCCGGAAAAATCCCACGTTTTTTGCGGCAGCTGTCAAAAAAGGATGAACCACCGAGAACATGGCTCATCCTTTTTCATACATTATTCATCCGTTCTTACGGTAGACCATCCACTCCAGCAGCCGCACGGTGGTGTTGCCCACGTTGACATACTGCCGCTCCGCCTGCCCCGGCAGGGAGAGGCAGTCCCGGCTCTCCAGCCGGAACACTTCGCCGCCGCAGGTGACCTTCACCGTTCCGCTGAGCACCGTCAGGTACACATGAGAGCCGGGGACGTGGTCCGCCGCCTCATAGACACCGCTGATGAAAATATCCATCTGGCAGCTCTCGCTGCGGCTGTCGGTATCAAAGGGGAACAGGGGATAGCGGATGACTTTGCCGCCGTAGAGGCGCTGCCCGGCCACGTCTACCGCCCGGTACAGAGTGGCGGGAGCCTCCTCACGGTTTTCAATGAGCAGCTCCAGAGGGACGTGGAGTCCGGAGGCGATCTTGCCCAGCACCGCCAGCGTGGGGTTCACGCTGCCACGCTCTACCTGCCCCCACATACTCACAGAGATGCCGGCCAGCTCCGCTGCCCGATCCATACTCAGTCGCTGGGACTTGCGGATGCGGTGAATATTTCCGGCCACAGCCTGATGCAGTTCCATACCGTTTCCTCCAATATTCTGCCTGTTTTCTCTATCATATTACTGATATCGGGCAGATTTGTCAATACCTGACGGTGGAATATACAGATGATATTCGGCAGTATCCGATTGGGAGAAGTCACTCTGCGTGCCGGTGAGGGGGTGAGTTTTCCCAGCGGTCTTTTCTTTTTATGCCTCCGGCGGGTAACTTTCTTTCAATAGCGAAAGAAAGTTACCAAAGAACGCCAGCAGAAATCGATGGTTTCTGCACTTCCTTTGTCGTGTGTAAGAGTTGCAACTTAACTCCCGCCGAAACAGGGAATTGACTCAGCAGCAGACCCGCTGCCGCTCCTGCTTAGGTGAAGGGGCGTGTGGGTCTACCGCCGGGGATACGGATTCCCACGACCAGTCTGCGGACTGGTCTCGGAATGACAGAATTATCTTATGAGAGAACTCCCAGCGGCCGAACAAGACTTGTGCCTTCTTGACGTGTCATTGCGGAAACCGCCGAAGCGCCGCCTGTGGCGGAAGCAGCAAGGCGGTTTCGAGGAAGTGTCCCGGTTTCCATGCCACAACGTGGCTGGAAACCGGCTGACACGACGGTGAATCTTTCTGCCGCTATTGGCAGAAAGTTACCCGCCGGAGGCACGAAAAGACTGCTGGGAAAAGTATGCCGTCGGAGACAAAAGAGGAAAGAACTGCCGGAGAGTAGGGTGCCGACAACATACCATCGATGAACAAGGGCAAGTACGCCTGCCGCCGATGGTAACAAAAAGGGAGGAGAACGGCGCAGGCATTCTCCTCCCCTTGATCTATGAAAGCGCTATCTCTTCCAGCGCACACCACCGGGGATGTCCGTGATCTCCACGCCCATGGCCTTCAGATCGTCCCGGATGCGGTCCGCCTCGGTGAAGTCCTTGGCCTTCTTGGCGTCGTAGCGGGCCTGCAGCAGAGCCTCCACCTGAGCGTCCGTCTCGCCGCTCTCGCTGACGATCTGGAACCCGCCGGAGGCCGGAGCGGTCTGCTTCTGCTCTGCCTTTTTCCGGGCGGCATTCTCCAGCAGATCCAGGCTCAGCACCCGGTCAAAGTCCGTCAGCACATACCGCTTGGTGGCCCCGTTGGTCTTGGCCTTCAGCACGTCATACAGCACCGTCACCGCCATGGAGGTGTTCAGGTCGTTGTCCATGGCCGTGCGGAACTTCTGCTGCAAGGGCGCTGCCGCCGCCATATCCACCGCACCGTCCTCCTCCGGCAGGGCGGCGATCCTGGCGATGAGCTTGCCATAGGCCACGGCGGCGTTGTCCAGATTCTCCCAGCTGAACACCAGACTCTTGCGGTAGTGGCTCTGGAGGCAGAAGAACCGGTATACCACCGGCGCGTAGCCCTTCTCCTCCAGCAGGGACACCGTCAGGAACTCGCCCTTGGACTTGCTCATCTTGCCGCTGCTGGTGTTGAGGTGGGCCACATGGCACCACTGGGGGCACCAGGGGTGGCCCAGATAGCTCTCCGACTGGGCGATCTCGTTGGTGTGGTGGGGGAAGGCGTTGTCCACGCCGCCGCAGTGGAGATCCAGATACTCACCGTTGTACTTCATGGAGATGCCGGAGCACTCGATGTGCCAGCCGGGGTAGCCCACGCCCCACGGGGAATCCCACTTCAGGGCCTGATCCTCAAACTTGGACTTGGTGAACCACAGCACAAAGTCGTTCTTGTTGCGCTTGTTCACGTCCTCCTCCACGCCCTCCCGGACGCCTACGGCCAGATCCTCCTCGTTGTGGTCGTTGAACACGTAGTACCGCTCCAGCTTGCTGGTGTCGAAGTACACGTTGCCGCCGGCCACATAGGCGTAGCCCTTCTCCAGCAGGCGGGAGATGATGCGGATGTAGTCATCAATGAGCCCCGTGGCGGGCTGCACTACGTCAGGACGCTTGATGTTCAGCTTGCGGCAGTCCTCGAAGAAGGCGTCGGTGTAGAACTGGGCGATCTCCATGACGGTCTTGTGTTCCCGGCGGGCGCCCTTGAGCATCTTGTCCTCGCCCTCGTCGGCATCGGAGGTCAGGTGGCCTACGTCGGTGATGTTCATGACCCGGTTCACATCGTAGCCCACATAGCGCAGGTACTTCTCCAGCACATCTTCCATGATGTAGCTGCGGAGGTTGCCGATGTGGGCAAAGTGATACACCGTGGGGCCGCAGGTATACATCTCCACGTGGCCCGGCGTGTGGGTCCGGAACTCCTCCTTCTTATGGGTGACAGAATTATACAGATACATAGTCAAGCTCCTTTTGGCTGCAAATTTTAGCTGCAAAATTCGGAAAGCTCCGTGCAGAACAAAAAACGCCTCCCATGCCCGCAGGCATGAGAGGCGAAGCGGCTGCTCCACGGTTCCACTCTCGTTTATCGCTCTATGGCCGGTGACGGCGGCCTGCCGGAGGGCGTCTGCATCCCCCGCACTCCCGGACGCACTTTCGGCCCTTGCTCCGCAGGACGGCTTGCAGCCGGTGGCCATCCCTCTCTGCCCGGAGCGCCGGGCGTACTCTTTCCGATCAACGTGCTATGTAGTTTACAGCCATTTTAGCAGGCTTTTCCCCACCTGTCAAGGGTTCCGGCACTCCGGTACGCTCTGCAGTCTCCCTCTATGCGGACGCAGGCGGATAAAAACGGGCCGGTATCTTTTTGCTATTCGTGGAGGAATACCTTTATGCCTATTTTGACCCAGGTGCCTTTTTTCTTCTTCTGTGAAATGCGACCGAACAAGAGCTTACCCGCATCCATCAGCCGAGCAAAGATCACATTGTCCTGCCTCGGCACATAACCGATCTTTGCCCCGGCGGCCGTTTTTATTACAATGGCTTCCGGATCATATCGGTTATCCGGCTCACGGAAAAAATCCAGCCTGTCGTCTATATGGATGTAGGGCTCCAGTTCCTCCATGCCCTCGATGTGGGTTGTTCCTGCAATATAGGTATCAAAAAGGAATATATCCTTTTCAAAGGGCTTGGGAATGGTCAGCTCGCCGCCCTTGCCGTGCAGCAGGCTGACTAAGCCGCCGTTTTCGATTTTGGCAATATCATGCATCATTCTTTCCCAGCATTTCTGCTAACCTTGCCTTGTATTTTTTTATAAGCTCCTGGTACTGCGCCAAGGCGCTTTCAATCTCTTCCCGCCGCTGCTGCTCCTTTTGGGGGTCCTCCACGATGTCTTTGACCGTGTAGGGGAAGCGGCTCTTTATGTCGGCTATTTGCTCCCGAACGGAGGAAAGCATTGTTTCAAGCCGTCGGCTCTCCTCTGTCAACATGTGCATAGCCTCCCGGGCTCTGTCCGGCAGCACCGGCTCTGCGACCATGGTCGCTATAATCCGCATGGCGGCAAGGTCGCCGTTTTTATAGGCGGATATGGCATTCGTCAAAAGGCGGAGCTGCGATTGCGTTACATTCGGGTTTACATCGGGGTGCAGGCGCTTGACAATGCTGCGGTACAACTTTTTAAGCTCTTCTGCCTCTGCGTCCGTCAGGATTCTGCTCCGACTCCGCTCAAGGGCCTCGTTCATCTTTTCAATTTGACGGTTTAATTTCCTTTGATACTCTGCAAATTCTTCATCTAGGACCCGCTCAACGTCTGCTATGATGACCTTTTCCTGTCGATTTATCCGCGCCTGGACTAGCTCCACCATTCTTTTCAGCCTGAGCGCAGCGCACTCCGCCTCATAGGCCTTGTACTCTATGGCGCCCAACTTCAGATAATAGGCACCTTCAATGTTCTTGCAGATCACAAACTCCAGCTCATCCCGCTCCAGCAAAAGCATGGACAGCTCCGTTCGCAGCCGATCCACCTTTTCCTTGCACTCCTGATAGTCGGGAAACAGTATTATGCTATTCGTGCTATCAGTGCCCATTTTCATATCCTCCGCTTTTCAGTTTTCCTTGAATACATCCCAGTTTTTGGCGAAGTACTCCACGCCGGAGTAGACGGTGGTCACCAGAATGACGCCCTGGCACACCAGATTCAGCCAGTGGGGGATGCCGAAGAGCATCAGGCAGATGCACACCATGGTGCTGGCGGTCTTGACCTTGCCGGACCAGCCTGCGGCGATGACCCGGCCCTTCTCCACGGCAATGAGCCGCATCCCGGACACGGCGAATTCCCGCAGCAGCACCACAGCCAGTACCCAGCCCACCATGTCGCCGGTCTCCACGAACCAGCACAGCGCCGCCATCACCAGACACTTATCCGCCAGCGGATCGGCAAACTTGCCAAAATCCGACACCTGATTATAGTGTCGGGCCACATATCCGTCCAGCAGGTCCGTCAGGCAGGCCAGAATGTACACCCCCAGCGCCACATAGCGGCTGCCGGGGAAGCCCCAGTATACGATCACAAGAAACAGCGGGATCATAAACACCCGTGCAAGGGTCAGCTTGTTGGCAGTGTTCATAGGCATAGCTTTATTCCTCCTCAGAAAGTTCCTCCACCGCTTCGCCGGTGAGGTCACCGTCCATGGCGCCGGTGATCCGCACCATGACAAAGTCTCCGGGCTCCACATCCCGCTCCGCCGTAAAGAAGATGCACCCGTCGATGCCGGGGCTCTCGGCGTAGCTGCGGCCCACATAGCTCATGGCCTGAACGTCATAGCCGTCGCACAGCACCTCCACAGTGTCACCCATGCGGCTGTCGTTGAACTCGTCCATGACCTGTGTTTGAATCTCCATTACCAGCTCCGCCCGGCGCTGGGCCTCCTCGGTGTCCACCCGGTTCAGCATTCTGGCCGCCGGAGTTCCCTCCTCCGGAGAGTAGGGGAAGGCCCCCACCCGCTGGAGCTTCTGCTCGCCCAAAAAGTCGCACAGCTCCTCGAAGGCCGCCTCGTCCTCATAGGGCAGTCCCGTGATGAGGCTGGTCCGCAGCACCACGCCGGGGATGCGCTCCCGCACCCGGCGGAACAGCTCCTCCAGCCCGGCCTTGGTCTCCCGGCGGCGCATGGCCTTGAGAACGGTGTCGTTGCAGTGCTGGATAGGGATATCCAGATAGTTGCAGATCTTTGCCTCCCCGGCGATGGTGTCAATGAGCTCGTCGGAGAGATTGTCGGGGTAGAGATAGTGGAGCCGCACCCAGTGGAAGGGAAGCCTGCACAGCTCCCGCAGCAGCTCCGGAAGCCGCCGCTCTCCGTACAGATCCACGCCGTAGCGGGTGATATCCTGAGCGATGACGATGCACTCCTGCACCCCGTCCTCCGCCAGCGCACGGGCCTCCTCCAGAATGTCCTCCATCCGGCGGCTGCGGTAGTTCCCCCGCAGGGAGGGGATCACGCAGTAGGCGCAGCGGTTGCTGCACCCCTCAGCAATGCGGAGATAGGCGTACTGCCGGGGGGTGGACAACACACGGGGCAGCTCCTCCACGGGGCCGTTGATGTCGGCAAAATGGCGGCACTCCTGACCGTTCACCACCTGCTCCAGCGCCGTGACGATGTCACCGAAGCAGCCGGTTCCCATGATGCCGTCGATCTCCGGCAACTCCTCCAGAATGTCCGCCTGATACCGCTGGCTGAGACAGCCCGTTACCAGAATTTTGCCCACCTCACCGGCGGCCTTCAGCTCCGCCGCTGCCAGAATGGTATCGATGGCCTCGCTCTTGGCGCTGTCGATGAAGCCGCAGGTGTTGATGACCACCACGTCGCTGCCGGAGCAATCCTCCTGCACGGTATGTCCGGCCTGCAGACACAGGGCCATCATCTGCTCGGTGTTCACCCGGTTTTTGTCGCAGCCCAGGGATATAAATGATACATTCATGCTGTGTTTCCTCTGATGTTTGGTATGTGGATTTGTGATCTTGCAAAGGAGCATTCAAGGAGATGCTCTCTGGATAGACGATAAAAATGTGATCTGCTCCCGCCGGAGGCAATAAGAAGAATGATCGGCAAAAATATGCCGCCGGAGGTGGTTTTGCATAGGAGCAATTTACCTTTGGGAAGGGATCCTCCCTATTCCTCCGCCATTTCCTCGCCCAGACGGTTCAGCACCGGACGGATCTCCTGCCAGGAAAAGCCCCGCCGCTGGAGAGCGGCAGCCAGCTTGCGCTGCGTCTCTCGATCAAGGGGCTTCCCTTTACACTTGCTGCGGATAAAGCGCTCGATGGCCTCCTCGCCCTCCGGCAGCAGGGCCAGCGCATCGTCCCACAGCTCCTGCGGGATGCCCCGGCGCTGCAGCTCCTGCCGCACCCGGCCGGGGCCGTAGCCCATGGCGGCGTAGTGCCGGGCAATGGCGGCGGCGTAGGCCGACTCGTCCACGGCCCCCAACTCCTCCAGCCACTGGGCTGTATCCTCCGCCAGCTCCCGGTCGCCGCCCTTACGGGTCAGGTGCTCCATCACCTGCTTTTTCGACAGCATTCGGCTGCCGGTGAGTCGGGCGCCACGGGCCTTCATCTCCGACCGCTTGGCGGACTGCTCCACCTGCGCCAACAGCTGCTCCGGCAGCTCCAGACCGGGCCGCAGCCCGAAGACCAGCAGCTCCTGCTCCGTTACCCGCAGCAGGTCGCCCCCCTCCAGGAATACCAGTACCCGGTCCTTCCTGCGGCGGGAGGGCTCGATGCGATCAATCCGCATCGTCGAAGTCGTCGGCGGATACATCCACCGCACGGCCTGCGGCCCGTGCCGCCACCTTGGACTGATTGCTCATCAGCTTGTGGAAGTCACGGCGGATGTTGGCCTCCAGTGCGTCGGCCTCGTCGGGATGATCCCGCAGATATTGCTTGGCGGCATCACGGCCCTGACCCAGGCGCACTTCGCCCATGTTGAACCAGGAGCCGCTCTTCTGTACCAGATCCAGCTTCACGCCCAGATCCAGCATCTCGCCCAGCTTGCTGATGCCCTCGCCATACATGATATCGAACTCCGCCTCCCGGAAGGGGGGCGCCACCTTGTTCTTGACCACCTTGGCGCGGGTGCGGTTGCCGATCATCTCGCCGCCGGACTTCAGCGTCTCGATGCGGCGCACGTCGATGCGGACGGAGGCATAGAACTTCAGCGCCCGACCGCCGGTGGTGACCTCCGGGTTACCGTACATGACGCCCACCTTTTCCCGCAGCTGGTTGATGAAGATGACCACGGTATTGGTCTTGGCGATGATGCCCGTCAGCTTCCGCAGCGCCTGACTCATGAGCCGGGCATGGAGCCCCACGAAGCTGTCGCCCATCTCTCCCTCGATCTCGGCACGGGGGACCAGAGCGGCCACGGAGTCCACCACCACCACGTCGATGGCCCCGGAGCGCACCAGCGCCTCGGTGATCTCCAGCGCCTGCTCACCGGTGTCCGGCTGGGAGATGAGCATATCCTCGATCTTCACCCCCAGCGCACGGGCATAGGTGGGATCCAGAGCGTGCTCGGCATCCACGAAGGCCACCTCGCCGCCCATTTTCTGGGCTTGCGCCAGAACGTGCAGAGCCAGCGTGGTCTTACCGGAGGACTCAGGCCCATAGATCTCGATGATGCGGCCACGGGGTACGCCGCCGATGCCCAGCGCCAGATCCAGCGCCAGAGAGCCGGTGGGGATGGCCTCCACATTGGGCTGCACATTGTCGCCATAGCGCATGATAGAGCCCTTGCCGTAGGTTTTTTCGATTTGCTGCATGGCGGTCTCCAGCGCCTTTTTCTTGTCGGAGACCACGGGAGCAGCTATAGAGCTGTCTTTCTTCGCTGCCATGTTTCTTCCTCCTGTATCAATGAAAATTTTCGTGGTAAATGGGCAGAGGCCCATCGATTTACAAAGTTGTTTCGCCGGTCATCAGGCGTCGGCATAGACCTCCCGATAGCGCAGGCCCGTCACCACACGGGGGATGCCCGCCGGATCCGGCAGGATCTCCAGCTCACCGAAGCCCTCACCTCGCATGAGCCGCAGGACGTCGTCGGCCTGCCCGATGCCCACCTCAAAGGCCAGGCGGCTCCCGGTGTGCAGCACGTCCCGCCAGCGGCGGCAGACGCTGCGGTAGAAGTCCAGCCCGTCGGTCCCGCCGTCCAGCGCCAGATGGGGCTCATAGTCCCGGACGGAGACGTCCAGTCCGGCGATGTCCCCGGAGGGAATGTAGGGGGGGTTGCACACCAGACAGTCAAAATCCCCCAGCCGGGGAGGCGGATCGGACAGAGCGTCCATCTTTAAGGACACCACCTGTCCGCTGAGACTGTTGCGGCGGATATTCTGGCGGCAGATCCGCAAGGCCCCCTCGTCCAGCTCCCCCAGCACCACCCGTGCGCCGGGGACCTGACTGGCGATGGCCAGACCGATGCAGCCGGAGCCGGCGCACAGATCCAGCACCCGGCACTCCGGCAGGGGCCGCAGCCACGCTACCACGTGGTCCACCAGCGTCTCCGTGTCCGGACGGGGGATCAGCACGCTTTCGGAGATGTCCAGCGGCAGCCCGTAGAACTCCCACTCCCCGATGAGGTAGGCCACCGGCTCCCCCGCCAGATGGCGGCACACCAGATCCCTCGCCCGCTCCTCGATGGCCGGGGGGACATACAGCTGCCCATCCCTCACCAGCTGGCTGCGGGTCTTGCCGGAGGCGAAGCACATCAGCTCACGGGCCTCCAGCGTGGCGGCCTCGATGCCTGCCCGGCGGAGAGTCTGCCGGATATCCATATACAAATTGTTGTAAGTAGTCGCCATAATACGCTCCGTTGTCATATTTTGAGCTTTTCAGGGGAGAACGGCCGGGAATTTCTCACCAGCGGTCCTTGTCCTTCTCCTCCGGCAGCACCAGCTTCAAGGCCTCAATGGCCACCTCCAGCATGGAGTCGTCCGGCTCGTTGACGGTGAAATTCTGGAGCCACATACCGGGGGCGGACAGCACCCGTGTGAGGGCATTGTCATGCCGCCCCACCAGCCGGTTGAATTCATAGGTGATGCCCACCACCGGGATCAGCAGCAGCAGATGCATCCCGATACGGACCCAGATGTTCTGCCAGTTGACGTAGCTGAAAACGATGCTGCTGCACAGGATGGACACGATGATGACCACAAAGAGGAAGCTGGTGCCGCAGCGGGGATGATGCTTGGGCTGGATGCGGGCGTTTTCCACCGTCAGGGGCAGGCCCGCCTCATAGCAGAAAATGGTCTTGTGTTCGGCACCGTGGTAGCAGAACACCCGGCGCACATCCTTCTGCTTGGAGCAGAGGATCAGATAGGCCAGAAAGATGGCCACCTTGATGACGCCCTCAATGAGATTGTGGAGGGTGGCGTTCTGAGCGCGGAACAGCCCGGCCACGAAGGTGGGCAGCAGCATGAACAGCGCCAGCGTCATGCCCAGAGACAGCAGCACCGACACCCATACCAGCACGTTTTGGAGCTTTTCTGCCGGAACGTGCTTTTCCAGCCACAGGTCCAGCTTGGAGGGCTGGGCGGCCTCGTCGTCGGGGAAGTAGTCCGCCGAGAACATCAGGGCCTTGACGCCCCGGATCATGGAGTCCAGAAAGGTCACGGCCCCCCGCAGGATGGGAAGGCCCAGAATGGGGTATTTGTCCTTGATAAGTGTCAGCTCCTCCACCTTGGTCACAAGGCCCTCCGGGGAGCGCACCACAATGGCCTGCTTTTCCGGGCCACGCATGAGGATGCCCTCAATGAGAGCCTGTCCGCCGATGGAGGTGCGGAATGTACCGGGTTTGTGTTCCATAGACGATGTAAGTTCCTTTCCGTAAGTATAGCACTTGCCCGAATGAAATGCAACAGCTGTTCTATTTCTATCGGTGCTCCGTGTGGGGCGGAATGGGCAGGGTAATGGTCACCAGAGCGCCGCCGCCGTCGGCGTTGCCGATCTCGAAGGTGCCGCCGTGGCGGGTGATGATCTCATCGCACACCGCCAGACCGATGCCGCTGCCACGGGCCTTGGAGGAGCCCTTGTAGAATTTCTGCTTCACATAGGGCAGCTCCGCCGGGGGGATGCCGGGCCCGAAGTCCCGGATGCGGATGACATAGTTGTCCGCCTCCCGCCGCAGAGAGGCGATGATGCGCTTGCCGGAGCCACCGTGCTTGGCGGCGTTGTCCAGTACGTTGCACAGTACCTGCTTCAGCCGTTCCGGATCGCCGGGGATAGGATCGGCGTACAGTTCGCCGTCGTCGTCATACTCCAGACGGATGCCGTCCTGTCGGAACAGCTCCTGATAGGTGTAAACGGCGTCCTCAAACTCCGTCTGCAGGTCCACGTCCTCGATGCGGAGGGTAAAACGACCGTCCTGCATTTTGGAGAACTCCAGCAGTTCCTCCACCATGTTGGTGAGTCGGCGGGATTCCTTGAGGATAATGTGCAGACCCCGGCGCAGCTGAGCGGGATCGTCGTCCTCCAGCAGTGTCTCGCTCCAACCATTGATGGCCGTCAGGGGGGTGCGGAGTTCGTGGGACACGGAGGAGATGAACTCCGTCTGGCTCTTCTCACTCTGGCTGATTTTCAGGGACATATCGTTGATGTTGTCCACCAACTCCCCCATCTCATCGGTGTAGGGGTTGGGCAGCTGGATGCCGTAGCTGCCGCCGGAGATGCGCTTGGCGGCGTCCGTCACCTCAGCCACCGGGGCCACCACGCTGTTGATGAACAGCAGACTGGAGATCAGCACCAGACAGATGACCCCGGCGATGATGGCGCTGATGATGAGGATGGTCAGAAGGATCTGATGGTCGATTTGCCGGGTGGCGGTGACGTAGCGCATAAAGGCCACCGTGGAGCCGTTGAACTTCAGGGGTGTAGTGACGGCCATCACCGACTCGCCGGTGACGGGGTCCTTGCCGCTGAATACCTCGATGCTGCCGCTCTCCAGCGCCCGTGCGATCTCCGGGGTCTGGGGAGCCGTGCCTGCGGCCACGCCCTGAGTGGAGTTATCCACCCGGCCGTAGAGATTCAGAAATTGCAGCTCGATGCGGGTGCTGTCGAAGCTGGCGGCGTACAGCGAGGCGTTGCGGTAGTACTCGCTGTAGCTGCTCATGCTGTAGGAGTTGAAGTAGTCGGCGCCGGCCTTGGCCTTGGCCTCCAGCGTGGAGCGGGCGGAGCCGTAGTAGTTGTTGGCCACGGTGGCCGAGGCCAGAATGGCCGCCAGCACCAGTATCAGGATCACAGGCCCCACGCTGTTGAGGATCCAGCGCTTGCGCAGGCCCTGTATCCGCAGACGCTCCTTCATGGACCGTCACCTCCTTGCTGCGGGGCCATCAGGCGTCCCACTTGTAGCCGTAGCCCCATACGGTGCTGATGAAGGTGGGGTTGGTGGCGTTGTCCTCGATCTTCAGTCGCAGGCGGCGGATGTTCACGTCCACGATCTTCAGCTCGCCGAAGTAATCCCGGCCCCACACCAGATCCAAAATCTCCTCACGGGACAGGGCCTTGCCGGGATTCTCCATGAACATCCGCATGATGGAGTACTCCACCTGCGTCAGCTTCACGGGCTTGCCGTTCTTTTCCAGCGTGCGGTTGCGGGTGTTCAGCAGGAAGGGGGGCTGGCTGATCTCGCCGGAGTGCTCCTCCATGCTGCCGCCGCTGCGGCGCATGAGGGCGTCCACCCGTGCCGTCAGCTCGGCGGGGGAGAAGGGCTTAGTGACGTAGTCGTCGGCTCCGGTCATCAGGCCCGTGACCTTGTCCATCTCCTGTGAGCGGGCGGTGAGCATGATGATGCCGATACGGGAGTTGGTGGCCCGGATGCGGCGGCATACCTCGAAGCCGTCGATGCCGGGGAGCATCACATCCAGCAGCGCCACACGAATATCGCTGTGCTGCTGCAGCATCTCCAGCGCCTCCTCGCCGGTGCCTGCCTCGATGACCTCATAACCGGCACGGCGCAGATTGATGACGATAAAGCTGCGGATGCTGGATTCATCCTCCAGAACCAGAACTTTTTTCATAAGCTACTCCTTCTATGTCGTTAGTTGGCGTCCCAAGAGTGGACGATCAGGTTGAAATTCTGACGCAGAGTCTCCTCATCCAGCGAATAGGTCTCACTGAGGGTCTCGGCGGCGTAAATGGTGCCGGTGCGGCGCTTGAGCACCACCCGATTGCCCCGGAGGGCCCGCCGTTCCCGGTTTTCGCCGGTGAGGGCGCAGATACTCAGGGCCTTCTCCCCCTGCACCGACAGCGTTACCTGCGTCTCACCGATACCGGCGTCCGAGGCGAGAGCGGTGACCTCGCCCGTCCAATCCTCCGGCAGGATAAAGTACCAGCCGCCGGACAGGCAGTGATAGGTGCGCTCCACGGTGGCAAGGCCGTCGGGCCGGTACTGCTCCCAAAAGACCATGCCGTCGGCCTGCTTGGTGTCGGAGACAGAGCTGTCGGGCCGGGGAAGCTCCGTGATGCCGTCGCCGTTGATGTCCTGCGGCGCCAGCTGACGATAGGGAGCCGTGGCGGTGGAGAGCCCCGTGCTGCGGTCCAGCGCAGCGTTGACGAGCCCGGCGTCCTCCTGCCAGACGAGGATATCCGTCACGGCGATGCCTTGGCTGTTGATGCCGGTGATGAACACCGCCGGGGTGTCCTGATCCAGCTTGCCGGTGATCACACTGCCCTGATTCAGCTCTGCCATGGTGCTGGACAGGGCGCAGCGGTGGGAGACGGACAGCGACCCCTCCTGCCAGCTGTAAAACTCCGCCACCGGCTGGTTGTCGCTGTTGGTTCGCAGCAGCAGAAGGCTGGGGATGCCGTCGCCGTTGAGCTCCTGAAAGGACAGACGGGTGTAGTTGCTCTGCATCAGCTGCACCGGGCCGGGCCGCATATCGTAGACGGTGACGGTCTGGACGTCGGAGCTGATTTTCCATCCTACGATCAGTTCCTTCCGACCGTCGCCGGTGAGATCCTCATAGTAGATGGAGTCGATGGCGGTGCCGCTGCTCTCGATGATGGAGGTCAGCTCATAGCTATCCTCACGGGAGTGGAACACGTAAATTTTCAGGGGTTTTTCACCGTTGCTGAGGCGGAAAAAGGCCAGCGCCTCGTCCTGCCCGTCGCCGTCGATGTCCACCATCTGGAGGGACTGGATGTTCCGCCCGGAGGTGGGAGCCATGTATTCGTAGCCCTCCGACAGCAGCTGATCCAGCTGGCGGGAGAGGGTGGTGTATTCCGTGGGCAGGCGGGGCAGGGTGAACAGCTCCTCCACGGTACTGTCCATCCGGCATCCGGCCAGCAGCAGGCAGGCCAGCAGCAACAGCCCCAACAGGGCCGGGCGTTTCAGATGTCGCATAGGTCCCCTCCTTATCAAACGACAATCATACTCTTATATCATAGCACAGTTCCTGTGAAAAGGGTAGTTTTTTTTGTTTTATCCGGGGAAAACTTCAAAAAGGCCGTTGACAACCGCCGCCGGGGGTGCTATATTCTGGGGTATAAAAAAGGCATAGACGAGGAAGCTGTCCGTAGAAGGTCACAGAGAGGGTCCCCCCGTGGTGCAAGGGATCTGACGGGAAGCGGAACGGTACCCCCTCCGAGCCGCTCGCCGAACGGAAACCAGTAGGCCGGGCCGGGTTCTCCCGTTACAGAGATCACGAGCGACGGAAAAATTTCCGTAAGCAGGGTGGAACCGTGGAGTAAAGCTATTTTACCTCACCCCTGAACCGTATCAGGGGCGGGGTTTTTTTGTTGCCTGCCCCGACCAAGTAAGGAGGAAGCTATCATGAGCGAAGAAAACAAGTACACGTTTGAAAACGAGGAGTATCGCAAGACCTATTGGCACACCTGCTCCCACGTGCTGGCTCAGGCCGTCAAGCGCCTGTGGCCGGAGGTGAAGCTGGCCATCGGCCCGTCCATCGACGGCGGTTTTTACTACGATCTGGACGCACCCTTTGCCTTCACACAGGAGAATCTGGCCCAGATCGAGGCGGAGATGCGGAAGATCTGCAAGGAGAAGCTGAAGCTGGAGCGCTTCGAGCTGCCCCGTGAGGAGGCATTGAAGTTCATGGAGGAGCGGGAGGAGCCCTACAAGGTGGAGCTCATCAACGACCTGCCCGCCGACGCCCACATCTCCTTTTATAAGCAGGGCGAGTTCACCGATCTGTGCGCCGGCCCCCATCTGGATTCCACCGGCCGCATCAAGGGCAACGGCATCAAGCTGACGGCCTGCAACGCCGCCTATTGGAGGGGCGACAGCAGCCGCCAGACCCTCCAGCGCATCTACGGCGTGGCCTTCCCCAAGAAGGAGGAGCTGGACGCCTACCTGAAGGAGCGGGAGGAGGCTCTGAAGCGGGATCACAACAAGCTGGGCCGTGAGCTGGAGTACTTCACCACCGTGGACTGCATCGGTCAGGGTCTGCCCATCCTGCTGCCCAAGGGCGCACGAGTCATCCAGCAGCTGCAGCGCTGGGTGGAGGACACCGAGGAGAAGGCCGGCTACCTGCTGACCAAGACCCCCCTGATGGCCAAGCGGGACCTGTATAAAATTTCCGGCCACTGGGATCACTATCTGGACGGTATGTTCGTGCTGGGCGACCCCTATGACGAGACCAAGGAGTGCTTTGCCCTGCGGCCCATGACCTGCCCCTTCCAGTATCAGGTGTATCTGAACCGCCAGCGCTCCTACCGTGACCTGCCCATGCGGCTGGGCGAGACGTCCACCCTGTTCCGCAACGAGGATTCCGGCGAGATGCACGGCCTGATCCGTGTGCGCCAGTTCACCATCTCCGAGGGCCATCTGGTGCTGCGTCCCGATCAGCTGGAGGAGGAGTTCAAGGGCTGCTTGGCGCTGGCCAAGTACTGCCTCGGCACCGTGGGCCTGCTGGATAAGTGTACCTTCCGGTTCTCCCAGTGGGATCCCGCCAACCCCAACAACAAGTACGAGGGTACGGCGGAGCAGTGGGATCACGCCCAGAGCACCATGGAGAAGATTTTGAAGGATCTGGACGTTCACTACTCCATCGGCATCGACGAGGCCGCCTTCTATGGCCCCAAGCTGGATATCCAGTATAAGAACGTGTACGGCAAGGAGGATACGCTGGTCACCATCCAGATCGATATGCTGCTGGCCGAGCGCTTCGGGATGTACTACATCGACGAAAACGGCAACAAGGCCCTGCCGTATATCATCCATCGTACCTCTCTGGGCTGCTACGAGCGGACGCTGGCCTACCTCATCGAGGAGTACGCCGGTGCGCTGCCCACCTGGATGATGCCGGAGCAGGTGCGCCTGCTGCCCATCACCGACCGGGCCGCCGACTACTGCGCCCAGCAGGCCCAGCAGCTGCGGCGCGAGGGCTTCCGGGTGGAGGTGGACAGCCGCAACGAGAAGATCGGCAAGAAGATCCGTGAGGCCACACTGGAGAAGATCCCCTATATGCTGGTGGTGGGCGACCGGGATATGGAGGCGGGTACCGTCTCCGTCCGTACCCGTACCGGCGAGGATCTGGGTGCCATGACCGTGGCGGGCTTCACCGCCGTGCTCCACGAGGTGGTGGATCAGAAGCTGAAGAAGTAAGCCCCATGTGGGAATTTAGCGAAATGTGATAAAAAGAGCGGCGCGCCAGTGTGAAGTGCCCCCCAAAAAAGTTAGACAAAATAAGAATTAAGCGATCTGAACGGTCTGAATCCTGTACTGCACAGGGCTCAGGCCGTTTAGTTTTCATTTGATTCTGTGGTTATTGTATTACGCAAAGGAAAGTCCGCAGGTAACGGCATCGTTCATCTGCGATAAATCTCTCCATTCGCATAACCTCCCGTTCCTTTCTGTAATCACAGCAGCAGGAGGAATAGCGGAAATCGAATGTGCGGATAGTAAAAAGCGCCGTCCCGGAATCACTTCCAAGACGGCACTTTTCTGCTGCGGATCAGAGCGAACACTTCACGGCGAAACCGCCGCTGAAGAAATAGGTGTTCGTCCAATACCTGTTTGATGGAGCAGGGGTCTCCAAGGATGAACACCCCTCTGATGCTCCGGTTTCGCCTTCAAAAGCTATTTCGATAGGATAGGTGCTTGCTTGCCGGAGGCGATGCAATGGTGCGCAGAATGTGCCGGCTGACGATGTTTTTCTTCATCGTAGACACTTTCTAAAAATCTTGGGTCAGCCCTTATCGGCGGACAGTGCCTTGTCGATTTGGGCTTGCAGTGCCTCCGCCTGCTTCGTTTCCGTAATAGCACCTACGATGGGGTCGCCCACGATATTGCCGTTGCGGTCGACCACATAGGTGGTGGGATAAGCAAAGATGTTGGCAGCAAACTTTCCCGCCTCACCATCTGAGTCAAAATACACATTCTGATAGGTGACGCCCTTCTTGGCCAGCACGTCCTTCGCCTCAGAAATCGCTGCCTCGTCGCCGCCCAGCGTGAAGGTGTTGACCCCGATGAGTGCGCCGCCCTTCTCTGCGAGTTCCTTATTCAGCGCGTCCAGCTCGGCAAGCTCTCCCACGCAGGGATTGCAGGTGGTGAACCAGAAGTTCATCACGGTGACGGCGCTCTTGGAGAACAGGTCATCGCTCTTGACGGTGTTGCCGTTGAGGTCCTTGCCCTCGAAGGCGGGGAACTTCTGCGTCTTGTCGCCGTCGCCGGGTGTCGTGGGGCTGTCGGCAGGGATGCTGTCACCGTTGTCCGGGGCCTTGGGAGCCGCCTCGGGGAACTTGGCCTCAATGGCGGTCAGGGTGCGCTCGATCTCCCGGATCTTCTCGCCGCCCTGGCGCAGGAGTTTCAGCTCGTCGGCGGTAAACTTGTCCTTGGCGGATTCAATGGTGTCCAGCAGGAAATCACCGTAGTTCTTGCCGTCCTCCTGCGTGGTCATGCCCTTGTCGGCGGACTGGAACACCTTCTCCCAAAGAGACTGGTTTTCCATCAGAATGGCATTCTCCTGATCCATCAGGTCCTTGTACATAGCGGCCGCCTCCTGGGCGTTCTTGGGCTCGCTGTCGGGCTTTGTCGTGTCGTCGTTGCAGGCGGCCAGGGACAGCACCAGCAGTGCTGCCAGCAGCAGTGTGATGATTTTCTTTACGTTCATTTTGTTTCCTCCGTTTTTAATTTATCTGCAGGTTTTACAGGTTCTTTTTTGCCGTCTCCAAAGCCGTAGCGGAAGCTGACGGCGTTGGTAGGACAGGCGCGGATGCACATCCCGCAGCGGATGCACTCGGTGTGGTTGGGCGTTTTTGTCACGTCCACATCCATTTTGCAGGCCTTGGCGCATTTCCCGCAGGAGACGCATTTGTTCCTATCCACCTTCATCTGGAAGAGGGACACCCGGTTGAACAGTGCGTAAAACGCTCCCAGCGGACAGAGCCACTTGCAGAAGGGGCGGTAGAATATCACGCTCAGCGCAATCACCGACAGCAGGATGCTGAATTTCCATGTAAACAGCTTTCCCAGCGCCGCCCGGATGCCGGAACTGGCAAGGGACAGCGGGATGGCTCCCTCCAGCACGCCTTGGGGGCAGAGGTATTTGCAGAAGAACGGGTTTCCCATGCCAACATCGTTCACCAGAAGCGCCGGCAGCAGGAAAACCATCACCAGCAGGACAGCGTATTTCAGATATGTCAGCGGCTTCAGCTTCTTTGTGGAAAGCTTCTTCGTGGGAATTTTATGCAGCAGTTCCTGAAACCAGCCGAAGGGGCACAGAAAACCGCAGATAAAGCGTTCCAGCAGGACTCCCAGCAAAATGAGAAAGCCTGTGATATAATAGGAAAAGCTGAACTTGGAAGAACCCACTACCGCCTGAAACGCCCCGATAGGACAAGCGCCGGAGGCTGCCGGGCAGGAGTAGCAATTCAGCCCAGGCACACATACGGTTTTCCCTGCGCCTTGATACAGTTTGCCCTTGAGAAAGTTCGGCAGATGCAGGTTGGTCAATAAAGCTGCCCCCGCCTGTATCCAGCCACGGAAGCGGGACAGTACCTGAGATACGCCGCGTTTTTTCTTACCCAATGCCCACACACTCCAGACATAATTTGATCGCTTTGCTCAGTACCGTCGCCGCCTCGCCCCGCCAGACGCCGAAGCACAGCATGGCGGCTCCCGCTGCCAGCAGAATCACCTGGGCCGCCGCCTTTTTTACATGGCTCAAATTTATCACCCTTTCCGATTTTCTGCCCCTATCATAGCGCAGGGGAGTTAAAGTCCCTGTTAAGAAGAAAAATTTAACACAAACCTTATCTGTTTTTGCTATAACTAAGAACAACGTGAACATGAAGAAATGTAAAAGGAGGGCTCTCATGCACCTTTTAGTAATTGAAGATGAACGCGCCTTGTGCGAAACCATCGTCCGCAGCCTGCGGCGGCTGGCCTACAGCGTGGACTACTGCTACGACGGGGAGAAGGCTCTGGAGCTTTTGGGCGTGGAGCGCTACGATCTGGTACTTCTTGATCTGAATCTGCCGAAAAAGGACGGCATGACGGTGCTGCGCACCCTGCGGCAGACCGACCGGGAGACAAAGGTGCTGATCCTCTCCGCCCGCAGCGAGGTGGAGGACAAGGTGCAGGGGCTGGATGCCGGGGCGAACGACTATCTGGCGAAGCCCTTCCACTTAGCTGAATTGGAGGCCCGCATCCGCAGCCTGACATTGCGGCAGTTCACCCAGCAGGATGTGCTGCTAAGCTGCGGAGGCCTGACCTTTGACACCCGCTCCCGTACCGCCGCCGTCAACGGGCAGACACTGACGCTCACCCGGAAGGAAACGGGAATCCTGGAATACCTGATGGTGCATCAAGGAAGGCCGGTAAGTCAGGAGGAGCTGATGGATCACGTTTGGGACAATAGCGTGGACAGCTTCAGCAATTCCATTCGCGTCCACATCTCCGCCCTGCGCAAAAAGCTCCGCACCGTGCTGGGCTATGACCCCATCCGCAACCGCATCGGCGAGGGCTATCTGATGGGAGGCGAGGAGGCATGAAGCGGCTTTCCCTGCAGTGGCGCATCACGCTGATGTCCGTCCTGCTCATCGGCATCACCTGCGTGACCATGAATTTGCTGCTGTGCTCCTCCGGTGTGTACTATATGGACACCATTGCGGACAGTTTACAAGGCGGCGGCACGGCGATCCTGAATGATGGCGGAGCGGAGAGCTTTGACCCGCAGCTCATAGCGCCCAACGAGGAGTTGACCATCGTCGTCGATGGGGCGCAGGGGCGCTTCCGCACCACCAACTGGTACATCACAGCGGCGGTAACGCTGCTCAGCGGCATCCTCGCCTATTTTGTCAGCGGACGTGCCCTCAAGCCCCTCCGCAGCTTTGCCTCGCAGGTGGAGCAGGTGCAGCTGAACAATCTTGCCGATATGAGGATCGATGAGGATGCCATTTCGGAGTTCCGGCAGCTGAGCCGCTCGTTCAACCAGATGCTGGAGCGGCTGAACAACGCCTTTGCCGCCCAGCGGCAGTTCACCGGCAACGCTGCCCACGAGCTGCGCACGCCGCTGGCGCTGATGCAGGCGCAGCTGGAGCTGTTTTCCGCAGAGCATCCGGATGTGCGGCCGGAGACGGCGGAGTTCCTCACGCTTTTGCGTGAGCAGACGGAACGGCTGATACAGATGACCAAGACGCTGCTGGAGATGAGCAATTTGCAGCAGGTGGCGCGGAACGAGCGGATCCAGCTCGCTCCCATGATCGAGGAGATCTTCACAGATCTTGTGCCGCTCTCAGATAAGCTCGGCGTCACGCTGACGGCGGAGGGCGACGGTATTATGACCGGCAGTGATGCACTGATCTACCGGCTGATCTTCAACCTGACGGAGAATGCTGTCAAGTACAACCGACCCGGCGGTTCGGTGTGGGTCCGCGTCACGCAGAAGACGGAAAAGCTCCTGCTCTGCGTTTCCGACACCGGCTGCGGCATTCCGGAGGAGTATCGGCGGAGCATCTTCCAGCCCTTCTTCCGGGTGGATAAGTCCCGCAGCCGGGAGTACGGCGGCGTAGGGTTGGGGCTTTCGCTGGTGTGGGAGATCACCAATCTCCACGGCGGCTGCGTCCGGGTAGAGGAGAGCTCAGATAAGGGAACCACCATTGCGGTGGAGCTGCCGACAGGGGCGGAAACCGAGCCCTCCGGTGTGGATATATCATAATGCCCCTTGGCTGTTTCATGGCGATTGTTTTCGATCTACAACATTATCGCAGCAGTTCTCGATCAGCGCCCTGTCGTGGACGATCCCGGGAATGGCGCTGTCGTGCCGCGCTTCTTATCGCCTATAGCTTTTCGTTCACCGACAGTTTTGCGTACAATCAATCTGCCGCCTTTCTCAATATCCTCAAGGTCAAGCCCCCATATAGCAGAATCAGCATTCGCAGCGTTTACTTTTTGCTTGGTTTCTGCATAAGAAGAGATGCTTCCGAGTCGTGCCCAACACCAATTTTCCGGTATCTCAAAGGGCAGTTCATCGTCAATACAGCGCTCCACACCTCAAATACAGCTCCGGCTTTACGAGCTCACTTGAGATAAAAACATCGTCGCCTTTAAAATAGAACTGCTCTTCACCGATGTTTCCGCCACGCAGTACCCTTATCATTTTGTCCGCCTTTATAGCGAGGGTATCCTTTTTGTACGCAAGCCCAGACATATTTGAGAAAAGGTCGCCTACCCGGCACCACTCCCATGACGAAGGTATCTCAAAAGGCGCTAAATCCGCCAGCGACCGCACTTCATCGCCGATTTTCTCATAAGGAGTATTATCAGAACTCGGCTGTTTAACGATTACCTCGGTAGTTTAACGAATACTCCAGTAATTCAACGATTACCCCAGCCGTTTAACGATTACAACGCCACAGAAAGCTACAATCCTCCTAAAACGCACGAAACCCCGCCGCGGAATTGCCTGCAGCGGGGTTCACTTATGTGCCGAAATAGGCGAAAAGCCTTATTTCAAGCGGTTTTTGGGCAATAAAAAATCCACCGTAATTCTATCAAAATTACGGTGGACTTATGAATTAGCTTGATAATAATGATACAGTTTCAAAAGGTTTCATTTGGTTTCACTCAAAAAATGAAACTATTAAGCGGGAAGTGAAACTCTCTTTTAGGACTGAAACTATGCTAATCAGTTCGCCAAACTGGAATTTGAAAACCATAAAATTATGAGTGATTATTGCTCTCCATAGGTTATCAATAAAATCCTCCAAAAGCATTGAAAATAAAGGATTTATCGCAATGTGTTCGCCTTATCCCTTTATATGATTTCACACAAGTTTACTCTTTCCCTGACTGCTTATAAGGGCAAAATCAAGGGAAAGAAAATCCCATAACAAGATATAACAGAGTGTGGCAATCGGAGAACTGTGATGTATGTGCGAATATATTATAGTGGAGGATTTTTTAATGAACAAGTATATTTATGATGAAAGCAATGGTCTTTGGTATGAACTGCAAAGAGATTATTATATCCCTTGCCTGACCTTACCAGCCGAAAAAGAAAACAAACCTATCGGTTTATGGGGGCAGCGACACAAACGATATTTACAGGAACATAAGAGGGCGTTTTACGCCACGCTACTCACAAGTGGCAAGTTGAATGCTTATCTTGCGGATGTCGATAAACAGGCGGAGAAACGCTTTGAAAGACTTGTAGAACAGATGAAGCAGGCACAGGGTATCACGGAACGCCTAAAGGCGAAAAATGCCTTAGAATGGGTTGGACAGATGAATAACATTCGGGCTTGTGCTATGGAGATTGTGGAGAGGGAAATTATATTCGCATAAGTAGACAAGGCGGCAGGGAGTAAATTCTCTGTCGCTTATTTTTACTATATTTTCGTTACGAAACTTGACAAAAATCTCTCCTCTTATTATAATTTATGTTATATAACAATAATTATAAAATGACAGAGAGGTGAAAAATATGCCACCAAAGGTGAAAATTACAAAAGAGATGATTATAGATGCAGCATTTGAGATAGCACGAAGTGAGGGAGCAGAAAATATCAATGCACGAGCTGTATCAAAAAAATTAGGCTGTTCCACTCAACCTGTTATGTATCATTTTAAAACAATAGAGGAATTGAAAAAAACTGTATATGTTAAGGCAGATGAGTATCATTCCGAATATATAACTAATATTCAGAGTGAAAATCCGATGAAAGATATTGGACTGAATTATATACGCTTTGCTGAAACAGAAAAAAATTTGTTTCGGTTTCTATTTCAAACAAATGAGTTTATAGGAAAAAATATTTCTGAGTTGATAAATTCTGAAGAATTACAGCCTATTATAGCTATACTGAGTAAAGAAGTAGAGGTCAATACAGAACAGGCGAAAACCATTTTCCGTTCATTATTCCTGATTGCACACGGATATGCAAGTATGTTTGCAAATAACGAAATGGCCTATGACGAACAGACGATTATATCTGATTTAGACTTGGTATTTGACGGAACAGTTTATTCATTAAAAGGAGGATTATAATGTATCGTTTATATAAGAAAAATGAATTAAATTTCTCATTGGTTTGGATTGTTTCCTATGTTGTTTTGTTTAGTGTTGCTGACAGCTTTTCTGCTTCGCTTGGCACTGAAAAAATAATTGCTGCACCCGTTGCTATAGTTTTTACATTGCTTCTTTTAGTTTTTGTGAGTAAACACAACTTAAAAGAAAAATACGGTCTGTGTTCTTTTGATGGAAGCCTTAGAAATTTCTTATATTTTACTCCGCTACTTCTAATTATGAGTATTAACCTATGGAATGGCGTTACGATGAAGCTGTCTGTTTTAGAAACTGTGTTATATATTTTAAGTATGCTCTGCGTTGGATTCATTGAAGAAATTATTTTTCGTGGATTTCTGTTCAAAGCATTATACAATGACAATGTAAAGTTGGCGATTGTTATCTCAAGTGTTACTTTTGGAATTGGACATATTGTAAACTTACTGAACGGAAAAGATTTAATACCTACACTCTTACAAGTTTGTTATGCAATCGCAATAGGTTTTCTTTTTACAATTATTTTTTACAAAGGAAAGAGCCTTTTACCGTGTATTATTGCACATAGTTTTGTAAATTCTTCGAGCGTTTTTGCTGTTGAAAATTCTTCAATGAAGATTCATATTATTTCAAGTGCAGTATTATGTATTATTAGCTTAAGCATGGAGGAATACGAAGCGGTTCAGGCCGAAATTGCACGGAGGTCCGCAAAGTATGTACCGTCTGACCGGTGCTACACCGGGCGGTATCCGTTTTCCGGCCTGATCGTATGCGCTCACTGCGGCAAACACTACCGGCGAAAGGTCACGGCCACCGGCCCGGTCTGGATTTGCAGCACCTACAATTATCAGGGCCGTGCCGCCTGTCCCTCCAAGCAGATACCGGAGCCTACGCTGACGGCCATGACCGCAGATTTGGATATTGGCGATTTAACGGAAATCATAGCCGAGGACAGGAACACGCTGGTATTCCGCTTCAAAGACGGTAGAAAAGCCGTTAAACGATGGCAGGACCGCTCACGGGCCAAAAGCTGGACTCCGGAGATGAAAGAGGCCGCAAGGCAAAAAGCGATAGAAAGGAACAGGCACAATGGCTAACATCACTGTAATACCGGCTTCAAAGACGCTCCATTCCAAAATGCCGGTCAATGCCCAGAGCAGACGAAAGGTGGCTGGGTATGCTCGTGTTTCCACCGACAGCGAAGAGCAGCTCACCTCCTACGAGGCGCAGGTGGATTATTACACCAAGTACATCCGCTCGAATCCGGATTGGGAGTTCGTGGATGTGTACACGGACGAAGGAATCTCCGCAACGAACACCCGGCACAGAGACGGCTTCAACCGCATGATTGCGGATGCGCTGGCCGGAAAGATCGACTTGATCGTCACGAAATCCGTCAGCCGCTTTGCTCGAAACACTGTGGACAGCCTCACCGCCGTTCGCAAGCTGAAGGAACATGGCACCGAGGTCTATTTTGAGAAGGAGGGGATTTATACCTTCGACAGCAAGGGCGAACTGCTGATCACCATCATGTCAAGCCTTGCCCAAGAGGAGAGCCGTTCCATTTCCGAAAACGTCACATGGGGTCAGCGCAAACGCTTTGCGGACGGAAAGGTATCGCTGCCGTATAAATCCTTCCTTGGCTACCGCAAGGGGCCTGACGGCTTACCGGAGATCGTGCCGGAGGAGGCAGAGGTCGTCCGGGAGATCTACAAGCTGTTCATTCAGGGCAAAACGGTGAACTGGATCGCTACCCACCTTACCTCCAAGGCCATCCCCACGCCTCGCGGCAAGGAAAGATGGCAGACCAGCACCATCGAGAGCATCCTGACGAACGAAAAATACAAGGGCTCGGCGGTCCTGCAGAAGAAATTCACCGTGGATTTCCTGTCAAAGAAGATGAAGGTCAATGAGGGCGAGGTGCCGCAGTACATTGTAGACCAGAGCCATCCGGCCATTATCGATCCGGTCCAATGGCAGAAGGTGCAGGATGAGATGGCCGTCCGCAAATCCAGAGGCAAGCACCACAACAGCCTCAGCCCGTTTTCCGCAAAGATCGTCTGCGGCGATTGCTGCGATTTCTACGGCAGCAAGGTATGGCACAGCACGGATAAATACCGCCGGGTGATCTGGCAGTGCAACGGAAGGTTCAAGGGCAAGGACCGCTGCGCCACACCGCATTTATACGAGGAGGACATCAAGCGGCTGTTCCTCCGGGCCGTTGCTCAGCTTACCGAGGACCAGGAGGTACTGCTTGAGACCTGCCGGATGATCCATGATGAATACCTGAACACGGACGCCATTGATGCAGCGTGCGCCACGCTCAATGATGAGATTGAGATCGTTTCCGGCCTCACGAAAAAGCTGATTGCCGAAAACGCCACCACCGCCATTCCTCAGGACGAGTACAACAGGAAATACGATGCGCTGGTCGAGCGTTATCATACGGCGCAGGACCGGCTGGATGAACTGCAAAAACTGAGAATCACACGGAGCTTTCAGGCCGATGTGCTGGAATGCTTCATGTTCGAGATAAAGGCCATCGACACCACGCTGCCGCTGGAATTCACGGATCGCTTCTGGAATAACCTGATCGACCGGGTGACGGTCTACCACGATGGCCGAATGGTATTCTGCTTCAAGAACGGTGCGGAGGTTACGGAAACGCTCTGATGCCGGAAAGCAAAACAGCCCGTGACGGGGATCAAACGGTCCTCATCACGGGCTTTCTTTGTGTGAAACGGTAGACATTTTTTGAAACGATAGAATACGGGCCTCCGGCAGATACCACCAAATCAGGTCCATCAAGGAGAAAAACGGCCTATTTTCAACTTCTGACGGGACCTCAAATGCACCTGCTATTTTGCAGAAGGGCCTATTTACAAGGCTTTTCAGGATAAAATGAAACGGACCGGTAATCGACACATTGTATCAATTACCGGTCCAGTTATGGTGGAGCTGAGGGGAGTCGAACCCCTGTCCGAAAGCGCTTTAACAAGACCTTCTCCGGGCGCAGGACAGATTCAGGATTCCCGCCCCGTGCAGGCACTGCCCAGACTGCACGGCTTGGTAGAGTCATGATGCATGGGCGGGGCAACTCTTACCCGCCGCACGTCCGCCACATCAACGACGCCTTCCCCGGCCTGTGGCCTCTCCGGTTCAGACGGCTGCCTTTAGTTAGGCAGCGACAGCAATACGATTGTTGTCAGTTAATTTTTAAGTTGCCCGTTTTATGGCGGTCAGGCGCCGCCGCCCGCTTATCCAGCCTCCACACCCCCGTCGAAACCGGTGCAGCCCCGTATCGAAGTATGGGAAAAGACTGTATATTTCTACCGTTCCGGGTGAGGTCGCCCCCCACCCGGACGGTTATTTCCTTAGCTGTGGAAGGGGTCCGGCAGCTTCTCCGGCTCCGGGTACTCCACACCTTGGGTATCCACGGTGACGGACTTCATCACCTGCGGCTTCTTGGGCTTGTTGGTCAGCATATTCCGGGGCTGGGAAGCGATCTCGTCCACCACATCCATGCCGTCGATGACCATGCCGAAGGCGGCGTACTGTCCATCCAGATGGGGGGAGTCCTTGTGCATGATGAAGAACTGGCTGCCGGCGGAGTCCATATCCTGCGCACGGGCCATGCTCAGCACACCACGGGTGTGACGCAGGTCGTTGCGGATGCCGTTGGCCTCGAACTCGCCCTTGATGCAGTAGCCGGGGCCGCCCATGCCGGTGCCGTCGGGGCAGCCGCCCTGGATCATGAAGCCGTAGATGCAGCGGTGGAAGATCAGGCCGTTATAAAAACCGGCGTTGGCGAGAGAGATGAAATTCCGCACGCTCTGAGGAGCGATGTCGGGGTATAGCTCCGCCACGATCTTCTTGCCGTTTTCCATTTCGATGGTCACAATAGGATTGCTCATATCCGTTCTCCTTCTCTTATCAGGCGTCAGCGGTTCTTTTCCCGCATGGCACGGTCCATCTCCCGCTTTGCATCCCGCTTGGCGATGGCGTCTCGCTTATCGTAGTTTTTCTTACCCTTGCACAGCCCCAGCTCCACCTTTACCCGACTGTCCTTGAAATACAGGCTCAGAGGGATCAGGGCATACCCGTCCTGCTTTTGCAGATCGTGGAGCTTGCGGATCTCCCGCTTGTGCATCAGCAGCCGCTTGGGCCGATCCGGATCCTTGTTGAAGATGTTGCCCTGCTCATAGGGGGAGATGTGCATACTCAGGGCGAACAGCTCACCGTCCTTGGCCACGCAGTAGGAATCCTTCAGATTCACCCGCCCGCCCCGGATGGACTTGACCTCCGTCCCGGCCAGCTCGATGCCCGCCTCATAGCGCTCCTCCACGAAGTAGTCGTGGTACGCCTTGCGGTTCTGTGCAGCGATCTTAATGCCACGCTTTTCCATGGGAAGCGCTCCTTTCATGAAGTGTGGCATATAGTATACCACGTTCCACCGCTGATTACAAGCCCGAAATATGCGCCACACTGCTGATAGAGAAGCCCTCTTGGCACACAGCCTCTGCCGTGGTATACTGCAGAAAGAACGCAAGGAGGATATCACTATGAACCTGACCGAACAGCTGCTCTCCCGCCGGGAGATCTACCATGGCCGCATCATCGACGTGCAGGTGGATACCGTGTCCCTGCCCAATGGCAATACCTCCACACGGGAGGTGGTACGCCACCCCGGCGGCGTGGGGATCTTGGCGCTGGATGACGAGGGCTGCGCCGTGCTGGTGGAGCAGTACCGCTATGTGTTTGGCCGGACGCTGCTGGAGATCCCCGCCGGAAAGCGGGAACCCGGCGAGGACCCGCTGACTACGGCCCGGCGGGAACTGCGGGAGGAGACCGGCGCCGAGGCCACTCACTGGCAGCCGCTGGGGGCCGTTCTGCCTTCTCCCGGCTGCTACGGCGAGGTGCTGCACCTGTATCTGGCCCGTGACCTGACCTTTGGGGCAATGCACCCCGATGCCGACGAATTTTTGCAGGTGCGGCGCCTCCCCTTCGATACGCTGCTGGCACGGTGCCTCTCCGGCGAGATCGAGGACGGCAAGACCGTGGCCGCCGTGCTGAAGGCGAAGCTGCTGGGACTGTAAGCGCCACCGGAAAAGAACAGAGCAAAGACCCGGTATCGACAGGATACCGGGTCTTTGCCCCTTGCCCTTTCGGGCAGAGAGAGGGGTAAAAAAGGAGTAAAAGGAAGGGAAAGAGAAGATAGCAAAGGAAGAGCCTCAGTCGGCAAACAGCGGTGTGGAGAGATAACGGTCGCCGGTATCCGGCAGCAGCACCACGATGGTCTTGCCCTCGCTGCCGGGCCGCTTGGCGATCTCAATGGCGGCCCACAGCGCAGCGCCGGAGGAGATGCCCACCAGCACGCCCTCGCTGCGGCCCATTTCCTTACCCAGCGCAAAGGCGTCATCGTTCTCCACAGGGATGATCTCGTCATAGACCCTGGTATCCAACACCTGCGGCACGAAGCCTGCACCGATGCCCTGGATCTTGTGGGCGCCGGCCACGCCGGTGGAGAGAACGGCGGAACTCTTGGGCTCCACGGCCACCACCTTCACCTCCGGGTTCCGGGACTTCAGATACTGCCCCACACCGGTGATGGTGCCGCCGGTACCGACACCGGCCACGAAGTAGTCCACCTTGCCGTCGGTATCCTCATAGATCTCCGGGCCGGTGGTCTCGAAGTGCGCCTTGGGATTGGCGGCATTGACAAACTGACCGGGGACAAAGCCGCCGGGGATCTCACGGGCCAGCTCCTCCGCCTTGGCAATGGCGCCGCTCATGCCCTTGGAGCCCTCCGTCAGCACCAGCTCGGCGCCGTAGGCCCTCATCAGCTGGCGGCGCTCCACGCTCATGGTCTCCGGCATGACGATGATGACCCGATAGCCACGGGCGGCGGCCACGGAGGCCAGACCGATGCCGGTATTACCGGAAGTAGGCTCGATGATAACGCTGCCGGGCTTCAGCAGGCCCTTCGCCTCTGCGTCGTCGATCATGGCACGGGCGATACGATCCTTCACGGAGCCGGCGGGGTTGAGATACTCCAGCTTGCCCAGCAGCCGGGCCTTCAGACCGTACTTCTTCTCCAGATGGGTCAGCTCCAGCAGGGGAGTGTGGCCGATGAGCTGATCGGCAGAGGTATAAATGCGGGACATAACAGCGCTTCCTTTCCATGCGGCAAGGGCCGATGATTGGTTTTGATAGTACTACTAATTAGGTAGGTTGGTAGTACTATACCATCGGCGGAAGAAAATGTCAAGGGACTCCGGAAAAAATATTTGCTTCCGGCGTTGTTGTTTCCAAAATATGCAAGATTTCTCCCACCGCAGCGTGTATAATCATAGAAAAACGAACAGCAAAAGGAGCGAATACCATGGATATTCAGGAACTACGCCGGGAGGCGCAGACCATGCAGCCTCAGCTGACGGCGGATCGTCGCCGCCTGCACCGGAACCCGGAGGCCGGGGCGGTTCTGCCGGAGACGGTGGCCTATGTCAAGGAACGGCTGACGGAGATGGGATACCATCCGCAGGAGCTGGGCGGCGGCCTGACCGCCACCGTCACCGGAACTGACACCGGACGCTGCATCCTGCTGCGGGCGGACATGGATGCCCTCCGGGGACAGGAGCAGTCGGGCCTGCCCTTCCGGTCGGAAAACGGCTGTATGCACGCCTGCGGCCACGATATGCACACTGCCATGCTGCTGGGTGCGGCCCGGCTGCTGATGCAGCACCGGCAGGAGCTCTCCGGCACGGTGAAGCTGGTGTTCCAGCCGGACGAGGAGGGCTTCACCGGCGCCAAGGCCATGCTGGCGGCAGGAGTCCTGCAAGATCCGGCCCCCAGCGAGGCGCTGGCCCTCCACGTCCACTCCGGCACCCCTTCCGGAACGGTGCTGTGCGGCAGCGGGACCTCCATGGCGGGCTGTACCCTGTTCCGCATCACGGTGCGGGGAAAGGGTTGCCACGGGGCCATGCCGGAGACGGGCGTGGACCCCATCGGTATCGCCGCCCAGATCTGGCTGGCCCTGCAGGAGATCACCGGCCGGGAGCTTCCCGCCAAGACCCCGGCAGTGGTGACGGTGGGTCGGTTTCAGGCGGGACAGGCTCCCAACATCATCCCCGATGAGGCGGTGCTGGAGGGGACGGTCCGTACCTTTGACCGGGCGGTGACGGCCCGGATCATGGAGCGCATCCGCCAACTGTCGGAGGGCATCGCCTCTGCCTTCCGGGGCAGCGCGCAGATGGAGGAGCTGGCCTCGGCCCCGCCGCTGCAAAACGATCCGGCCCTGACGGAGGATATGGCGGCGCTGGCGGAGACGCTGCTGGGCCGGGAGAAGGTCTGCCGGCT
>PPYE01129912.1_pt1 | contig 76344 bp, 110 predicted proteins | sample 1559881 | NCBI WGS metagenome assembly PPYE01 (sample SAMN08240022, study PRJNA423297) | Human gut metagenome, whole genome shotgun sequencing project. | reverse complement strand
TCAGCATGAACCTTTGTATTTATGACAAGCAATCCAGTCCACCATATCAAACCATGATATAAACCTGTTTCTTTCCATGTCCACACAGAATACATAAGCAGCGGGAGCATCGTAGTGAATGACCATTGAAAAGCATGTTCGTATAAAGCAATCTTCCAATCGTTTCTGTACAAATCCTGCGGGCAGTTTTCTTCCCACCATTTCTTCTGCTTGAATTGTGCTAGAATTCCTTGTGTATGATAATCATCATAAATATGAAGCCATATCATACTTAAAAACAGTACAATCCAAATCATTAGAAACACCAATCAAACATGTTTGGCCTATACACCGACATCGGCAACAGTTTGAATGCATTCGCATCGTGCATCCGATCGATTTTGGCCGCAGTTGCAGTATCGCCGCCGAAATCTTCAGTACGGATATACTTGTCAAGGAAATCATAGGTAAAACCGAAATTGTCCTCGTCAGTCTTACCGGTCAGTCCATCTGCGGGCGCTTTCTCGATAAACTTTTCAGGAAGACCCAGTTCACGGCCGATCGCCTTAACTTCAGTGACGGTCAGCTTACCGAGAGGACTGAATTGACCAGCTCCATCACCAAATAGCGTAGCCCAGCCGACATAGTCCTCTGAATAGTTACACGTGTTAGCCACTCGTCCATTCATACTCTGAGACACCATGAACAGAGTCGCCATACGGATTCGTGCCGGCAGATTCACACGAGCCTGTTTAGAATCACACAACCCGGCTGTCCGTCCATTGGCCAGCAGCGCATTCACAGTCTCGGCGATATTGATCTCGAAGGACTTGATACCCAGATGCTTGACCAGGTCCCGCGCCACGTCAATGTCTTCCTGCACACCCTGCGGCATCAGAACGCCGATCACACGGCCATTACCCAGCGCTTCACAGCATAAAGCAGCCACGATACTGGAATCCTTGCCGCCAGAAATACCAATCACAGCATTGCAATCAGGGCCATTTTTGCGGAAATAATTCCGAATCCACTCAACGATTTCATTTTTCGTCTTTGCTGCGTCAAATTCATACTTCTTGTGCATATTATTTACCCTCCAGTTTCCACAGTTCTACATCGACACCCTGAAACGTGACATCGATTATTTTCTTAACCGTATCCCAATCAGCCCCACCACGACAGCAACCGATTTTATACGGCATAGCGACCTTCCAATTAAACTGTCTTGCTTGTTCTGCAACATAAATCAGAGCTTCCATCAGAGCACCAACCGAAGTGTACTGTGCCCCGTTGTAACCGTATTTATCTTGACCAAAGCAATTGGCGATATAAAGTTCTTTGCGGTCACCATATACAGGGACGATCTGAGCTGTGCCAAGCAACCCGGCAGTGTAGTTTTTATGAAGCTTACATAATTCGTGATATTGTTCATATACATTCGGGAACTGTTCCCTTACTTCCTTAGCAACGCCTGATCCCATAACGCCCTGACAATTCACCTGATGGCAGATGATCTTAGCGTCAGAATCAAATACGTTGCCTTCTTTGATAACGACACTCATTAGAACTTCCCTTTCCACAGTCGGTCGCGGACTTCCTTCAGACTGTACTCCTTAACCATATCCCCATCACGGAATACGGTCTGCAACAGATTGCCATCAGAATGAGCAAAATGATCCATAAGGCCATCAGTGCAAACTAGCTTTCCAGAATCATCCTTGGTAACATAACACATGCCCTTCAGACTCTTCTTGAAGTGGTCAGTATCAGTCTTTGGATCTTTAAAGATCTGAATCTCCTTACCGTTGACCACTCCATAAGTTGCCTTAACTGCCATGCCGAAAGTATCACGATTGAAAATCGTCTCAATTTTCTCATAGGTACGCATTGAATAGCCCTCCTTAGTTCAGCTCTTCCAGCTTCTTCATTAGGTCGTCGATACCCATATCTTCCAACTCTTTATCCTTCTTCTTAGCTACGATCTTCATAATTTTATCGCGCTGTGCCTTCTTCTCGGCTGTACTCGCACGAGCCTCGGACTCGGCCAGCTTGACGGATACGATATACTTGACCAGCTCAATCTTGTTTGCCAGTTCGGTATCCTCGGCGCTCTTAGCCGCCAGCAAAGAGTCTTCGTCGGCGGTTTTCTTCTGGCGGTTCAAAGCTTTAAAGATTGCATCCAGAGCCTCAACGTTCAGATCCCACAGATCTTCAACAGTCATAACGCCCTTATAGGTGAAGCGATAGCGGTTGCGAGTTGCAATTTCAAATAAATTCTTCTCCATCATAATTCTCCTTTTACAATAACGAGTGACAAGTTAGCTGCTTAGGATTCTCAAACATATCATCAGACCACAGCCAATTCATAATATCTTCTTTAAGTTGATATCGGTCTCTTCTATATCCACCAATTGTCACAATTTTTCCGCAGAATTTTTTCATGTCTGGAATAAATCCAGCTTTAATATCAGGGCGTGGTCCAGATCGCATGCTATATAATTCAAATTCTAAATTCTGTTTTACACGTACCCTATCCCCAGGTTTGTAGCGATATTCCATCATGATTCCCCATTCGTCATGTTCCTTCCACAATGAGGGCAGAACCGAGATAAATGTTCATAATAATGTTGTGCTAAAATGTTATAGCGACAATCAGCGTCGTATCCACATTTTTCACAAAAATGCCATCCGTTTTCATCTTCCACCCATGTAGAAATATTGTTCTCGTTCATAGAATCTCCTTATAATAATGATTTGCAAGATAACGGATTTGCTAAGCCTAAAAACATCTCATCTGTCCATAGGATACTGCGTGGAGCCTCTTCTATGACATATCGATTTAAAACATACCCAATGATCGTAACAGTTTTCCCCTCAAAAGGTTTTCTTGCTTTAAAAGATTTTTTTACGACAACTCCAAAATCTTGGGATAACATCTTATAATTATGATATTCTTCGAAGCAATCTATCACGCGAACACGGTCTCCGGGTTTATATTGATATCCCATAATTTCTCCTTTACAGCAGTGACCTACACGTAAAAGGATTAGCCAGACCGACAAACATATCATCAGACCAAATGGTGTCTTTACTTGACTCTTCGATCGTGTATCCGTCCAGTCTATACCCGGAAATCGTTACAACTTTTCCAGCAAGACGTTTTCTTGTCGGCAACGACACTCCGATTGTTAGAATGCATTTTCCAGAAGACATATAATGGTTTCCCCCTGGTTCAAATTTATTTATCACGCGAACTCTATCCCCAGGTTTGTATTTGTAAACCAATCAAATCACCACCTTCAGAACTCGCTCAGTAGCTCCCTGCACCTTAACAATAAAGAAATCATGCTTTGTCTCAGAGAAGCCAACACCAGACAGTTGGTCATCCACGGACTGAACTGCCATCTGAGAACCAAGTGCCTCAAACACACGCTTATGCTGTAGCAGTTCCGCTTTCAGGAATTCGTTGTAAAATCCGTTCGGCTTTTCGGGATTAACGCAGTCTTTGAGCATGAAGAAGTAGTGACGGTTGCCATTGCCGGTCTGCTCATCCCAGTAGTTCGGAGAATACATCGCCACAGACACAGGTACGAACTGATTGGAATTCACACCCCAGATTTCGCCGGTGCTGGTAGAACTGGGCAGCAGCTCCTTGATAGAGAACTTACCATCCTTCAGTGTGACTTTTGCCACGGCGACATTCTGACCCTGATGCAGCGGCTTATTGTAATTGAAAGAGTAGATGTTGCCATCGAACTCGATCTCCGCGCGGAAACCGGTTTTGCCGCTGCGACCAGCGAAGCATCTCACATAGAAGCTATACTCGCCTTCCTTCATCTTTTTGATATCAGGCCAAGTGATGTTCTCAACAGCCGCCTTGTCGCGATTAGGATGCATGATATCTACGTCCAGATTTCCACCGGTACGCCAATCTCGTTTGTCACCAAAATAGATCTCAAAGTCGTTCGGCTCAACACAGTGGGCATCGAGGTCATTTTCATCCCACTCGCACGACATATCATTCCACTGAATAGAGAAACGCAGAACGCCATCGATTTTGCCGCCAGCATTTTTGACGTTCTCCCGAATCTGGCTATCAGTCACGTTGCCCGTATATGCCCAGCTGAAGCCATTCGGCCACTTGAACATAGACGGCGCAGTCTTATCCTGCGGCGCAATCAGAGACATCATATTCTTCTCGAAACGATTCTCCATAAACAGTTCCAGCCCAGTCGCAGTCGGCAGCACGTCCTTGATGAACTTGTCGATGCCGATTTCCTCTGCACGACCAAACTTCTTAGGATCAATCGCAACAGTCTTAGCCATTGCTTCAAACGGATTCATAGCGCCAAGCACACGAGGAGCAGCATCACGGTTGCAGAACAGGATATTATTGGCGGTGATATCGTCCAAAGTAGCAAATCGGCGACCCAAACTGTTCATGTAACCCAGCTCAGTGACAGTTTTCTGTGCATCCTCCAGCATCTTCTTAGTGAAAATCGCCTTGGGACGCTTATAGTTTGCAGGAGCAACAACCTTCTCAAAGGCGGTAACGGCGGAATCCACATCCATACCTTCGCTCAAATTGATAAGAAGAGTGCCGATAGCGGTGTTACGGATACGAAGCTGTGCCGCCGTAGCATATGTAGGGGCAAGCCATACAAAGGCAAGCTTTTCATTAACAGACAGCTTGTCATAATCAATCTTATCGTGCTTAAACTCCTTTACAGACCGCTCAAACTCCTTACCACGATACAGGCTATTCTGAGCAATCAACTCCAGCACAGTATCAACAGCCTCCATGGTTAGCTCTTCCAGAGAACGCTTGAACACGTTTGCGGAATCACGCCACTGTGCCATCTTAGTAGCCACGTCATCAGGCCGCATAATGAAACGCTGCGGAATATTGACTGCGAAATGATCCCAAGTATGCACATCCTTGTGGTTTTCATCGTACTCATAGTTCATCTCGGTGCCAAACATATTGCCAGAACCGATCATATTGCGACTGACAAAGTACGGATTCACAATGGCACGGCTCTTTACATAGGCGGCCAGCGCATCAACAACAGGCTGATACTTGGCAGACTTTGCATCGAAATCCCAGATGGAGACCAAATTATAATTCTCGTCAAACGCCACCAGCTTGCCGATATTCTTCACAAAACGGCGGCAGCAAGAACAGTCATACTCGCGCCGCTTACGGAACAACTCATTCATACCGGCCGGGAAGCTGTCAAGATACAAGTTGTACAGCTCGTCCTCGTCTGCATCGGTGATAAACAGTGGATTCTCACCCTTCACCATCTCATTGAAGTGGTCCTGCAGAAGTGCGCGAAATTCCTTAAAATCAGACATTGTTGTTCTCCTTTGCTTTCATATAATTTTTGAGAAAAATACTCAAAAGTTCATCAGTAATTTCAAATCCTTTCCAGATTCGAGAACTTTTATCTGTTCCAACCTGAGCATAAAGATTATTGCAATCAACCTCAATTGTAGAATCCGGGTATTTTTCAATCTCGTTATACTCATCAATTGCACTATTATTTATATAAATTTCAGCCTCGTTTCTACTATCGAAAAGTCGAGGAAATTCACACGATCCTTCAGAATCATATTCAAAAACACACCAGATCCTATTCATATAACCGCCTCATAATAATGACTTGCATCTAAATTGATGAGTTGTTATTTCAAACATTTCATCGTCCCAGAGCCCATTACACTCTTTTATTTTATACGATCCAAAAAATGAAGTATGATCAATATGAACCAATTTTCCACGCATTGCCATCATCTCATTACTAACATAATCGCTTTCCTGCTCAGCATATGGCCCAGATTTCATGTAATAAGAATGACCCATGCTTAAATCTTTACGGATACGAACTGTATCTCCAGGCTTATATAGATAATCCATAGTTTCACTCCTCACAAGAGAGATTTACATACAATTCGACTCTCCGGTTCAAACATTTCATCTGTCCAATGCCAACTAATTTCGTTTAAGAGATATTGACCGCCTGAAAATCCCTTGATATGAACAAACTGACCACGGAATTTCATCATATCGTCATTGGTGCTATTTGAACCATACTTGTAATCAGGGCCAGATTTCATACGGTATGATTGTTTGGTACTCAAATCGTTTCGAACCCGAACTCTTTGTCCAACTTTATATTTATAGTCCATATTTCACCTCAAAGAAGCGATTTGCATGTAAGCGGCGTTACAGATTCAAACATTTCGTCAACGAAATAACTGCACCTGCCATCTTCGATGATCTTGTACCTTCCATTTGCTTTATGAGAAATATGAACTATCTTTCCCACCCAATTTTTTCTAATATCGTATGTAGCGTAAGCACTTGCATATCCTGGGCCAGACTGCATTTGATATATATGTCCACCTTCAAGATGTTGCTTTACTTTAACAGCCTGTCCATTCCTGTATTTATATTTACTTTTCGACATTTTCTTTTACCTCCCAAAATTCACAAAAGACTCGTACAGTAAATAGATTTTGCAGGCACGAGCATTTCATCACTAAACGAGCCTGGGCCTTCTTTAATAGAGTAATGAGTCTCATAAACAGACACACTTGCGATGTGAAGTGCTCTCCCTTTATAACTACTAATTAATGTTCCCGAACTTACGGTATAGCCTTTTCTACTCCCGGACAGCATTTTATACCCAGTATAGTCCATTAAATCAGAACGCACTTGTACCACATCGCCAACTTTATACATACACGCCATTCTCATTCTCCGTCAAACCAATCGGAAACACGATCCGACATTCTGTCCATTTTTTCTTGTGCAGCTTTACAATATCTCATTGTGATTCTTTCATCGCTATGGTTCAATTTCATTTGGAGAAGTTGCAAAGTATTTCCTTCGTCTTGAGTCCCTTCTGCACTCTTTAGCGCTGCCATTGCATATGTTTTCCGCATTGTATGTGTAGACAGTTCAATATCAAGGCCGCACATTTTACCGGCATTTTTCAGAATACCATATATCGATCGAACATTAAGTGAACCGCCCTTCTGACTCTGGAATAAAAACACATCTCGTGATACTTCAAAACGCTGCTCGTCGTAATATTCTTTCAAAACTTCGGCAGCCATTTTAGGAATTTTACAGATATTTCGCTTTCCTGTTTTCTGCTCAAAAACATCAAGATGGCTCTTTACTTTACCATTTGGTGTGTAAACATCTTCTGTTTTTAGTTTTACAAGATCACTGCAGCGAAGACCGATAGAACAACCAAGAATGAACAGTGTTTTGTTCCTAATTCTATATTCGATCTTACCGTTTTCACTAAGATAATCTACTACTTTTTTGAACTCCTCTTTAGATTGAATCGGACTAGCCGGAGTCGGCTTTTTTCGCCCATCGCAAGTGTAAAGACTTGTTGTTTTCGTCTTCTTTTGTTTTTTTCGAGCAGCTGTTACAACATCACGAATCATCTGCTGCAATTCATCTTCAGATAACGTAATATGAGCTTCGTCAGAAGAATTAGGAAATATAATCAGCTTATCTTTTTCTTTTACCGCTGCTTCTGCCATATTGTGGCCTCCTTACATGTGTTACACTTACAGCAAACTTCGACACGAAAACGGTGCAGCACCTTCAAGCATTCCATCGGACCAAATATAACGGCCATCGTCCACATCAAGAACATAAAAGCCATCTCTATAACTTATGATCTTTGCGAATTGCTTTTCATAATCCGGCATATCAAAACCAGTTCCACAATAATTTCCAGCTTTCGGTCCAGATACCATCGGAAGATCTTTTACCGGAGATTTTATTTTAACTTTTTGCCCAATTTTATATTTGTAATTCATACTATACCTTTCTTACACACTCTCTTCTAATCGATCGGAGACCAGAGCGGAGTTCAAAACGGGAGGATTTAATTTGATTGGCGCAGCAGATGAATTAAATCCAAGCGGTTTGAATCCGCGTGTCCGCCGAAGGATCAGTGGCTTCTCCAGCTTCGCTGGGGAGTCCCAGTGATCCGTAGGTCGGACCGGGCTTGAGGATCGATGCAAGATCCCCGACGCGCGCCTCCCGGAGGGCAAGCGAGGGGATCGGTTTACTCAACCAACATCTCAACAGTTGGAATCTCCAGCTGCCTAAATTTCATTTAGTATTCAAGAGAGATCAAACAGTTTTACTTTTTAACAATAGAATCCGAATCATCTATTTCTTCTGACTCTTCATCGAGAGTATCATCTAGTTCCAATAAATACTGATTCAAGGCGTCTCGGCCAGCCTCAAGCATTGCTCGATGGATTTCAGGTTCTGCATCCTTTAAAATATCCCCACAAAGTGCAAGATCCTCAGCTTCAAACCCCGTAGATTCCATATCCTTGATGGCATCCGCGACATCTGAAGGAGCCCAAAATACCATAGCACGATGTTCGTCTTCATCGAGGACTTCAACATCGTCATTTACCACTGCTCTCACATAATCAGCGACATTTTCAAGCAGCTCAGGTGGCACAGAACCGTCACGACACATAATTTCAATCATAAATCCTCCTTTGTTATGCGGCATCTTTTGGACGAAGATCGTCTTTAATCATAGCCATCACATCAACATGGTATTTGTTGTTGGCTTTTGAAATCAACGCTTTGATTTTGTCTTTTTCTACCATTTTGTAATAGCTGATAAGACCATTAAGCTCCTGAACGTCTTCAATTGTCCAAGGAGTATTTTCTTTTTTACAGCGGATATAGTTGGACATCATAATCTTGAATGTCTTGATGTTACGCCATCCAACCGTGATTTCATTGTTCTGATTCCACATCAAGCCGAGCACCCAGTTTTTACTCGAATGACGATTGCCGTAATGAGTTTTTTCTTCGTTCAGAGTAAACGGAGCATGGATATACGCCAGAATATTTTTGATTACATCCTGCATCTCCATATAGTCAAAACTCAAATAACAACTAATCGTGATGTCATCCGCGTATCTTGTATAAGTAAAATCACGAGTAATGCCATCTTTCATTTTGAAACCATGACGAATTTTTCGACTCAGCAAATGATCAAATGGAATCATCATGACATTCGTAAGCCAAGGACTCAAGGGGCTTCCCTGCGGTAATCCATTGCGAAGAAAAGCTATCTTTAATGCATCGCTCAACGCTTCATGGCCTCCGAATGGATCTTGCATGATAAGAGCGAACGGATAAATCACACTCAACATTCCCATAACAAACTCTGGATTAGAGCTCGGAAAGAATCCGTGAAAGTCAAATTTTACGGACCAGTTATTTTCATAAATAACCTGCTCTTTTTCGCCTGTTGTCGGGTCCGTTTTAGTTCGCACATGCCCTTCCTGATGTTTTTTCACAGCAGTCAAAGTAGACCGATGCGGAACATAAGCATGTGCCGCAGTATGATAGTCTGCAAGCATAAAGCTTTTTAACAACGTTTGCAGTTCGTTCAATGCGTCACTAAGGATTTTGTCTGGAGCATCAATTGGCCGCATGCCACCTGTTTTTTTAGGAATTTCATAGTGAGTATAGTGAACAGACATATCCGGTTCAGATTCGAGCTGTTCGTATTTCTTATTAAACGCTTCGAGTTCTCGAATCATTCGGTCAATATCTGTCATTGCTCTCAAACGTGGGGTAAGTTCGTCTCTACAAACAGTCACAGTCGAAGTAACATCTTCTCGATATTTCAATTTCTCAGACTCGATAATTCCTGCAAGAATCTCATCGATTGTGATCTGTCTCGTTTTAGGAGCTGCTTTGTATGTAATATACATATTATCTTCCTCTTATCGTGATCTAAATAGGTCTCAGCTCATTCCAAGTCTGATCGTATTACAGATCTTCACTCGGTTGTTGAGCGATGTATCGTATAATTTTGTCCTGCGCAGTGCCAATGACATCGGTTACGCGGCGGACATCCTGAGCAATAGGATTGCCTCCGTGGCCATTAACGACTCACGGGAGGACTCCCATGTTCTACCTTTGCGAACCAATCGGATCTCCGGTTGGACTGTGGTTAACAGTAATTCATCACGATTTTATTTCAAATTTTAACTTGCAATAACACTATGCTGATAAGGATCAACAACAATCATCTTATTGACTTTATTCTTCCCCGTAGCAAATCCGATGAAGTTCGTAACGGCCTGACAGCAGATTTCACGAACCGTCGGAGCAAGTCCCTGAACAATACCACATGCAGAAACGGGCGTACTTGCCGTGGCTTCTTCGTGAGTGAAATCCATAGAGTTTTTGAGATTTTCTTTCATAGATTCATCCATCCAATCAGCCGCCCAACACTGAGCGTCATAAAGACCGGTTCGGATATCAAACACGCCCTTAATATTAGGATTGTATTTGTTCTTCTCCATGAAATCTTTTCGAATTTCGATGTTGTCAACAGCCAGGAAAACATATCCCTGAACCTGTTCACCATGCCAACCATTGGGTTTGATGATAATATCGTCCTTTGCGTCAGGATTAATCATGCAGATGAGATTTGCAACAGCTTCAACCTTCGGATGGCCAATATCCTGCTGGAAAAACATTTGATTCACGATATTCTTCGATTCAACGATGTCCATATCCCAAAGCGTAAAATTAGTGAGACCGTATCGAGCCAGCAGCTCAGCCACAGTCGAACCAACAGAACCACAACCGATGATATGCACCTGGCCACGAATTTCTTTAGGATTGAAAATCATCTCAATCTTGCTCAGATTCATTTGTCTATCCTTTCTTTTTAATCCTGAAATGCATCAATGTCGTTATAATACGGCCAGCAGCTCGAATTACCGACCGCTTCCAATTCTTCAGGATGCTCTTCGTAATATTTGGCGAGATTGCTTTTTGTCGGCACTTTCGGGGCGGCACTACCAGTTACCGTCTTCTTCGATTCTTCCTTTTTTGTCCCGACCAACGGGGTTTTCGGGTACGTAACGGTGGAGCCGTATACCTTACTTGCACCCGCGCCTCCTGCAGAATATCCTCCATTGCTTCCAATTGTGTTTGCGCTGTAATTGGTATTTCCGGTCCAATTCCCTGTCGCGCCATATACAGGGGTTGTGGCAATTTTGTTCTTGACAATCTGGTCTGCGTTTTCGAGAAATCGAGAAGAATCAAAATCACCAACAGTGACATTCACATCCTCTCCTTCATAGATAACGTTTGCCTTCAGATCAATAACCCGAACATTATACTCACGCCGCTTGTTCCAAATCATAAAGATTTCATAGCTATCCATCGGCATAGTATCAATGAAACGCCACTGATCTTCCATATCTGTACCACTCGGGGTGACTCCCATATTAACATGAGAATGACCTTGAAAATGCAGATTGTTAAAATCCTCATCAGGTAACTTCGCGTACCACATAGAATACTCTCCCCAATCAGTATTCACGGTCGCTCCAGTAACAGTCTGGGGATAAAGCAGAATCTTAGTAATCTGAAAGTGGGTCTCATCGATTCGGTTAACCGTGCCACACCACGCGACTTCAGACGAGAAGTGGTTAATCAGAGCGAACATCTGATGATATGCTTCGTAGGTGAAATTCACTGTGATTGCATTCTTCTGTTTTACTGCAGGAAATTCCGCGCTATATGTAAATTTGTCGCTGCGAATATAATTCATAGCCATCAGCTGCTCATAAAGCTTCTGCGCTGCGTTCTTTGCGTAATCCTGTGAAATCTTAATCGGCTTCATTTATATTCCTCCTTTCAAGCAGCCGCTGTTTCCTTTTCTTTCTTTAAGATTTCGAACACCTCTGCGACTGTATAAAGATTACCAGCATCGTCCTCAAGATATTTCTTGGTAGAAATGGTTCGTTCATTGAACAGATCATACATCAATTCGGAAACCACCGTAGAATCACCCCAGTTCAGGTAAGAACTTGAGCAGATAATAGTAGTAAGAGTCCCAATGAAATCATGATTCTGAGATAACGATTCAAAGGTCGCTTCATAGCCACCGTAGCAAGCATGACGATCAATGTGCGGCTGACGGATACGATTTTCCATCATTTCTGGATGATCTTCCATATCACACTGAGTGATAGCACGAACACGATCATCAGAATTCACGCGCCATTCACAATATGTGCGGATCTTAAAGCGATGTTCTTTCCAGATAGCGCAGAAGAATTCTTTCGTTTCCTCAAAAGAGTACGGACTCTTCTGATAAATGTAGTTTCGTGCATCCCGTTTGTTCTCGACACTGTGCCGAAAAGCGCCTTCGTCACAATCATTCAAAAAACCGGTGTAACCAACATACAGGTTGTCATCGCTCTTTCGGAGAAAGCTCAGAACTTTATTCGCCTTCAGATAATTTACAATAGCTGCCTCGTCTTCGTCTGTACAGCAAGCACGATTACGAATTGCTTCAAGACGGATCTGCGCATCGTCCAGTTTGCTCCGATACTGGCGAATCTGATCGAAAGTATCCGTGATCCGACGTTCATAGCTGCGGATTTCTTCTTCTCCGCGACTAATAATCGAGTCATAATTGGCACTGCAGAATCCCTTCAGGCTTGCAGCCAATTTCTTTCCATAGAAATCGCCAGCGTCATAGATCTTCTGCATGGCATCGCAGAACTTGGCATCCTCTTGATTGTACAAAAACTGGATAATGGCTTTTTCTTCTTCTGTAATCGGCACTTTCTTAAAGCACCAAGGAACCAGACGGGGAAAACAACTCGCCGCCATATGCATAGCCTGCATAATTTTTTGACGACCAACAAAGATGATAGTTCCCTTCTTTTTCTCATTCTGGTAAACCGTTACATCACCGGCCTTATCAATGTACTGCGAAACATCATCAAGTTTCTTCCAGCCGAGCTTCTTATAATCATCGTTATATTCTTCGCTCTTTTTCATGATTTCTGTAGCATTATCGGTATCGAGGATATTGACCAGAACGCCATAACGGAAAGTCTTAAAAGGACTGTCTTCATGAACAAACGTCTCTTTCGTCAGTTCGCTCTCCTCAGAGCTAAAATAACTCGTAATAACCTGCAACTGAATGCGGCCGCCGATCTCATTCATTGCCTTCAAACGTTCCTCGTTCAGAAACATTCTCATAACAGCCAGCAGCGTGTTGTCTTTCACTTCAGTATCGTTCTGAAAAAGGATATTCTGATAAGCATCGTCACACTCATTTGTGCCAAGCTTAACAATAATCGGGTTGAAAGCCATAATTTTTCCTCCTATATGTAATTTTTTATTTCAGGAGCCCAGATACTGGACATATATAAGGCAGACTTTGACCGGCCTGCCAGCGGCTGCAATGCTTAGAATATCGTTGTAACCAATAACGATTTATTTCTTATTTGCGATTCTTTTCGTTAGTCGTTTAACGGGCGTTATCATGCTTCGCGACGACCGTGATATAGCATGCATCACCGACGCCCAGATCAGTCAGAGACATGTTCAGCTTGTCAGGGGTCAGGATCGTACCATCCAGAGTAGCCTGAGCAGCGCTGAAATCAACGCCATTCTCAGTCAGGATCTCACGGGGAGTCTTAGTAGAAGCAGCAGGAACAGTGTTGCGGTTGCCATTGGTAACGAGAGTAACGAAAGTCATAATATGTACCTCTTTCTAATTTGAAAAAATATTTTGAAACGCCAATCAGCGAATCATCTTAATGAATGCCGGACGTATTGCGCTGGAACATCCGGCGTGAAACCAATATTCTGCTTAGCTCTTACTCAGCGTCAGCAGTATGCTCAGGCTCGACCTCATCATCGATGGTAATGGCTGCGTTCATAGCGGCCTCATCAGCAGCGATGCTCTCCATTGCAGCATCAATCTGAGCCTCGATCTTCTCGCAGTTGACAATGGTCAGACCCAGATAGTCGCGAACCCATGCCTTGATGGCATCAGGAGTCTTCAGGTCGGCGGGTACCGGACGGCTCAGAACTGCAACCTTCTCACCGGTAACAGAATCGTTTGCAAACACGACACCGTTCTTGGAAATATCGTCCTTAGAATCAACCATCATTGCGCATACGGGGACCTTGTCCTTACCTTCGCCCTTGTACAGAACCAGAGCATCAGGACGGAACTTGGTGACCTTCTTCAGAGTCTCAACATTGAACTTGGAAGCGACGAACAGGGAATTGAACTTAACAGTTGCCTTCATAGTGTTTTCTCCTTTTTAATAAGAAAATTTTTATGTAAACGAGCAATCACCCGTTTTACCTTGTTTGTAACAGCTCCTTCATATCATCCAGAGCTTCATCCCATGTGTCAGCAGACTGAATAAACTGGCCATTATCCGCTGACACGAGTTCATAATGGCCGTCAACGTACTTGATAAACATACTTTTCTCCTTATCAACTGTTATTATCTACCCTTTAAACGGGTAAAAAATCACAATAGCGACTTGCAACAAATCCGATCGGAACATGGCTCCCATAGCCAATTAGGACACCATGTAATATGTGTTTTGCCACCTGAAAATGGATCGATCATATCAACAATAATCTGTCCCTTTTCGTCAACAGCCACAATTCTCCCTCGCTTATGATAGTTGGTATCACTAGTCGGGCATTCGTTTCCAATTCTTACCACTTGTCCAATACGAAATTTATATTCCATATTTCCCCCTCATAACAAAGACTTACATTCAAACGAAGAACAGCGGTCAAAATAATCTGGTGATTTTCGCCATCGATACCCTTTCCTTAACGGAGGATAACCGACAAGCGAAACCTCATCTTCTAAAAGTTCCACAGTGAGTGTTCCATTAGGTGCAATGTCGACTACTTTGCCAAGTTTTCTTTGTGCCTCATCGCACCACATGTCATCAATATCAGTCGTTTTGACAAGATCCCCAATTTTAAATTTAGTCATCAGCTAATCCTCTCACAACAACGATTTACAAACAAATGGCTTTGTTTTTACCTTCACCCAATTATCAGCAGTGAGCCACCATTCATAACCAGCCTCTACGTCTTCTCCGCTGCCGATATCGGGCATTGCCTCAAGCATTTCAACAACGATATAGTCAACGTCTACTGCCTTCACGATTCCTTTCTTCCCGACATTCCCAGGAGCCCACATATGGGGAGCCGAAGTGACAATATCACCAACCTTAATCATTTTTCTCACCTTCGTCGTCGATGTAGGCAAAAACCAAATTCAGAATGAACTTCTGAACAGATAAGCCTGCATCAGCTGCTGCCTTACGAATACGAGCCCCATCTTCTTTAGATGGACGAAGCATAATGTTATCACGTTTACGATTATATTTAACCGACGCTTGAATCCTAGCTTTCGTGCATGTCATTAATATTATTCCTTTGCGTTATCTGTTGGCTGCAACTCTTTCACCTTATCTACTGCATAGTCAATTACATCAGTGACATATTCGGTTGCAGCAGTTACATTCTTCTCTGTGAACATATTGGCAGCGAGCATTTTATAGCAGGTATTAGAATCAGGAACCACACAGACTAAAACCGCAAGAATAAAAGTGGCGATTGCAATCTTGATACAAATTTTTACATCCCTATCCACGTTTTTGCTCTTGGAACCATAATCGTCTGCATCACACATAGTATACGCTAATACGATCGCCAGCCCAATCAAAAGTATAATTATAACAGAGATTAGTAACATTCTAACATTATCCGAGATGCTGATCCAATAGAACACCCAAGGGCTAATAATCGAATTCATAATACTTCGTCCTTTCTTTTTATTGTTGATATTTGAACATGGTGCGGCTAGAGGGACTTGAACCCTCACCCGAAGACCAGATCCTAAATCTGGCGTGTCTGCCGATTCCACCATAGCCGCATATAAATTAGGTACACCTGCACTCCCGATTCTCCAAGCAGGACAACTTCCATTTCGGACCACTACATCCGAAACATTAGGGCGCAACAAGGAAGTCGTGGCTATTTTATTGATCGTACTTTTACCACTATGTACCTATTGGTGCCGCAGAGCTGAGTCGAACAGCTACTGTGCTCACATCATCATCTTCTACCCCATCCTTGTCATGACTAAGAATTCGCTGTAAAGGAATCACCATGATTATTGCATTACCTCTTGCGGCATATAAAATGTTCAGGCCGGATCATCTTGCTGTTTAACCACTGTTTCGTATTCCCGCTATCGTTCATGAACTCTCATCATCGATTGCTTCGTGGCACCTGAACCCCCATTTTTGTTAAAGACCTAATGGGCAAAGCTGTCTACCTACACCGGTTGTGAACGGACATACCCGGCTGGATTCAGACACTGGAGTCTCAAACCGTTTCGTGTCGTGGAGCAGTCAACGAGAATCGAACTCGCCCATCCTGCTTGGAAGGCAGGCGTACCACCACTATACGATGACTGCATATAATTCCCAGCTCAACTTTCATTGGCTGGGCTCGGCTTGACTTTGGCCTATTGCATTCGATACAACACGTTCGCAAGATTATATCAAAAGAGCCGAGAATAATAGACTTCCTCTGCAGAAAGGTAATAGGCAGAGGCTATGGAGCGACTGACCGGATTCGAACCGGCGACATTCGGCTTGGAAGGACGACGTTCTACCGCTGAACTACAATCGCATAAGAACCAACCTAGCAACGGGCATCACTAGGCTGGGATACTCGGCTTACAAAGGCACGCTGCACTCTTCCAAGCGAGCCGAGAATAACGTACATGAAAAATTAGCCCCTTTCGGGGTGGTATCCCGCACAGGCGCGGCCGGATCTGACCGCTAAAGACCCTACCCATACGAGATTGGTGCTACCGACCCGACTTGAACGGGCACGTCGTTACCGACAAGAGATTTTAAGTCTCCGGTGTCTGCCATTCCACCACGGTAGCATATAAAGAGCAGGATTGCGTACCTGCTACGACTTGTTCAGTCACGGTGATTCATGTCTGGAACCCATGAGCCACTTCATACACCTTTTGGAAAGGAGACAGTTTGGGCGACGCAACTCGCCCATGGTGTTTCGGATGGGACTTGAACCCACATGCTTGCGCAGAAGTTTTTGAGACTCCCCTGTCTGCCGATTCCAGCACCGAAACATATATGCTCGTCTTTCCGAGCCGCCACTGCTTGCGCAGATTACTCTTCATTCTTAAGCATCTTTTTCAGTGCTTCAATGCCAAGCGAACATGCTTCGTATTTGAGCAAATCCTTTTCATTGGAAATGTCATATCTCGCTCGAATATCAGACAATTCATGGATTGCATGCCAAATTTGTACATTCGTATACAACTCTTTCATTACGCTATCTCCTTATTAAAGATATCGGTATACTTCGTAAATAGTTTGCCGTTATGATAGTAGGTGTTGTAATCGCACTGAGTTACATACCACCAAGCCTTTTTATGCCCCGCCAGCAGGAGGTCGTGTAGATGATAGGTTTCTTTGTAGTTTTCATCTACATACTGTCGGAATGTAAGCTCGTCGATATCGTCGCTCTCTTGAACAATAACTGAAATCTTGCTAACTTCGTATTCGTCCATAGAATCGTCCACAACGAATACTGCTCGAACGATTTCTTTCCCCCGGCGATGAATCCGGTAAAGCTCCTCTGCACAATGCAAATGATACACAACTCTATCAAACCGTTCGAATGGGAACATTAAAATTCCATCATCATGATCAAAATCATAATAGCTCGTATGCAACTCAATCTTGCGACCAAGTTCTTTACACACCGAAAAGAATCCTGTCCACCACGCCTGATGTTCCCACCAGTGATACAGTGGGTCACCGCCACCAGACACAGACACCCAATTACAGTCATTACATTCATTTTTCAGAACATGCTCCAACTGCATATAGGAAGAATACTCTTCTGTCTGCGTCATCTTGAGCTTGTTATTGCGGACGATGCACTCAGGGCAGCTGTAATGGCAACCGAAATTCGTGATGATGCTGAGATATTTATCAGTCATTTCGATTTACTCCTTGTTAATGGTAAGCTGAATAGACCAATAATCTCTATCGTTTCCAGTGTAAATCAAAGAGTCCAAAACTTCTGAGTGCCGATCGCACTCGTGATAGATTTCTGGACCATGGCTCTGAAGCCATCCAGACTCCAATCCGAACTTTTTAACGATTTTTCCTTCATCAATGACTGCGATGCCATCGGAAGCCTTATCTTTCGCTTCTTCAATCATCCATTCAACGATTTCTTTGATATTCAGATTTGCCACGATTCATACCTTCTTTCAAAATGTTACTAAAAATGGTGGGCCAGGAGGGATTTGAACCCCCGATCAAGCAGTTATGAGCTGCCGGCTTTAACCAGACTAAGCTACTAGCCCAAGAGAGGAGGATTTAACCATGTAACGACACCAGCTGAGTGCATTGCATTCGACTTACGAACTTTGCAAAATGCAACTTACAGCATCAGTGGATACAACCAAAGTGGATTAATAACCTGTTCTTTGGTGTCCATCCTCAAAGGCTGCCCTTTTAAATTTTCTCTCCGATACTCTGGGCACCGAGCATCTATGCCACTTTCGCAGGCAGTGCCAAATTCGCCTACTCATAATAGAGCCATGCACATCCACTGTGGCGGGTAGCTACTCCCGTTGCATCATGGTTATTATTTTCGGTCAGAGCGTTATGGGTGTGTCAGAGGGGGAGTATGATCACCCACGGTGGAATTGCGCCACCCCAGCGACCGCGCACTACACTGCGCTACCGCATCGAACCTAGCTGGAGCCCAACAGAATCGAACTGTTGTACGACCATCGGCTCCATATAAAAGCAGGATTATCGTACCTGCATAGCAATTTCAGCTACGGCAATTCAATCAAAAGAAAATTTGCAAAACATACAAAGCAAATGAAAAGGAGGTTAATTGAATTGCTTTATACACAGGGAAATGCCGAAACCCTGCGCAATGGTCCGAGTGACCCGATTCGAACGGGCGAAATCTCTAAATCCCAAATTTAGCGCGATACCACCTTCGCCACACCCGGATATATGCCGGTCTTTCCCGGCTGCCAGCTCTACACAGAGCGATGGAGGATGAGAAAATATCTTAATTAGGAAACCGCATCCAATGCTTTCGCAGCTTCCTTGAAGATTTTCATGTTCTTCTCAGATTCTGCGAAGATATCAGTTTTGGACTTTGGTAGACGGTTATGAGCACGAACATACGCTTTTGTCAAGCGATTCATCTTTGCAACGCCCACAATGTCATAAATCTTCTGATAGGTCACCCAGTATCCAACTGTCTTGTCTCCACGTTTTTCGGCGATGGGTTTAATAATCGGAAGTGTGATGCTCGCCTTATAGTATTTCTTTTTCTTAGATTCAACAACAATCGGAACTGGCTCTTTGGATTCAACCACACGACACTCGGCTTCAACGACAGGTTCAGGTTCAGCAGCACGTCTCTTCGGAATTGCATCAGCCGGAATGACTGGAGGATTCGCTCTCTTGCTAAGAGCTGATACAATTCCACTTTTTGCTGCCGCATTATCCTTTTCGATTTCCAGACGATCTTTCATAATCGACATGAAAATCGATTTGTACATCTCGCTTGACTCAATAATATCAAGCCCACTGATCTGAGCGATATCTCCTTTATAGCCGGTACGCTCGACGAACATTCTCCGTTCATCTTTAAAATACCAGCCATAATTCCTGCAGAGATAATCATATCCCTGCTTCAGAACAGCCTTCATAGTAGATCCATTCAGCCGAACGATCTTGTTTACGAGCTCATAGATTTCAGAGCGCCACTCGCTACGTCCTTTAGGATCATGTCGAGGAGTAAACGAACCAGGCTGTCTTGCCTGATTCATCCCCTGAATCTTTTCAGACAACTGTTTACATACAAACAAGACGTTATCAAGTGCTTGACGATCCTGTTTGCGTGACAGCTCCAACGCATCAAGTTTGTCCATCATTGCAGCTTGGCTTTCCTGAATAGCGAGAACTTCCTGATTCATCAAATCAAACCGCTGCTGGCCTTTAGACTGAATCGAGTAGCCACCAGTCTTTCGAATCGCAGGAAGCACTTCACTGGTAACCCAGCGTTTAAAACGTTTGGCAGAATCAAGCTTACTTCCGAAGATCAAAGCATACAGACCGGACTCATTAATGACCGTCATAAGCCTGTTTTGGCCTGACCCGTTAAAACGACGGGTCAGCCTATCTTCCGTATCAACGTGCTTTCTTAACGCCTGGTCTGTATCTCCATACCCAAGCGCAGCTGCCACGTCTTTCCCTACAAACCAAGGATCAGAGTCGATCATAATAGAACGAATACTGCCAAACTCCTCGCTCGCAAACGCCCTGAGTACAGGCGGTTCGCACTGTTTAACGTTCTCTACCTTTTCTGCATTCATTGCCCTAACCTTTCTTTTGCAACTGTTATTATCTACCCTCTACGAGAACAGAATACCACGTTATCCTCTGCATGTCAACTGTCATTTCGAACAGTAGATCATAATTGTTTTTGTGTGTTTTATGTTATTTGTTCCATTTTTATAAAAAGTTTTCAACATCATCCTTTCATGTACTTTTGTTTCATCGAGATCTGATGAGTGTCAAGATGTCAAGAGGCTGCCGGTGGCTGCAGGCGAGCGTCGTGGATTGGAGGTTTTATTTACCGATGGTCGGCATTTGGACTATTCGCCTCGCCCGGAAAAATGCTAAAATGTCGGGATTTGGTGGGTTGGCCCGTTTGCCGTGAGCCTGAAGGAGGGAGTACCTGCGCGAGTCGACGCCTTCTCCGGGGGGGCGGCATCCCGGGGCACGCCCATCCCATCCTACCTTTGCGAAACAGTTGGATATCCAGCTGCACTACTTCCGTAGCTATTCATCTCGATGTACTTGATTAGCTTGCGTTTATTATCTATGCAGAGCTATCAAAATCGACCATTAAAATCACCTCTTTTCAAGTATGCCTTTTTGTTCCCATAATTATGTAGGCAAAACAGGTATAACATTCATCAATAGAGTAACTTCATTACTGAACCCCGTTATGTCATTTTACCCCTTGTTTATCTTAGACTTTTCAGGTTAAAAATTGATTCTGGCTTTTATTCAGCAGCCGCAGTTGCTTCTCTACACCGTCTGAAACGCTCTGCGATCTGTTTTTTCTGTTCTTCCGATATGATCCGTTTAGGTTTGAAGCTAACAAGTTTTTTCGGCACCGAGTACCAGCGAGTCAAAGTTTCGCCAGCTGATGTCTTATACTCCCTGACAAGCTTATAGTTTTCAGGATCACGCTCACACATCTTGTCAAGCCGTCTCCAAAAAACAGGATCAGTCGAACAGATCTCAGCCTGTTTACTGGTCGCGCCGATCGTAATGATAGTCTCCTGCTCTTCGCGGGTAATACCAGGACCACCCTTTGGAGTAGTATGTACAGTCATATTTTCCACGCATTATCGTTCCTTTCAGTTGCAATATTTATTCATCCCACTGCATTGTAACAACGTTCGTATAAGCAGTTTGATACTTCACTCCATTAATTTCAATCGTAACAACGCAATTTCCATAAATGCAAGTGCCATACTCACCTTCAACCAGTAGCGTACCGTCAGGATTGTATACCTTGGCATATTTTACCCGCGTACTCTTTTCAGCATCCGGGTTTGAGTTTTTAACGCAACCGGTCAATAACAGAACAGTAGCCAGTACGATCGCCGCGAGCAGCTTACGAAATCGCATAAAAGGGTTCTCCTTTCTTTCCTTTCTCTTCTTTCGCTCTTTCTCCTTGATGGTTCCTCTTCTTCTCCTTCTTCTTCTTCCCCCTTACAATCCCCTAATAATAATAACTATAATAACATCTCCTTAATTCTCTATTACACAATCATCACAATCAAATCAATCTGTTCCTAAAAATATTTCTCGCCATACTTCGCTCGTCGCTTGCTTGGCTTCGAATCAGAGTCGCTTCGCGCTTGGACTTCGCCCAAACCTGTTCTGTTTTACTTTTGTTTGATTGAATTCGAATAGTGATTTCGTTAAAAAATTGCATGTATTTTTGTTGTGTTATGATTTATGTTTTAATGCTTTCAACAGAGTTTTCAACATGGTTACAGAAGCGACTTGCAATAAAGTGGCTCTTTGTGACGTAGAAATTCGTATCGTTCACCCCACAACCAGTCTTCAATATACCCGTCTTTAAATTTCATACGTGGATATTCGTCTCTATCCCAGCCAAGGAACTCACATTCTTGTCCGTTATAATCTGAATCGTTATAATGGAGTACAAATATTGAACCCGGAATCCAAATATCTTCTTGCGCCGTTACTTTCGTCATTCACTGGACCTCGTTTCAGGTAAAATTGGGAACAGAAAATTCGTATTTAACGATAATACATTTCATGGTTTGACTCTTCAATTAACTTTTTACATACATTATACAACCGTTTGGCGTGTTGTCAACCTCTTTTTGATGGAATTTTAAGGCGGCAGAACAACTTTCAAGCGTTAAGAATGTTCCAGCTTTCAGTAGCTTCGTTCGTATGTAGTCCCGTCTTCTCTGATGATTGTTATGTTCTCAAGCCCAAAGTTGTACGCGGCAATATGTTTCGCTTTAACATAATCGCGGCTCAGATGTAAAATCTTGTTGCAATCACGGACTCGTCGCTCGTAGTTGGATCGCGCAGTAATCTTCCAGCCACCTTTCTCACAGTACATGACAAACTCACGCATTGACATCGGCCTCCTGTGACTCAACGATCTTAGTTGATTTGTTTGAAGATTTTACAACTGTATGGGGGTGAATTAAGTAACGCTTAAAGAAATTTAGCTAATGCGAATCAGCCCTGCTCCAGCGCCCATCTTCACACCGATTGCGCCGAACTCACTGAATTCCGGCGTATTGTAATTGACGGCATAGATACAAGGACACATATTTTCAATGTCGTCCCAATCCATCGGCCACTCATCTTTCTCGTCGCTGACATAAAGCAGATTGTCAATGACGCCGAGCTCCTGATGGAATGACCGGATCACACTGTACACAAGGCAGTCATACTGTTCTTCAAATTCGTGGACAGCTGCTTTCTGTTGGTCGTCCAGAGCGTAAAAAGCACCCCAAGGCGGCTCACTGGACAGCGGGGTACCGTCTGCCTCGAACAGTTCAATTGCTTCGTGAAAGAATCCAAACGCTTTCATCCGCTTGATAGCTTCGGCACGCTTCTCTTCGATTGATACTTTCATCAGTTATCCCCTCCAATGAGCTTGATTGATTTGATAGAGTTATCAAAGTAAACTCTGTTACGAAGCCGCTCTATATTGTCGATAGCCTTATCGAGTTTGTGCCAGATGTAATACTCATAGTCATTCATTCCGTCAACAGGTGTACCGACCAGTTTTTGAAGCAAATCTGCAATATCATCGTCAACAAAGTCCAGCCGAAATGCTGCTTCACCCGGCTCCCAAACTTCGCTGCCACGAACAGATACATCGTATGTAACTTCGATCGATTTCATTATACTTCACCTCTTTCAATCAACATTCTCGCCGCTTCTTTCAGGATACAAACGCCCTGTGCACAACTCGCCACATCGATATTATGCTGTCTGTAAAGCATCCAAATCCCGCCAAAGAAACATACCGGGTCACCAGCAGTATAACCAGCTGCATTCTGCCACAAACCCAGACCGGTATTGTTGAACAGCTTGTCCTTCTTATAGGCTCGCTGCAATTCTTTCAGTGAAATAGGAATGTACTGTTTGACCTTATCCAGACCACCCAGATAGTCGATATAACGAGCATAAATTTCACGATGATCGAGTTCCTTGCCTGTTCGCTTATCGACAGTATTACAAACGATGCTACATGCCTGTTCGAGTGTCATTGTTGCACCCCTCTTACTTGTTAGATCTGCACTGATACTTGCGTTCAATCATTTCGGCTTCCACCAAGGTCATACCGTGCTTCCATCGAATATCAACAACGGATTCAACCCAATTCCCGGTCTTACGATTCTTTACGACACGAACTTCCTCAACGTCTCTGTGAATCTGTGTGCCGGGTTTCGGGAGATAAGTCAAAACGGTTTCCTCAGAATGTTCCAGATCATATGACCCAACAAACGTGCAATCACGCTTAATCAGATCAAAGATCTTTTTGCGGTTCTGTTTAGATAAGTTTCTCACGACTGCGTCACCTCACCTTGCACTTTCATAATCGACCAGCTTTTGAATTCTTTTAACGTTTTGATTCTTGCAGAATATGTGTGACAAATAGACAGTGGCTTATCATTGAGATTAGATCCACAATCCATCCAAAGATCATTTGCTTCTTTCAAATCGTGGTCAAAATCGGCATTCATAATTTTCTGAAGCTCTTTCACATTGTTTGATACATGGATATTACCAACGTATGCAGAAACATTATTGGCCACAATTTCAGTCAAGACAAACATATTTTACTCCTACTCTTCGAGTGTGATATCATCGTGACCAGCATCTTCAAGCGGTTCATCCATTGCCAGCGCAATGATTTCATCAATATTGTTTTCGATCAGATATTTTACATCTTCCAGTCGCTGATCCAGAATTTCTTTCATCTGGGTTCTGACTGCTGTTTCACCGATATATGCGTAGTTGCATTTCAGAGCCAAAATCAGGTCATCAAACGTGACGGGATCGAGAATCGTATCGCTGGTGAGTAGGTCTTTGCCAAGCTTCCATTCAGACATTTTGCAGGTCTCCTTTCTGTGCCAGCCCGCCGGGTTAAAATCTCCTGAACTGTACGAACTTGTCATCAATGTAGCAAGGAGAGTAACACTGCGAAGTACAGTAATCATTTACGAATGTAGCCACGAAAACAGGTTCGCCCTGAATAATGATTGCTTCCGGCTTCAACTTCTCGATTTGTTCGGCCATCTGCCATGCCATATCCCTTACTTTGATAGATGCGTCCGTAGGGAAAATCGTAGGCAATGGTCCATCATGAAGAACGCCATCTGTGCATAGCTTGCGAGCTGCATCGAGCTGAGCGTTGGACCATTGGGCGATAGAAAGTTCAGTCATATTGAGAACCACATTTATATCTCCTTTCGGCTTTGATATCTCCGCCAAGACAGAAACTCCAGTTCAGCTTGCCTCTGTCGAGGATTGCCGAGTTTCCGTTTGCATGTTCATATTAGCTCGACTTTGCTCCGCATCGCTCACTAATATTCCATGCCGTCATTGATCAGAATTGTCTATATTTTTCACTTCGCTATATAGCATAGTGAATTTTGTAGACATCATTCCATCTCGATTGTGACACTGTTATATTCAGGATTCCGATACATCACATCAGCTTCCCACATCTTGGCACAATCATAGCTGGCGAATGCACGGCGGACCACCTTGAGCGGGATTTTGCCATTGTTGTCGGCGTAGAATGTAATCTTGTAATGCTGGAGTCGATAGCCAGCGTCTGCATAATCACTCATGCTGCAGAGCCTCCTCGTCTTTTAATTCAACAGAGTTAATCCACTGTTCGAATTTGTATTGAGCTCTAAACATAGGGTCTGTAAAAGTATACTTAAGACTAGCTTCATCGCCGTCTTTATAATCCACATCTGAAATGTTTTTTTGCTTTCTGATAGAATAATATTTTTTGAAGATAGTATCAAACGCCACGTCAAAACTACGATGAGCAGATAGCGGTCTCGTTCCGTTATCATGCCAACCAAAACAGTCATTAACTTTGACATTTTGCATGACAATGTAAATCTCCATGTTTATGTCCTCTTTTTTGATACTCTTAATTTACTTCTCTTGATTCAATCTGGATAAAACGCTCAAGCTCGTCGCCGTCTCCGTTCTTCCAACAATAACTAAGATTGCGTCCATCAGTATCGAACACAACGTCATAGCACTCCGGGTCTGCACTCACTGATTTTGCCATATCGGTCAACATTTTCATAGCACAATCGAGACTGCTATAGACATCCCCATTGTAATGATTGAACATCACCCACGACTGGCCTTTGACTCGCTTGGAATAGGAATTATCTAAAATATGTACCATCATTGTTACAACTTCCTTCTTTTCATCCGCTGCGTTCTCTGTGAATTATACATAGCGACGCTCATACCATATAGAAGTAAGAATGCTTGATTTCTGGGGCATATTTGTACTCAGCGACGCACTCCAGCCCAATGATACGCTTATTGCCTTGCAAGAGCGCCTTCTGACCCGGCGACAAGATACAGTCAAGCAGCACTCGCACTGCCGGCTGACCACCCTTCAAGATAACATCCTGATACTCGATCACATGGCTTTTGATCCTTGGCGGAATGGATTCAATCCGTTTCGCGGTGTTCATGTTGATTTCCTCTTTTCTTTTTTGCGTGTGTATGCTATTGCGTTTACTATGTATGTAATGGATGTGGTTACGTCTGCCCCGGTACCACCAGTCGCCCGGTTTCAGCCACTGTTTACATAATAGCTTTGTAGAATATCAATACAAAGTTGGCCGGCTGCGCCAGATAGGATTTCAAACGGGTGCTATCAGACCCGGCCTTAATACATTCGTAAGGACTTAGGGATGCGATTGATTGACTTGCCATCTATAACATCCTTATAGTGACTACCGCCAATCAATTTTGCAGCGATTATAAAGAGGCCGCTGACTTTTGGCCTCTTGAACGGTGTCCAGAGGGGCACCGAAAGTCTATTCATTTCATCAAGTATAACCGCAGGAGTCAGAATAATTTGTATCGCCATCCCATGAAAATCTTCTCAGAGGCGACTCTTGCACCAAAGACCACTCCTAACGAGCGGTAACGGATTTTACAATTCAAGCTATAAACCCTCCTTTCGTTTAGTTTCGCTCATTCGGGAAACACTCTCTAGTCTACTTTTATCATTGATTTATCTACGTGGCCTTTGCAGATAAATCAAATCAATTTTCACTAGAGCTGTGGAGCGCCCTTCTGTTTACGCTGCTGCGTTCTGGGCTTGGGACCAGCACGGATTTCTGCAGTCTCCGTGGCCGCATTACACTCCGGCAGCACAGCTGTTGCACTACCGGAGCGCCCTCTGCGAATACTTTGCTTATGATAACATTCGCGACACCATTAGCGAAGTATTTGGAAATTATTGTATGTAGTAAATTTTTGGTAACGATAAGCTGTTAGTTAGGACCGAACCACTTTCAATTCGCCGCGCTTACGGTTAGGTTTCGTTCCAGGCATGTAAATCGGCCTTGCAGTAGCCACCTTTGCGACCTGCTCTTCGACTGCATGACTCAGCGGCTTAACGTCCTTCGTGCTCTGTGCCGGCGTAATACTTGCATCGTCATTCGGCAGACGGTATGGCCCAGCAAAATGAGTCTTGCGCAAATTCACGTAAACCGCTTCCAAGTCGTCCAGACTGAGGCCACGCTTAGCGACCTCAGTCGACGTGAACAATTCACCAGCGACGATAGCTGACCAGTATTCGATACCGCCGCGCCTCCTGACCAGATAAGGTTTACCATCAGACGAAGATTTCACACGATAAAACAGCATTTTTAGTTACCTCTCTTCAAATTTTGTATATTGCAATCACGAACACCACAGCGATCATGGTTACATATATAATGAATTCAATTGACCCTTCACGAAATATTTCAACAACTTCTTGCCAACATTTTTGACAGATTTCACAGAATCGATTGTATGTTTTAAAACAGCCCAGATAGTAAAATCCACGGCCGATTTGAATGCCTGCTGTTGAAATCACAAAAACACCGATGGTTCCAACAATCCATTCAAGCATAATTCACACCGCCTTTTAGATTTTAATAAACTGGTCCAGATATAAACGAAGGCCGAACATTTTGAAGAATGCCCGACCTGCTGTTGTATAGGAAATTTTACGATAACCGTGATCCTGTCTGCTTTCACCGTTATTGGTCGCTACACGGACGCGTTCCTCTCCATCTACGCAGCCGTAACGAAGGATTTCATATCCTCCATGATTACAGATTGGATACACAGCGATTGGACGTGGCAGTTTTACCACTGTAGCGCTTTTCATAAAGTATTCTCGCCTTCCTTCCAAACATGTTTTGTCCACGCTTAGTCATCTGCCCGTCGTCGTGAACAATAAAGCCGTTGTGGTCAGTAATCGACGCAATCAGCCGGCCACTTCGTTCAATTCGCTCCCATACGATCCGTCTTGGAATATTGGGATCATAATTTTTGTACTCTTTGAACCCACTTCGTGCCCGAGCGAAGAACTCTGGCGTGAGTGCTGTATCATTAAGCTTGGCAATTTTGAGAACGTCTAAATCTTCGTTGAAAACAACAGCAAATAACTCTTCAGCGACGTTTTCATAAATCTCGCTGATTATCATTTTAGAAATCATCCCCTTCTTGTTTCAAGCCGACTTCTGGAATCATCTTACTCTGCGGCTTACACATCGCCTCGCACAACGCCCATCACAGGGATACGCTGACCTCCGCTCTGCTCAAACACATGAGCTTCAGTAGCATGGCCATTACGAACTTCACGCTTAGCCAGTTCAAAGCTTTCCTCAGCTCCCTTGTAGCTTTCGCACGGGTATTCAATTTGGCCAAGATAAACCCATTTGATAGCAATGACATAAGGGGCTTCAGCAATCATCTGCTTGTGGTGAGCCTGCTCATTAGGCTGCACGGGTCGATCAGCTGATACTATATGCTTCCGAGCATCTCCCTTAGTATCACGTCCTGTCTGCTTAACTTGTTCTGCTTTAAGATCCATCAAACGAGTGAGCTCTTTTGCCGTTCCCCATGCGTCATCAATCAACGCCTGAGTCTCTTTGACGTTGAGCAGACGGTGCATCATACATGCTTTTTCATAGTCAGCAAGTGCACCTTTACGAGCATATTCAAGAATAGTCAGAACATCCAGCATTTTTGTTTACCTCTCTTTGCTTATATATCAGTCTGTTTTAGCGCAGTCAGACCACAGAACATTTTCAATGAAATCGTCAGAAAAATCGTTCGGAGTTCCATTTGAATTGATAACGAGTGTCGCACTTTCGCCGGGCTGCAGTGGGCAGAACCCGTGAAAGAACCAATCTTCATCATACTGGTCAGAAAACCAGACGCATTCACTTTGATTATAGACGCCGGAGACAGTTCCCTGCAAAATATAACGGCCGAGCGGTCCAACAACCACATCGACATAGGGACTTTGAATCGGATTTACTGCTACGATTTCGTCGTCGTAGATATAATCAGGCGTACCAGCGTCACTCATTACGAGCTCAGCTTCTTGCCCAACGATAAACGAATCAGGGTCAGCATCAAAAGCCCAAAGCTGGCCGCGTTCATCCAGTGCAGTAAATCCACCGTCGATTTCGTCCCAGATTGTTCCGAGTTTGGTATACGTCTGCGGCTGCTGAGGCATAGTGCCAGCAGCGTTTGCGTTAGGGACAGGGATTGCGAATATGGTAGTGATGAGGATAACGGCTGCGATGATAACAGTCATCCCTCGAAGTTCTTTCATCAGCGAATGCATTGCTTTCATAACGATTTACCTTTCTTTGATTCAAATGGATTTATAACAGCGGCGTTTTAATGGCGGCACGTCGGCACTCTTAGAGCCAGCCTTTAAACTCTGCGTAACCCATAGCGATAGCACCAATAATGAAAATCCATATCATGGGCGCAACACATCCGGCCTGATAACTTGTATAACCCAAAGCCATGAGAAGTGATTTCATAACAAACATCCTTTCTTTTGCATATAAAAAGAGCCTTGCAAGAATTAACTTACAAGACTCTTCTTGACGGAAACATTCCGTTATCGTTATGCTGCAATATGCGCTGCCAGAATCGCATCTGACAACATTGCACGGGCATCAATCCCGTACACGCCAGACACTGAGTCCAGAGACTCCTCTGTCCAGTCATTGTCCACCATGGCATCGTCCATGGTGCCATAACAGCCGCCCCATCTACGACTGTCTGAACTGTCGATAGTCCAACCGATTCTGCTGCCAAAATCACCGCAGGACATATCATCCACGGTGACAGTAAGGAAATTCCCGTTTTCGAGAGCAACAAGAATGCCCCCGGACGGCTGAGAGTATCCGCCCCCATTATTCGCCGTATCGGGGTTTGCGCATGGGTTAGTTTCGCAACCCCAAAAACTAATCATTCTTGCATCCATAATAATTCTCCTTTCTTTAAGGGTTTTCTTCACTTATTATACCACAGCTTACACTGCAGTCATAGTTAAGGCTTCGTACTGGGGCGGTATACTATCTTCCCCGTGACCGCCAATCGCACGGCATTGCTACGCAGTTTGCTGTTGCACTTGCGGAGCAGAGAAAAGAGGTAAAAGAAAACGTCAGCACTTGTATCTTGCGGACACACTTGCTGACGTTGGGGTTGGTAATTAAAATAGGGCGGTTTTGTGTCATGCCCGGGACGTGCAGGGTTAGAGTTCTTCTAATTCGACCTTAATTGCTGTCTGGTTTTCGCCGTAATTCAGCTTCATAGCATACAAAGTCAAATCACGAAACTCTTCTGCTTCTTTTTTCGTAGCAAAATCAGTTGTCGTTAAGACTTTCGGTTCGTCTCTAAGGCAACTGATAGTTTTAACTACGAATTTATTTTCAGCCATAAATTTACCTCCTGCGCTGGAATGGGATCAAACTAATCGCATTATAACGAACAGCGGAAGTAAATTCAAGGCGAAAATTCAATGTTTACCAGATTTTACAGGAAATTGAGGATTGAGAGGACGGTAGCCGTCTGGCGTATTGCCGTCCATATACTGGGCCATCTTATTATCCATAAAACGAATTCGACCATTCACATCAATCTGGCCACCGTAGATTTCTTGGCTCGCAATCTGATATTCTTTCGAGAGGACAATTGGTGAATTGCCAGCACTACGACCAATTCCCTTGCCTTTAAACCGACGAATACAAGCTTTGCAATTGTCAGAAAACGCACGGTTATACATTGCATTTTCACAACGCTTTGCAGAATCAGCTTGTTTTTCAGACTTAGATTTGATTTTCCAAACCTGAATCCGATGCTGGTAGACTGCTTCAAGAAGGAACGCGCTGATTTTAGTGGGACAAATTCGTACCCACTTAGAACCATTGTTCAGGATCATCATAGAAGGATACACACCAACTGCTGTCGCATATGGCTTAGTGATGAAATGAACACCACCGAACGAACCATAAAGTTCATTCAGGTTTACAACATTACCACAGAACAGCGTGGGCGTTTTCGCTTGAATAACCCATGCCTTCTGCACATTGTCTCTGTAATTCGTTTTCATTGCGTATTTACCTCTCTTTTCTTTCAGGCTCTTGGTTCAAAGCCCCTGCGCCACGTCAAGGCGTCCTGATTACAGGGGTGGGCAGTTTAACGTCATACCCGGGACAGCAGATGTTATTTAGGATTTCATACCCGGCGGGTCTCCTTTTTCAGAGAATGATTTCGTGCCCCAAAACAGCTGCTCTAACGACAGCTCCATTGTGATACAGGCGAACTTCGTCATAGAATGGTTTATCGTGCCATTTACTAGAAACGCTTCTCTCGAAACGCTTCATTGCATACTGTTCATTGTCAGTTCTGAAAGAGCAAGTAGGAATGTCGGCACGAGTAACGACAAGCCACTCTTTCACCATGGGCAAAACGACAGGCTCATCGTACTCACGACTTGCGCTTGCACGAGTGATATCGCCGACCTTTTTGATCTTGGCAACGGGTTTGCTTTCAGGACGAGAGTATGTAATATACCCATCTTTTGCGTTTTCAACGTATCGAATAGGCAAGCCAGCAGATAGCATCTTGAATACTGTGTCGTCGTCCACATCGGAAAGTGTTTCCCCGCTCTCCATAACGACATTGTACAAAGTGCGAGTTATAACCTCGACGTCTGCGCTTGCAAAGTCGTGGGTCAGGTCATAGGCCATTTCCATGGGGTCATAATAACCATGCTCACGAACACGGCCAAAGCCGATGTTTTCACGAATGATGTAAGGGCAGGACATAATGATAACCTCTTTTCTGAGTGTACAAAATACGCCACACTCTAAGACGCTACGCATACTGCGTTGGAAAGGGGCCGCTTTGAACGGTGCGACCCAGAAAGGGTATCCGTGCGTGGTTACTGCTTATCTTCGGCGGCTTTGGTCTCTTCGGCCTTCTTGGTGCGGCCATACAGAGCGTCCAGAATAGCCTGCTTCTCTTCCTGAGTTGCATGGCTCTTGTTGACGAGGGTCACGACTGCCACAATGTCGATACTGTGGGCTTCGTAATCTGCGACCTTCTTCTCGAGGTCGGCAATTTTCTTATCCTTCTCTGCGGCTTCTTCTACGGCCTTCTGCTCTTCTGCGGCTTTATCAGCGGCTTTTTTCTCGTTGGCGGCTTTGGTGTCTGCGGCCTTCTTTGCTTTTGCTTCGTTGGCGGCCTTGCGTGCTTTCTTGAAGTCTGCCGCGCTGATACGAGCAAGAGGCTGACCGTTCAGAATGCGGGCGGTCTCAAAGATGAGGTAGTTCAAGAAGCAGTCAGAAATCTTGCTTGCATCACCTGCGGCATCCGCTCTTGCATCTGCGGACACTTCGCCCATCAGCACAAGGTCAGGCACGGTTACGCTATACAGAGGACGCCGCTTCCCGTCTGCCTTGTTAGGGTCACGACTGCCCAGACCGTAAAACCACATTGCCATAGACTTACGTGCCTTTTCTTCGGCCGCTTTCAGCGCGGGGAGATCCTCTTCGGCAGTGCCCTTGCTTTCACGGAGCATCACCATGGCCGCGATATCAGCATACACTGCATCCGACACTTTCTTGATGCCCTCGACCGTGCCAGTAACACGGAAGTCCTCAAGGGATTTTTTTGTGATGGCGGCCACTTCCTGCTCAGGGTCAGCAATTGCCATGACCAACTTTGCCATTTCGGTCAGTTTTACGTTCTTTGCCATAATTCTTTACCTCTCTTTTTTGCGATTGTGTACAGTGCTATCCGTATGATAACACTTGACACGGTGCAAACTTGCGCTTGCGCCGTCTCAAGTGCCCGCCATGCTTTTACACATGACGAACACTGAAAAACTGTTATTTTGTACGCTAAAGTGGTAGTTTTAAGCCTTGCTTTAGCGTAAAAGTGACTGCACAAGTTGCGCTTGTATCCATGCAAGGCATTCCAGCTTTTGACATTTTGCAAGCTTGCGATTGCACGTCCACCACTAAAGGGTATAGTTAGGACTTTTGTGCAACGGCTACTTTTGTGCGTGCCAGCGCTTTTCCGACACTTATCGGGCGGTATCTGGCACATCATCACAGTGCACCCTATTAAGGCGCACCTATAGCTTATTTATCCAGTCGGCTATAGTCGGCAAGGTATATGCTATCCCCACGGAAAACGTTTGAAATGGGACACCTGACAAGTGCACACAAGTTGCAATGTCCGGCATAATTCCCGCGTCAAAGCGTGGTCGTTCTACCTGTTTAAATTCTCAAAGTGCAGTCGGTTCAGGCGTTTCGCAACGTTCCTACTAAGACCCCCGCCGGTACACGTTCCGTTCCGGTGTTTCCGTGTTCCCTTGGAGTGACTACAGTATAGCCTAAATAATTTTTTTGTGCAACATGTCTACATACCAGTTAGCAGAACACCAGTATAAAGAATAGCCGTACCAGCCTATATATAAATAGGTATAAATTCCGTTCTGCCAGCAAAGTAAATAATACCTTTTAACGGTAGGTACGATTTGCAAAAAAGCCGCATTATTCCTAGAGAAAATGGACATTCAGCGCGGCATGGGGCGGGGGTGGTTAAAAATCGAGGAACGGGGTGTGCCAGCCCTAAAGGGCTAAGTTGTTTTATCTCCCCATCACCAAATTACCTCTTCGGTTCCACCTTTAGTGTGCGTCATTTGTACATTAGCTTCGCGCTTCAATTTCCCGTCCACGTACCACAATTTCGCTCACTTTATTCAATTAATTCGCTTAATAGCCCGCCTCTCCAAATCGCTACAAAACTACATCCGAAGCTCCATCCGGAAATCATCGTGTCATCGTTATATTTTATTATGTATTATTTTGTATATTTTCTGCCATTTGTTGCCATTTATTGTATTTTATCGCTGTTAAAAACGCATTAAATCGCTATATTTTCATCGTATTTTCGCTATTTTTGCATCATTTATTGGATATTTTATTAAATTTCACCTTATTCCGGAAATATTCATAATTTTACTTGATATTTTGCATATTTAGGGGTATAATTATAAAAACAACTGTTATTATCTACCGTATAGAATGGTAGAGTAACATTTATTATAAGAAAGGACTGAATATCTGTTATGAAATTTTATGACACTTCCGCCCTACTCGATCTCGGTGCTGCAGCATTCACAAGTAAGTTCTTGATTGCAGACATGACTTTGCACGAGTTAGAAGACATTAAAACAAGTGGTAAAAAGAACGAAGAAACTCGTTAGAAGGCACGTACCGTAACCTGCCTGCTTGCTGAACATCGCGACGATGGTAGCTTCCGAGTAGTAGCCGTTCCCATGTCTTCCCTATTCTACATCTTGGATGGCAAGCCAATCAGTGACAATAACGACGCGACGATCATGGCAACCGCCTGTTGGTATCTGGATGAGCTGCACCGCAATTTGAATGACGCGATCGAAGCCGGTCTCCCAGACGCACAGCAACAGATCCAAGCTGATATTGATTCTTTTAAATTTGTCACCAGCGACCTAAGTTGCGCCAATATCGCCAGCGGCATTCTTAATCTACCGACTGAGTTCACTTTCCCTGACGCAACAGCTGCGAAGAACGATTATAAGGGATGGATAGAAACCACACTGGCAAATGGCGGCGAAGAAGCGCTGGCTATGGCCTACTCCAAAGATGTCGAGCAGAAGAACCTGTTTGATACGCCCACTAACAGTTATGTCTTGATTCCAAACGCAGACGCTGATGGTAACACGGCTGGACTTCGCTGGGATGGCTCGCGCTATGTACCTATTAAATACAAAAATCTGAATACCACATACGCTGGCAAAATCAAACCACTTAATGATCAACAAAAAATCGCCTTTGACCTGCTTCAGAATGATGACATTACAATCAAGCTTCTTCTCGGCGTATACGGCAGCGGCAAGGATTTTCTGATGGTTAATCATGCTATTGATCTGATTGAAAAAGGCAAATACGACAAGATTGTCTGGGTCCGCAATAACATCGAAGTCAAAGATACGAAAGAACTTGGATTCTTGCCTGGTTCTATGTTTGAGAAAATTTATCCATTTGCTGCTATTTTGGCTGACTGTCTTGGTGGAGAGGTTGCATTGGAACGAGCTATCACCGATGGATGGGTAGAGATTCAACCGCTCGGATTTATTCGTGGCCGAAGCTTTCAGCGATCCATTATCTACTGCAGTGAAGCAGAGAATCTTACAAAGCAGCACATTCAGCTATTGATTGGTCGAGTTGGTGAAGGCAGCACATTATGGATTAACGGTGACTTGAGACAGATTGACGACGTAGCTTTCGAACGAAACAATGGTATTCAGAAGTTGATCGATAAGCTGACAGGAAATGAACGCTTTGGGACAGTTTACTTACCTATTACGGAACGCTCTGAGACCGCTCGTCTGGCTGATCTGCTGGATTAAGGAGACATTTATGAATACTAAAAATAATTACGATTAGATTGCAATACAAGATATAAAATCAGGCAATCCTGTCACCAAGGAAATCGATCAATTCTCTATTGATTATATCCGCGACCAAATTGAGTGGATGATTCGTCCTTTGATGTACCGTGGAATGACAATGAAAAAACGGTTGCAGATAAACGCATTGATCTATGAGATCGTAGAAAAGTTGCTTCCCTCTTATCTTGATAATATGGCTATGCTACATCAGATACAAAAAGAATTAGGAGGCGCAGCTTTGCATCGATATTTGATTACGCCATTTGGGGAAAGGACATCCGCATGGAACAAATGAGCGAAACCAGTTTGAATGCGTTCTGGGCGATTGATGGAGGTTCCACAGGGTATGTATAAAATATTCGCCCCACGCGGCGGTGGCCGCACCTATCAAATATGTAAATACGCGATTGAAAATGACTACGACATTATTGTGCCAACATCTCTTAATGTGGAGCTAGTAACAAAAACAATAATATTTTTATGCGAATCATCTTACGGAAAATGGACATATAGCGGATACAGAGTTGATTCGCGAGAAGTCTATGTTGATACTTATGGGAAACGACTGATTATTCGAATTTTTAACGCCTCAGATTTCCAATTCGCCAGCTTTGAGCATAATGCAAAACAAGTTGTAATCGACGATGTTGATTTATGTATGCAGCATATCATAGGAGGTCGTAATATCGCCGCCTGCTCTATAGCTACATATGACCCGTCTGATGTAGCACTTCATCCTAAAATCACAGATGCAGATGATCCAGCCATAGGAAGACCGGCACCGCAACTGACCTGTAGGAGTTTACTATGACAACAGATATTTTTGGAACGAGTAATTTTAAAAAGAACGAAAAGGAAATACTAGACCTGGCTCGGCATAAATTATATGCAGAGCTTAGTGAAGCGTGTGGATGTAAAGTAGATTCAGTAACGATTTATGTTGATGTGGATCGCAGATATATACATTATGACTGGGATTTAACTTTTACTCTTAATCCAAAATATTTTATTAAAGTCGAAATCATATCTGGGTTACGGATGGAAACCATTGAAGGTGACGCTGCGGAAAGTATTTATAAGCGATATCTTGAATTGGTTAGCAAGTATACAATGCAATCTAAAAAATCGTTTGTTTGTAGGAGTTTACTATGAATTACACTGTAACCGCCAGAGTTGCAATGCTGACTTCTGTAAATTATAACGCCAAAAATGGAATATACGTCCCATTAAACGATAATAACATGGTATGGGTCATGCCATTCAAGTCGTACCGTGATTTTAGAGCATGGTATTTAAGAGCAGACGATAGTTCAAAAACATTTCATCAGATATGGTTTGGACCCGGATATACCTATAATTCCATGAGTGATGTAGCGACACGGCTTGCAAAAGAATTCGATCAGCTTAACAATATGGATTATTACCGACTTGTTAATAACGATAGTGTTTTAGATTTGATACATCCTATCAAGCTTGACTATACGTGGACTTTCGATCATGTCGTAAAAATCACAGCGCCATGGTATGAACGAAATAAAAAGGGTCTCGTATGCCACAGCCTGTTGTAAACGTAGTGGGAAAGGAACTTCGTAGAATGACACGAGAAGAAACTATAAAGTTAGTTGCTGAGAGCATATTTAGTGATCCAAGTATTAGGGCAACTCAACGACAAGATGATCTTATTAAAGTAATAACATGTATGGCTACGAATGGTGTTGACAATGTTTTGTATAAAGATAAAAAATATAGACTTGATTGCGACGCAGGTTGGTTATTGTCTGACTTTATTATAAACGATTTTTATACATATCCGAAACCAATATACATAAATAAACAGCAGCCGTTAATTTGCAGGAGTTTATTATGAATAGAATTGATTTTCAAAATGGATCGTAGATTCAAATGATAGAAACCAATCACGACGAATCTCAAGATGAAGTAATTAATATTTGGTCTGCAGACGACAGACCAGTTAGAATCTATCGCGAAAATAATCTGAGTATTCAGGTGGCAAAACAATGCACTAAAGAAGAGGCCGATATGAGAATTTTATTTGTAAGTCCAGAAAAATACGATGCTGTATGTTCTTGGTATGATAATTTAGACACTGTACAAAAACACCGTAAAGTAATCGTAATTTGCAAATCGCCAGATGAATTCCGTGAAAAGTTTGACTATAGTAAGATGAATGCACAGTACACCATGTTCTATTTTGATGAACACTTAGGGCTGGCCAAGTCGTTTGAATATTGCAAATTATTCACTAAGCTGTATGGTGAAGTTGACGTTCGATATATCTGTGGAAATAAAATGCGACAGATAAATATAGACGATTTAATGCACCGCAATACGTTTGATTGGTTTAAAGAGTTTTCTGTCGTGCCAGAATGCTTGGAAGATATTATTCGAGACAATAAGAAAGCCTTTATGTGTAGGAGTCTATTATGATATCAGAAGAACAAAAACGTAAAATCTTCTTAGAGATTCATATGGAAAACTCTTTTATAATTAGTAGAAATCTCGAATTTATGAAGCATGGCTATGTCGATGGAGAATCAGGAAGTCCAAAATTCTTTCTCAATGATTATATCAATTACCTAATTGACAAATATATTGACGCTGGCTGTTCGTCAGTTGATTCAATAATAGAAAATATTCTATTAGACATTTTGAAATATTATGACGTTATCGATAAGCAGTGCGGCAGTGAAATGCTTAAAAAGAAGGTTTCTTTAAAAGTATGGAATGATCTTATGATAAACCAGTTAAGAATCCCACCCAACATAAGGTCGATTATAAACATTTACAATTTTAATCGATATATTATTACGCCATTTACAAAGGAAGTGAATACATTTGGAGCCCATCAATCTATATAACCTTCCAGATGAATATTTTGCATCAGGAATTAGTGAGTATACACTTGATCCACCTGTAATCAGTAGAGCTAAAAGTGTACAAGACGAAATTGAAGAATTACGAAGACAAATTATTGCTGTACAATGTGAATTAGATAAAATGAAAAAGCCCTTCCGTTGCGAATCGCTTCTATAAGGAGGTCATTTATGAAAGAAGATAATTTTTCAAAACAGGATATTTATAATATTGGATTCGCCGTAGTTGATGCGGTGCGCGATTATGTAGTTACATATGAAGATATTATTGATGCGATCCAGGTTTACGCTGAGTGGCAGGAACTGATTGGCGAAGCATCACTTTACGACACACTCTGGATGGATGATGGAACCCCCATGTCCCCTTCTCTGACACGATATTTATATCATAAATTATATGGATTGAGCGACTATAACTGCGATAGCGATGAGGAGGACCAGGACGATGAGTGACCGTAAGCGCGACAAGAATTCTAAGAGTACATATATGAGAGCAGCCCGCAAGCAGCGCATGATTGAGAATCAGTTCATGCATGAAGTTGAGAAGAAGCAAGAAGGCGCAGAACAGCAGAAGTACGGCAAGCGACCGCGTAAGCGCACGTCGTGGGATGATGAAGAGTAAGGAAGGAGATGCATCGTAGCATGGATAAAGAGCCTAAAAAGCCACAAGATCAGGAGCAGCTGGATGAAAATCGGGTTATGGTTGAGTGTTTGCCGTTAACTATATTGGTATCTGGTATTGTCAATTCATTCGACGTGTTTAACTTCGTATTTCGGGCGGCGCAGATCTTTGTCGTGTTTATTCTTACGTATCAAATTATCGGCAAGCCACTGTTCGTTGCATTTATTCTTACTCCCCTTCTTGTAGCTGTTATTGAACGCAGTATAGAGGCTTACGATGTGATTTTTTATGGCGACGACGATATGGGCGGCAGCGATGACGAGGATGATGACCACTTTAATGACCATTAGAATAATTTGATTCATTGAGGAGTGATATTATTTGTTTAGTCCACCGTTATATAGCGTGCTAAAATTTAACTTGAATTGGATTATTACTCACGACTATAATTTTAAGTTAAGCGAAGAAGAACTAACACAATTTACTGTTCTACAAGGCGACAATATGATGTTCCGACAGATTCGTATAATTTCCATGGACGACAGTAAATTCCAGAAATTTGTTATTTTTGTCGATGCAACTGGTGGTTACAATAAAGCAAAAGCGCTTGAACGACTTGTGAAGCGCGGGTTTAAAATGAATGGGAAAACGTATCTATTCAGTGAGCGAAGTGCTAGTATGGTTCGCCAAAGCATGTTGAGCTTTGTTGAAAAACATATTGTCCCAGAGCTAGATAGGCGTATTAGTATGGGACTCGACTTTTCTGAAATACCGACTGTACTTAGTAAATACTATGCTTATCGCGGCTTAAATTTATCTTCTGCTTTTTGTTTGCCAGGATGGACCCCTAAAATTTGTATCGTTGATGATTATGAGAACACAATCAAAGATCAAATGGTTGAATATCTATATGACAAAACAACAGAATTCGTTGACAAGGCTGGCAATAAACGCAATTGGACGCAGAAGGATGTTGCAGTAAAAAAGACCGATATCACTATCAACTGCTTTGACGGTGCCGGGATCTGTCATCCTGAAATTATGCGTCAGATCGAACGCCAAATTGGTACAGAAGAACATATCAATAGTTGTATTATCCGTGCTCCATATATTAAGGGTTGTATGCATGAAATTGATTATGAGACATTTTATGCTGAACGTGGAGTAACAAAAATCAAAGATATCTGGGGGCAAGAATACGACGTAACGCCAGGAAGTGACCCGCTTATAATTCTTACTGTCAGTCTTTATAAGGGTTATAAGTATTTTAAAAAAGATGGCACATATAAGGACTGGGAACGTTATTGGGATGAATTTCATAAAACTAATAGTTGCTTCGCTATTGCAAAATAGAACTACAGCGCCGAGAAAGAACGGCTTCAGACCCAATGCAATTACCAAATTTTGCAAAACCTAGACATGGAGTTTGATGATTTCAAGCATTTTGCAGACATGTCAGTCGATTTTTATGAGAAAGTTACAAGTAACGACATCTTTTACACAAATTGTTTTCTTGGTCTTATGGCAAATGATGTTAATCCACTAAACCATTATGTTGCCGCATTAGCTCGCAATCAGGAAATGATCCACGAGCCTTGTGTAAAAGAATATATCCATTCCCTGCTTGATAAAACTCGTGATGGCTTTAAGTGCGGCAAGCTTTGGATGAACGCAACTTTTAAATTTTGGGTGCCAGATCTTATTGCTTTGATGGAATAGGCTGGTGGCCTTCCTGTTGTTGGCGCATTAAAAGCTGGGGAAATTTATACTTTTGATCGCCATGGTGTCGCTCTTGGCAAGCGTATTTGCGAACGAAACCCTCACATCTCAAGGTCGGAACACGTACTTGTTGATGCTGTAGATAATGAGTTAACACAGAAATATTTTCATGGACTTGTAAATTGCTGTTTTACTTCAATCTATGATATCAATGCTCCAAGACTCAATGGTTCAGATTTTGATGGCGACCTTGTTTTGGTTATTAATGAGCCTTCTATGATTCCCGGAATACATACAGATATCCCGATTACACTCGACCTTGAAGATAAGAAAACCTCACTTGCCGAGACAGATACCCCTGATAATAAATTTGCTTGTACTCTTCGTGGTCTTAAAAGCCAAATTGGTGAAATTTCAAATTTGAGCACAGTATATCAAAATAAAGTTCCTAAGACTGAAAAAACAAAACAAGAATATTTGAAATATGTCTCTTTGCTTTCTGTTGCAAATGGCAAAGAGATTGATCGAGCTAAGACGGGGTGCGGTTATAAGATCCCCAGACACATACAGAAATACGGTACCGGACCTAAAAGCATCCCATATTTTATGAAGTATGCAGGTCCCTACTACGCACGTTTACATAATCTCAGTAAGGCACATAGCAACATGAATCTGCTCTGCATGAGCTTAGAGCGCTGGGAACGCGGTGTACGGTGGCACAAAGAACCTGCAGGCAGCTTTGATTGGCATATTATGTACGACCCAGAGGTCTCCTATGATCAGGCAGTTTTTGACGAGATCGAAGCCATTTTCTTGGACTTCAACAAATGCCGCAAAGAATATCTTGAGTTCGAAAAGAAATGTCATAACTGGAACCTCTACAAAGGTGAATTAAAAGATAAAATCACTAAAGAAGAGGCTAAGACATATGAAACGAACTGGCAGGCGATCTACAATATCTACCGTAACAAGTGCAAGCTGGTGTGCCCTGATGTGAGAGAGCTGGCGAATATTCTTGTAGTGCTTTGCTATGAGAAGTATCCTAATAAATTTAAGAAGTTCTTGTGGCACATGGCCGGCGCTGGCGTGGTCGAAAATATCAAGCCAGTTCCTGTTCAGTTGCCAGTTCACGATCCGAACGGCGAGTATGAATATCTTGGCCAGCGATATAATTTGGCTGAACCGAGAATCTATGAGGCAAGGGTGAAATGATATGAATGATTTAAAAGATCTGGCTACAATGGATAAACCTGAGCAAATGAATACACTTCATTGTCTATTTTGCTGCTCTACAAAAGTATATCCTGTTGTTGGGAAAGATATAAAATGTAAAAACAAATATCCGCCATATCAAGAAATTAAAATTCCAAGTATTGATGGACTATATTGCCCTGATTGTAAAACAGCTTATGCTATAGACAAAAATCTTGACGATGTAATTCAGAAGTGTAGAAATATTTCGGGTGATTTAAATTTTTATCCATCAGAAATAAAGGAGAAAATCGATGTTTAATCTATTCAAAAAGAAGAAACCACAACAGGAGGAAGCTCCGCAGCAGATGGAATGCCCCAAGTGTGGCGGAATCATGACATTGACAAATGGACTAACATATACATTCCACTGTCGTGGACAGGAAGTCGAAGCAATAAATGTAACCGCTATGAAATGCGCGAATTGCGGTGAGATGATGTTTAGCTGGGACGAAGCTCAACGTATCCAAAAATTCGCTCATGAATCTGTGGGCTGGGAGAATAAAACAGAATGAGTTATCAGTGTTTTAAGACAACGGTTGTCACTTGTGTAATTTTGTTATGTTTACTCTTAGGTTTTGGAATCCGGGCATCCATTCCACATAAAAATGATACTGGCGACAAGTCAGTTTGCAGCACAAAAACCTTATATCGTATTTCGGATACAGAATTGATTTATGATGATAACACAAAGGTCGTGTATTATTGTCTATATAACGGTTTTATGTCTCCATACTATAACGAACATGGACAGCTTTGTCGTTATGTCGATGGTAAAATTATACCAATTGAGCAAGGAGATTAAATGGCCTATACAACTTTCTACTGTAATGAAAATATGTTGCTTGATCATTGGCAGGACTATCACGAGTCAAATCTGATGTTGCGAAACCTGCTAAAGCGAACCACCCTCTCCCCTATTGAATGCGCCACGTTTTATTATGAGCGGATGAAAAATCCTGAGTCTGTCAGTTATGATCGCAGTCACTTGATTCAGACGTTCAGCAGAGGTCGTAAAAATAATGCGCCTATACTTGACGTACATCAAGTTGTGCTTTATCAGAAAGATCTGGACTATATTACAGAGGCGCGCCGAAAATATCATATCAACTACGCACAATTACGTGTTTTGTTTGGGGTGATATTCTTCTGCCGACTATATGGAAGTGACACCTTTGCCTTGGACACCGAGTTTAAGATGAAACGTTTTGGTGGCTGCTTTGAAGAGCAGACAGAGATCATGTATTGCGCTGGGAAGAACTAGGATGACGGCTATAATGCAGTGCGGGGTATGAAGGAGATTTCAGATGATTATCATTTGTTAAACAGAACAGGTACTGACGATATTGGATGCCTATATCAGTACCCAAATTTTACTCTTGATAAGAACGACACGATTGCGTATACGTTCAATGTGACGCTGGAAAATAATCGACTTAATCTAAGCGTTATCGTGCGTGAGCTGTTTGACCCGAAAGAGTGTTATTGCACAGTATGTGGCGAACAGTATCATTCAGAGAAGCCAAACGCCAGTAGATACTGCAAAGGATGCGCCGCCAAGAAGGAACGAACACGTCTGGCGAAATACAGACAGAAAACAACGAAATGCACGAAATGAACTTTACTTTCTTAATATATGAAAGGGTGTTGTATATTACACTCTTTGATTTTAAATTAAAAAGGAGAACTAATATTTATGGTTGAAATTACTAAAAACGAAGCTACTTATCTGCGGAAGGTTATTCCCAATGTCCATATTACCCGTACCACACACAAGTGGTATGCAGAGGAAATCAAATCTGTTTTAACTCAGCTACCCGGCAATGTAGAAGCCGAAGCTGCACTGCGCGAGTTGAACCGTACTCAAAGAACCATTTCGAACTTCGAAATTTAACGAGGTGCTGAATGGACGAATTTAAAAAGAATGCTTTTCGTAAGATGGAGGACGAATCTTTCGATGAATATATGATGCGAATTGGCAAAGCGTGTCATGAGCACAATTTGACATAGGATGAAGCTGCCGAGATTCTGAATGATGCAACAGGTTCTAACTATGGTGAATGTCGCTATCGTAAGACCTATAAAGCATGGAAGGCTGGCTATGACTATGCACTTGAGCATGAATGCGGAGACACCTTGGCTAATGATATCCAACGTTTGAAGATAGAACAGGTTAAGATACGAGACGAACGGGCTGCAACAAATAAGGTTTATCGAGATATTGCGCGTGCTGAATCTATTAAGGATATTATCGCAAGTGCTATTGTGCCCTACGATAAGAATGATTTCCTGAATATTGTACAGTACGAAGGCAGCGGACATGATTTAATTGTGTGCTTATCTGACCTACATACAGGTGCTGGCATTGATTCTGCATGGAACAAGTTTGATAAGGAAATTTTAAAGGCAAGACTAGAAAGCTATGTCACTCAGGTATTTAATATTGTTGAGCGACATGCTGCTGAGAAAATCCATGTTCTGCTACTTGGGGACCTTATCAATGGCCATATTCATATTAACACTCGTGTTCAAAACAATGAAAATAGCATCGAGCAGGTTATGACGGCCGCAGAGTTGGTGAGCAACTTTGTAGCAGAATTATACGAAGTATGCCAACATATTGATGTGTATTCCGTCAGCGGTAATCATTCACGGGTTTTCCCAAACAAAGACGAACAAGTTGCAGGAGATGAACTCGAAGCGCTGATTCCGTTCTATATGAAGGCACGGTTACAGAATCTGGCTGGCATTGAAGTAAAAACAGATAAGCTTGATCCTACGTTTGGTGGATTTAAGGCTCGTAATAGTCTAGTGATGTATGCACATGGAGATAAAGACTCCCCTTCTAACGTCGTCGAACACTTGACAATGATGGTAAAACAGCCGATTGATCTGGTCTTCCTCGGACATCGCCATACAAACGGAATGACAACTGTGCACGGTACAAAGGTTATTGAAAGTGGCTGCGTATGTGGTACTGATAGTTTCGCGGTTGGGCTTCGTAAAAATGATGTTCCGCAGCAGGCCGTTGCCGTGATTGATGATGGCGGTCTGGAGTGTTTGTATGATGTCAAGCTAGAGAAGCCAGCAAAGATAGTAATTTAACAGATTTAGACGCTCTAGGCTTAACCGCTCAGGGCGTTTTATATTGTAGAGGAGAATTATTATGGACGACATTTGTTCTGTTTTGGCAGGTTCCAAACACGATTCTGTTTATGCTGATCCTGATAAGGACATTGAAACCAGTCTTAAAGAACTAGGGATTGATATTAGAAACGATAATGGCAAATTGAAAACGACATATCAGATCCTAAAAGAATTGTCAGATAAATTCAACAATAGTTAAATAAACGGCTCGTCCGAAAGGCGAGCTTTATATGTCGCAGGTGACAGTGCCGGTGTACTGGCCAGCCTCATAAGCTGAGACAAGGAGAAATCCAGATGCGTTCGACTCGCATACCTGTACCCATGAAATTAAATTGTAAAGGAGGTTCCAGAATTCAAAGATGGAAGAAAAATTTCATAAAGAATTAGGAGGCGATTACTTCTATTGTTATTCCCGCCGTTGTGCATTTTTTATTCGTGCAATGGGAATTTTCTATGAAGAGATTGGCGAGCATCCGACCACGGGTTCTGTATATACAAAGTTTCACAAAACAAAAAAGCTCAATGAGATTTTAAAACTGTGGGATGATATCAAGTATCGCTTCGACAATATGTCAGATGACGGAACGGTGGTGAAGGACTATGGCCAGAACTTCCGTTGAAAAAAAACCGCCACGCATTAAGGTTCCTGCTTCATGGAGTGGCGGTAAATGTATGTGCTGCGGAAAGATCTATGATGTGCGCAAAGGAAACTTCTCAAAGACGCAGAGTCAGTGGTTTATGGGCAACGATGGATATTTGCCGTGGTGCAACGAGTGCAAAGAAGAAATGTTCAACTTCTATGTAAAGAAATATGGAGACGAGAACGAAGCGATCAAGCGACTCGCTATGCTATTTGATATGTTTTACTGTGACGGGCTTCTTGAAGCTGCAGATCATTCCACTCCCGGTTCTCCAAAGATAAATACGTATATGGGACGCCTCAATATGCGTCAACATGCCGGAAAGTCTTACGATGATACATTGGATCAGGAAAAGAAGGACGCTTTAGCTTCTGGTCACACTGGCAACACAAAGATCACTCAGAAGATGATTCGATTCTAGGGTGCTGGTCTGGAAGAACAGGATTATTTATTTCTTGAGGATCACTATCAGAATCTTATTACACGACACGAGTGTAAAACCGCCGCACAGGAAATTCTCTTCAAGCGTATTGCAAAGGGAGAGCTTAATTGTGAGAAGGCAGATGCTACCGGTGATACAAAGAAAATCAAGGAAGCCAATGATAACCTACAGAATCTAATGGGTTCAGCTCAGATCAAGCCGAACCAGACGAATGATAACGCACTAGCTGAGACGAATACTTTTGGCACGCTAATTCAGAAATAGGAAGAGGAAGAGCCGATTCCAGAACCGTCGCCCGAGTGGCAAGACGTTGATAATATTGGTAAGTATTTTAGAGTATGGGTGCTGGGCACTTTGCTTAAGATGTTCAACTTAAAGAATCCATATCAAGACGAATTTGATGAAGAGTTTGAACGATATACTGCTCATAAACCAGAGACAAATGAGGATGATGCCACAGATACCAGCCTCCGCGAAACTATTTTCGGTATTGGCGAAGGCGGTGGTTCCGCATGAGTAAAGAGAAATTAACAGATAAGGAAGTAGCGAATACAAAATCAGAAAAGATAATGAATGCAGTAGCTTTAAGAGCGTCTTTTTATCGAGCGAATCCTCAGCGGTTTGCAAAAGATTATTTAAACCTGACATTGAAACCATTCCAAGAGCTACTATTGTTTTTGATGGTGAGATGCACAGGTTTCTGCTTCATTGCCGCTCGCGGTCTAGGCAAATCTTTTCTAACCGCAGTTTTCTGTGTTATCACATGTATTTTGTGGCCTGGTTCCAAAGTCTGTATTGCGTGTAAAGTGCGAAGTCAGTCCATTAGTATTTTGGACGAAAAAATAATGAAAGAAATCTATCCGAACAGCCCTCTGTTAAGAGCTGAGATAAAAAAAGTAGATATCAATAATCAAAAAGCAGAAATAATATTTAGAAACGGTAGCTACATCAAAGTCGTTACTGCAACAGACTCATCACGAGGTTCGCGTGCGACTTTATTGGTAAACAAACATGCCAGATTTTATAGAAACATAAAACCTAGACTGGGCAAAATCGGTAAATGCTAAAAATTTATTTGAAGGAAGGAATAATTATAGCTAAGGTAAATCCGCGAAAGAGAACGAAAGAACAATTCCAATATCTACTAGATGAGAAATTTGGACCAATTTATGAAGTCACTGGAGAGTACGTTGATAGCCAGACAAAAGTCGGGTTACTTTGCAAGGTGTGTGGAAATATATTTTATAAAGTACCTAATAAAATGACTTCCTGTGGTGAGGGCTGCTATTTTTGTAGTAAGAAAAATTGGCACAAAACAACCGAAAGCTTTCAAAAAGAGTTAGACAATAGATTCCCAAACACATACGAAGTTTTGACTGAATATGTAAAAGCACGGAAACCTCTTTTGGTGAAACGGATTCCATGTGGACATATTTATAAAGTATCACCTGATAATTTGTTGCGTGGAAAAGGTTGCGCTTTATGTACAATACGTCAATCTCATTATATGGATATCGTTGAAGACTATTTTAAGAAACACAATATTATTTTTGAAAAAGAAAAAAGATTTGACGATTGCCGTAATATTCGCGTTTTACCTTTCGATTATTATATTCCAGATAAGAATTTATGTATCGAGGTCGATGGTGAATTTCATTATCCACATGTCACATACGAAAAAAGTGATTAGACACTCAAAGGTGCTTCCCAGTAGGAGGCAGTCCATGAGCGTGATTTAATTAAAACCGCATACTGTGAACAAAATGGAATTGATTTACTACGACTTCCATATTTTGAAGAGAAAAATTTTGAAAAAATTCTTGATGATAAATTCAATGCTAATACCGAGATAAATGAAGAAATTTCGCAAGGTTCTTCATCATTGTAACGCATAGGAGATGAATAAATATAATTCTCCCACGAGTGTCCAGCACAACAGTATATAGGACTGTTCGCAGAAATGCGCCTAACGTTAAACGAGGGTGAAAATATATGCTGACCTTACAGGAAACTGTAAGAATCGTTGGATAAAAAGCCGACGAGTTAACATATTGATGTGATGAGTACCGTTTACTTTCTAAAGATGTTATCGATTTGATCTTGAAGAAGTTCCTGAATATTGTTCGTCATCCTGGATATTTGGACAAGCCACAATACGCACATCTTGCAGAGCGAAACAAAGAATTCTACTTAAGTTCTGCTTGGTTCCAAAACCATTGGAGCTATGAAAAATGTCAGGACTACTTCGTAAATATGATTGACTTTAATAAAAAATATTTCTGCGTATCTTTCCCGTATCAAATGTCAATTAAGAGCGGTTTGCTGTTAAAAGAAGCCGTAGAGGACGAAATGAGTGAATCCAGTTTTTCTGATTTGACATTTGCAATGGAGAATGAATGTAAGTGGCTTGGTGCTACTGAAGGTGGGCTATTCCAATTTGATGACATCAATAAAACACGCGTCATTGAAAAGGCGTTCTACGCACCGAATCTTTTACTTAATCAAGCTGCTATGGACGTACCAAAGAGGAAAAATGGCGAGGTACGAATTCTTACCGCTGATATTGCACTGATGAGTTCCAAGAAAAACGACAACGACGCAACTAGTATCTTTTTGAACTGTATGCTGCCAAATAAATCAGGGCGTTATACGAGTAATTTCGTTTATTCCGAGAATATAGAAGGTATGAGCATTCAAGACCAAGCGCTAAAACTGCGCCGCTATTTTGAATATTTTAACTGTGATTATCTTGGCATCGATGCCCGTTCAGTTGGTATTCCGCTAATTGACCTACTCATGCGCGATATTTATGATCCTGAAATTGGTGAGACGTACCCAGCTATCAGCTGCTGTAACAATTCGGAAATCGCAGATCGATGCTCTGATAAGAATGCTCGAAAAGTGATCTAGGCTATTATGGGTAGTTCTCAGTTCAACAGCGATGTAGCCATTGGTTTGCGTAGCGGTTTTCAGCAGGGGCGCATTCATCTTCTGCAAAGTGAATATAGCTGCGAAGAACAGCTACGCAAGTTGTATAAGGGATACGATAAAATGTCGCCTAGCGAACGAGCTGCTTTACAAATGCCGTATATCAATACAGGTCTTGCAATAAATGAGCTCGTTAATTTGGGTTACGAAACAGTAAATAATGTAATCAAGGTCAAGGAGAAATCTGGGTGTCGTAAAGACCGTTACTCTTCCCTGTCCTACAATTATTATATCGCACAGCAAGTTGAACGTGGTCTGGAGAAGCGACACAACAAACCGAAACTTCTCGATTTTAGCTTCCGTGCGCCGGTATTAAAGAAGGGAGGTCTGTAATGGCTAAAGATACAATGCAAAAAAAGGTCGCCGTCACAAACCCAAAAAGCGGCAAGACCTCTTACATTACATATTCTGATTTATTGAGCGGTGTATATGCCAATCTGTCAAAGATTGGTATCCGTAATCTTGAATCAACATCAGAGACAAATCCAACATATACAAAATATACCAAAGACCAAATCGTCACATATCTTGGCAACCCTGCCAGCTACGAAAAGCAGCTTCGGAATATGAGCAAGTATCTGTTCAATATCTCGAACTACTATCGTCGACTAATTCAGTATTTTGCAAATATGTCTACGTTCTCCTATACTATTGAACCTTATGGACTTGACCGTTCTAAGACTATCAACGCCAATAAGTTCAAAAAGGCATATTACTCCAGCGTGACAGCAGTCGAGATGATGAATTTGGCTCATGAAGCTACGAAAATGTTTACTATTGCGTTCCGTGACGATGTTTATTACGGGTACGAATGGGAAACCAACGATAGTGTGGCATTTCAAAATCTGGACGCAGATTATTGTAAAATCAGCAGCATCGAAGACGGCGTATACAATTTTGCATTTAACTTTTCTTATTTTGACTCAAACACTGACAAGTTACCAAACTACCCGCCTGAATTCCAGACAATGTACAATACCTACAAGACTAATACTCAGCTGTATAAGTGGCAAGAGTTGGATAGTACAAAGTCGATCTGTATTAAAGTAAACGAACATGATTATATTCCGATTCCGCCGTTTGTGAGTTTATTTAGTGCTCTGGCTGATATTGAGGATTACCGTGCAATCAGTAAGAATGCAAGTGAAACAAACAACTATAAGGCTATTGCCATGGAGATTCCAGTCAACGATGATAATGGTGATTTCTTGATTGATTATGATACCGCCAAAGAATTCTATGACATGATGAGTAATGTATTGCCGCCAAATATTGGTGCAATTTTAACTCCTATGAAACTCACTGACTGGAATTTTGAAAAGAGTGGAGTTAATAGCGATACGAACGAAGTTGCAAATGCTGAAGCGTCTTTCTTTACAAAAGCGGGCGTTAATAAGATCTTGTTTGGTGGCGGTGAAGATCCGTCAGCTTCTACTCTTGGTTTGTGTACTGTCAATGACCAAGAAATTGTGTTTGCTGTTATGCGTCAGTTGGAACGGTGGGTCAATCGTAAGTTGAAGACTGTATCTAGCTCTTATAAATTTCGTATCAATTTCCTGCCCGTTACTCATTTTAATATTGCAGAGATGCACGAACGGTATTTGAAAGACGCCACTTATGGTATGCCGACTCGTAGTGCGGCATTAGCAACCACCGGATATGCTGGTTCTTCTTATGAGAATATGACATATCTGGAAAATGAGATTCTGGGCCTTGCAAATGGAGAAAAGCCGCTTATCAGTTCAAATACTCAATCTGGCGCTGTTGCCGGTGATCAAGGTGGTCGGCCGACCAACGCAAGTAAGGGTGAAGGACTATCTGACGCTGGTAACGTGACTGCAGACAGACAGGAGGAATGAGATGGCACAATATGTATGCGAAATAGTCGTGCATGGTTCTCGTGCTGCCGGGATGTCGAAGTTTTTGACAGACCGTGGCGCTTTCCTGCTACGAAAAGATCCACCGAATAACTATGTATTTATCAATGATAATGTATTTGAAAATGCTCTGGCTGAGTTGCAGATTGCAATTCGCCAGGGCTTTTATTTTGCGGACGAGGAGGTGAAAACAGAATGAATCAACGATATCCAATCTCTTTTTCAAAAAAGAAAGAATATGAAACTTCTGATTTTCGCTTCATTGATGTCTATATTGATGTGATGCACACAGGAGCAAATCTTAATAAGACCAGCTTTACGAAAGACGCAATTAATAAAGCCATCCCAACTATCGCTAATATGCCGATTCTTGGCTATGTGGTGAACGAATTGGACGATGAAGATAAAGATTTTAAAGGGCATGAACATGAGCTGCGTATTACCGATACCGATATCAAGTACATGTATGCAGGGCAGGCTTATGGTGTGATTCCTGAATCCTGCAATCCACGTTGGGTTATTAAAGATGACGGAACCGGCACAGAACGTGAATATTTGCGTGTTGACGGGTTGATTTGGACAAAGTTTGGAGACCCAGTTGATATCTTCACTCGTGATGTGACAAAAAACCACAGCGTCGAGCTGACAGATATGATTTATGGCGTAAAAGGCGACGATGGGATTACCCCCGTTTCATCTTTTAAGTTCGATGGTTGCTGCATTCTGTCGACCACTGACCCGAAGATTCAGCCCGCAATGACTGGGAGCTGTGTGACGGCCAATTTTTCCGTTGACGATATCACATCTCAAATTCGAGAGCGACTCTACGAGTATCAGGCTCTCACGCAGAATTATGCTGCACAAAATGAAAATCCATCCGATAAGGAGAAAGGAGATAAAACACCAATGAATGAAAACGAGAAGAATACGACCGTGGTCGAAAATCCTGAAACCGCGACTCCTCCGGCAGAAAATACAGTACAGGAGACCAACGTCCAGACTGCCGAAAATACTACTTCGGCAGATGGTGAAAGTGAGACTCCTGCGGCTGAAAATGCTGTAAAAAATGAGGGCGAGGGTGAATCTGCTCCGACTGAAAATACAGCACCGGCATCTGAAGATGAGCCCACCGTTACTGGAAACAAGGAATTTACTCTAACTACAGTTCAGCTGATGGACGAGATCGGTACTAAACTTGCCGAGCACACTCATCCTTCTAATTGGGATTCTGAGTATATGATTCCAGATTTCTATTTTGAAGATCTGATGCCTGAGACAGTGGTGGTTCGTTGCTCCAAGACATGGCAGCTGATGGGCATTCCCTACTCTATGAATGGCGACAATGTTGTTCTGGATTATGAGAATATCAAGCGCATGAAGGTTACATATGAGGATTGGGATGAGGGCGAAGTGATGCCTGGCACTATTGCCGCCTTTACTACTCTGACTGACAAACTTGTTGAACTGTCTGATAGCTTTACTAAAGCAGTCAATGAAGTTAGCGAAATCAAACCCAAGCTGGAATCATATCAGAAGGCCGAAGCTGAGGCAGCCGCCGCAGCAGAAAAGGCTAAGCGTGATGAGCTGTTCTCTATTATGGATGAAAAGCTTGGCGCAAATGCGGAATATACCGCACTAAAGGAGAACACGGAAATTACTTATGCCGAGCTGGAGACTAAGTGCTATGCACTGGTTGGCCGTCAGTCTGCTGAGTTCTCTTATGTTCCCACAACTAACAACAAAGGAACTGTCCGCTTTGGCGTGGGTGGCACCCAGAACGGTTCAGACGCCGCGTATGGTGGCCTAATGGAACACTATCTCGGCAAGTAAATAATTCAAAATTTTAGGAGGTACATAATTATGGCAAATACTAAGCATGCTGTTGTGCGCACTGATAATCTGGGTGGCACCAAGAATGGTGAGCAGCTGGCAAGTGTAATTTTCTATTCTAGCGATGCTCCCGCAGCAATTGACAACGGCAACATCGTTGTTTTGGGTGAGAAGCTGGGTCGCGAGGCTTACAAGGCTACCGCTCCCGCTGCTGGCGCTGTGGCTGAGGATCTGTATGTGATTGCAGAAGAGGAACTGTTCTACGATCAGAGTGTCGCTCACTATCTGACCGAGTGGGTCAACGAGGCCGGCAAGACTATTCGCGCTTATTCTCTGGACTCCAAGGGTGGTTTCTCTGTGACTGCCGAGGCTTTTGACGGTACTCCCGAGGTTGGTAAGACTGTTGGCTTTACTGCTGGTTCTACCAAGATTAAGGTCGAGGATACTAAGGGTGATGCTACTTTTGGAACTATCCTGGAGAAGGAGACTGTTGGTTTTGGTGAAGGTAAGTACACCTACTTCTACATTGGCCTGAAGTAATCCAAAGTTTATTACGAAATCTACATGAAGCCGTCCGTTTATCGGGCGGCCTTATTTTTGTTTTAGGAGGTTTAATTATGGCTATTGATTCTAATCTGATCAAGCTGGCTGTCGATGGCTACAAGGGCCACGTTGCTGGTGACTACTCTGTTGGAGATACTCAGGAGGCTCTGCGCAATGCACTGGTCGAGACAAATGGCGGTTCTACCAAGCTGGATCTGAAGGCAATTCGTGATGGTAAGTGCAATGGTGTATTTGCTATCGTTGAGGAACTGGTGAATGTCATCCATGAGGAAGGTCTGAAGGGTGACGAGTTCTTCATGAATATGGTCGAGGACCGCAATACGTCTCTGGGCGACACTAACAAGTTCCATATCGAGAAGGAGTGCCTGTTTGCTATTGCAGATATCGCTGAGGGTACTCAGGGCGTTCGTCGTCAGCGCATCGAGGCTGGTACTGACGTTACTGTCAATACCCAGCTGCGTGCAGTTAAGATCTATGAGGAACTGAATCGTGTTCTGGCTGGCCGTATCGACTTCAACAAGTTCGTTGATATTGTTGGCAAGTCTTTCACCAAGCAGGAACTGGATGCTGCTTATGCTGCTTTTGTTGGTATGTTCTCTAAGCTGCAGGCTCCGTATACTGTGACTGGTACTTATGATGAGGAGAAGCTGCTGGATCTGATCGAGCATGTTGAGGCTTCTACCGGCGAGAAGGCAACTATTATCGGTACCAAGAAGGCTCTGCGTAAGATCAAGACAGCTAATATGTCTGACTCCGCCAAGGAGCAGGCTTATGCTATGGGTTATATTGGAGCTCTGGCTGGCACTCCCCTGGTGGCTGTTGCACAGCGTCACGCTTATGGTACTGATGACTTTATCCTGGACGACAACACTATCTACGTGTTTGCTGGCGATACCAAGCCCATTAAGCGCGTTACCGAAGGTGATGTCACTATGCTGATGGGTAACCCCATGGATAACGCTGATATGACTCAGGAATTCCTGATGATGAAGCGCACTGGCATTGCCGTTGTCTTTGATCGTGACTTTGGTGTGTACAAGCTGTCCTGATCATCAAATTAAAATGTTATATGGGCGGTAGGGTCTTCCCCGCCGCTTCTTATTATATAGGAGGAAATAATGGCAAGACGTGCAACTACAAAACCTGCGGCTCCCAAGGCAACTACTGCAAAGACTTCTGTTGAGCAGCCAGTTGTTTCTGCTGCAGAGATTACAAATGAAACTATGGTCGGGTGTCGAAGTGGCGTCTCTGGTAGCCTGATCTACAAATCTTCACTAAACCCCGGCTATGTAGTCGAGTGGAGCGGTCTGGGTGAAATTCAGGAGATGGAGTATCGCGAGCTCGTTTCTATGCGTGGCAATCAGCGCCGTTTCTTTGAGGAGAATTGGATTCTGATTGATGATCCCGCAGTTATCAAGAAGCTGGGTGTCGGTCGCTACTACCAGAATAGCCTGTCTACTGATGACTTCGAGGATGTATTTAATATGTCTGCTGATGAAATCAAGGAGATCGTGCCTACTTTGCCGGGAGGCACTAAGGATGCCATCGCATCTGAGGCCAAGAAGAAGATCGATTCTGGCGAGCTGGACAGTCGCAGTGCTATTAAGGCGCTGGAAGACTCTCTGGATGTTGAGCTGGAAGATACTATCTAAGTAAAGGAGGCGGGCTATGGCAACCACTTTTGAAAGTATCTATGCCCGCTGTCGTGGGCGAATTAAAGATTATGACAAGGAAGGCTACACAGACGAAATGTTTGCGGCTGTTGAAAAAGACCTGCTGCAAGCGGCGATTGATGACTTCGTAGATATCTGCACTCAAGATCTGACCGATTATGATGAGGAACTCGAAGAATTCAATATTACGCTGACCCGTAAAGAGCAGAGCATTCTTGCGCTAAGCATGATTGTTCATTGGTTAGAGCCTTATGTCTATAATTCCGATGCACTGAAAAACGCTATGAGTACAAAGGATTTTTCTATGTTCTCCCCTGCCAAACTACTTGAACAGATGAAAGGTCTGTTGGAGCAGTCACAGAAAAAGCTGAAGGCTGAGATGAATCTATATTCATTTAAGGCTAACAGCGTCTCTGCCTTGACTGAGTAAGGCGGTGGACTATGACACGTTCACAATACAGAAAAATGCTCAATCTCAATGGGCCAACTCAGCGTGACAGAATCATTAATAAATCAATACACGACCAAAACAAGCTGGCACCTGTAAGCCCCTCATATAAAGATGTCACAATTGATGACGCACCGCGTAAATTAAATATTATCTCTTCTACTGTCATGAATCAGAAAATTATACATACCCTTCCAGGCGAAGATTTCGTCATTGGTAGTATTGTCTATTGGAGCAAGAGCCACTGGTTAATTACCGAGCGCGACGCAGAAGATGAGATTACCGTGCGTGGTCGCATTCAGATCTGTCAAAAGCAGATTACTTGGCAAGACGACAATACACACGAGATTCGGTCTCTGTGGGCTACAGTTGAAAAGCCGTATTATTCCAATCTGGAAGAGAACAAAACACTTAGTTATTCTACACGCGAATTCCGTATTCAAATGCCTTTTGATGAATATTCGGCAAATTTAAATATTGGCAAGCGTCTGATGTTGGAGATCGTTAATGGTGTACCTAAGACATATCGTATAACTTCAATTGACCAGATGACAAGTCGAATTGATTACAATGGAGAGCAAGTCGGGTTCCTTTCTTTCAATGTCGAGCAGGATTTGTACAACCCTGATACCGATAATACAGAAAAAATGATATGCGACTATGTTCCCATTGACGACACAGAAGAAAATCCGCCTGAAATTGTATATCCACCCGTGGAAGATGATACGTCTGAATATAAACTATCGATCGATTTTACTGGAGCACCTACTATTCAAACTGGCGGCTTCGGAAAATTGTTTACGGCAAAAATCGATGATGAAGTCTGCAAAGAAGCCGTTTGGACTTTAACAGGCGACCATGTTCCTGATGAGATACATTTTAAAAATGCGGCTGATTCTGTATCTAACGCAAAATGTAAAGTAGTTTGCGCTGATAATCCAAAATTGATTGGAACGGATATTATTTTAAGAGTTCAGTCTGGCAAATTGACCGCCAATATAGAATTGGAGGTGATCTGACGTGAATCTTGAAGAAGTCGGTTCTTTCAAAAATAAAGTCGTTTCCAAGTTGATCAACGATGACAATGTTCTTGATGTGCTACTTGGTGACATTGATAACGTTGATGACCCTGAAACTGTCCTGCTTGGCAAGGATGGATCAGGGAATGGCGGTTGTGTGTTTAAGTATGAGTATGTGCCCGACACGCAAGAAAATTCTAAAACCTTTTTGTGTATTGAGGTTGTACCGCAGGAGACTGATGGCGATACGATTACAGATATGATTATTTACGTATTTATATATTGTAGTAAAAACCTCATGCAGACATATCACCGTGAAGGACAAGCCGGCACTCGCGTTGATATTCTCGCCAGTGATATTGATAAGATCCTAAATGGTAACGCAGAGTTTGGAATTGGTCCACTTGAATGGATAGGTAGTAGTATTTATAAACCCGCAAAACCCTATTATGGTCGTATGCTTATTTATCGTGTTGGAACTTTTCGGAGGACAAAACGATGATTCGACTAACTTATATGGACCATATTAGTCCCTATGGCGTTGCTTTACGAAACGTTGGGCGTATTCATTCCCCCGTTTTAGATAACGTATTAAAAATGGGATATAACCAATATCAAAGAATATTAACATTATTTTTATATACCCCAGAGAAATATTTTATGGACGCTTCTACTGAAGCAAAAATAGAAAATCCATAGAATCAATTAACAAATGAACAAAAGAACAATATTACGATGTACGATATTCTGACATCAAATGATGAAACCAGATCCGAGTTGATTTCGGGTCTGGCTCTTTTTGTTTCTGGAGATCTTGAGTGGGATGAAAAGCATCAGGCTATTTTAATCAATAAGGAAACTGACGACGAAGGCAAAATGTCTGTTGGTGGTCTTATTGATAAGTCGAACTACAAAATTGTCATTCAAGTTATTTTACAAATGCTTGATATTTCAGATGACGACATGCCTGAAGAAAATCCAAAATTTAAAAGTGAAAAAGATCGTCTGTTTTGGGAGCGGTTTCAGAAGAAAAAGAAAGAATTTGCGAAATCAAAAAAAGGCGACCCCAATTTAGAATTGCCCAATATGATTTCACTTTTATGTACATTTCATCAAAGTTTAAACTACTCGAATATTTGTGAACTCACCATTGGGCAAATACGTGATACGTTTTCCCAACTGATGAAGGCGAAACAATTAAATATCGCAGAAATGAACTATTCCGTTTGGGGCGGTAAATATGATCCGTCACAATGGATAGAACGAATTGATAAAACACAGGAGGAAAATAACTATGGCTAATAAGAATGCAAATTTCGCCAACCGTGAAGTTGCCGATCTGATGCTGATGGACTATTCCACTAAAAAGATGTTCCTGAATGTGGACTGGGCTAACGTCACCTCTACTTCTTTTGAAGGTGATCGTGTGTTTGCTACCGGCGGTCAGGGCGCTCCTAACCGTGTGCAGTTCGACGGCTCTCGTACTGGTACTTTGACTATTGAGGCTCAGGTGTATCCTGTCAAGGTCTTCCAGATGCTGTCTGGTAATGAGCTGGGCACTGAGGCAAACTTCCTGAAGCGCGAAAAGGTTACTGCTGCTGATGCTACTAAGCTGACTATTTCTGACGAGGCGGCCGGCACCTACGTTCAGGTCTTTAAGGCTGATGATGATCTGGGCACCGAGCTGACTGCTACTGTGTCTGGCAAGGAAGTTACTGTAACTGTCGAAAACGGTAGCGACTACATTGTCTATTACTACAAGAAGGTTGCTAAGCCCCAGGTGATTCGACTCGACTCTAAGCACTTCCCCAAAGCTTATCGCGTTGAGGGCTCTGTGCCTTACAAGACCGAGAATGACGAGATTGTCGAAGCACATCCGATCTGGTACAAGGCTGCTCCCCAGGCCGCTTTCGAGCTGTCTTGGCAGAATACCGGCGATCCCGTCTCTCTGACCATGACCTTTGACGTTATAGCTGACGCAGATGGCCAGATTTTTGATATGGTCTTCCCTGGCAACGAATAATATTTCAAAACAAACAGAGCGTGGCCTGAAATATGGTCACGCAGTTTTTTATTTTATGAGGTAGAGTCTTTCGGGGCTCTACCCCTTTTATGAGCGCACGAGTAATGCAATTATACACAGAATTCGTGCGTTGATACGAGGAAACTCACGAAACCTAAAATAAAAAGGAAGTGTTATTATAAAAATCTTAGCTTTTGACCAAGCACTGACAAAGACCGGTGTTTGTACATTAGATGACGGCACTGTATACCATTCATTGATTGATCTAAGCAAAATTAAAGATCCAGTCGAACGACGTATTATTATGCGTCAAATGATACAAAGCCGTATTAAAACCAATAACCCAGATCTTGTCGTAATCGAAGACGTGGCGCTACAAGCATCAGCCAAGACAGTAATTCAACTCGCACAATTGCAAGGTGCAATTATTGGAGCGTGTGAATTATTCAATATTCCTTATGAGATCATAAAGCCGGCTGAATGGCGTAAAACGCTTGATTTTAGACAGGGACGACAAGTAAAACGCCCAGAATTAAAACAACAGGCTATTGATTATGTGGCCGAATATTATGGTGAGAATGTTTCTTCTGATGAAGCGGACGCGATGTGTATTGCAACTGCTGCACTGATGAGACTTGAACAAGATAAAATTACACAGGAGGACTAAAAAATTATGAGTGAAAAATATAATCTAACTCTCAAGGAGCGAATTGACTTTGTAGACAGTGTAGTGGATCTGTCTAAGCGTAATGGTCATTATGATCCAGCACTATATGACTACGCTTTCCGTATCGCTACTGTTGCGTATTTCACTGATACCAATGTTAATGATTTAGATGGCGAACAATTGAGCGATCTTGCTTTTTCCGATGACACAACTAATCTGATGAATGAAACTCCGCGCAAGTATATTCTGGGCACACTGAATAAAGCTTGTCGTGAGAAAATTGAGATTGAGCGTCAGCAGTATATGGCATTGTTCGAGGCGATTGCAAAAAATAAGCCGTTTGAGGATCTGATGCAGATGGCAACCGAGGTGCTAAATGGCATTGGTGAGCAGTTTAACATGAAGGAAATGATTAAAACTATTTCTGAAGAGAACATGAAGAAACCCGTGGTCGATGACGGTTATAGTATTAAAACTCCAGAGGGGTTACTTGATGGAGCTCCCGTCACAGTGTTGTCTGTTGAAGGTAAGGAGTAAAGCTATGACAAAGTTTACAGCCACTACGGTTAACGCTCTTCAGACTGAGATCATGCGGCGAGCGAATAAAGCTATGAAAAATAGTGTTGCTTCTTATGTAGAAGATAAACTCAAACAGCATGTTGAAAAGGACGTATATTCGACTTACTCCCCTGTCGAATATGATAGACGTGAAGCCGATGGTGGTTTGTTAAACGATTCAAAAGATTCTGGTATAAGCAGTACATATCGAACAGCTGACAGAACGTTAACCGTGTTTGAACGAGCGCCAGTCGATCCGCCAAAACTTGAGCACAAAGAATATAATGCTCCTGATGGATTAGCTAGATTAATCGAAGAGGGTGCACATAATCCTTGGAACAATCGACATTATAAATGGGAGAATCCACGTCCGTTTGTATCTAAAACGCAAGCAGATATTAATGCACATAATTCTGCAATTGTTAAGATGCTAAAAAATCAAATTGAGCACGATAAAGAATAATTAAAGAGAAGAGCAGACTTATTGAAAGCCTGCTTTTTTTAGATTCGGCTCCAAAAGGAGGAATGTGATATGGCGCGTGAACCAGAGTTAAGCATTAAAGTCAAGGTAGATCCACAAATTAACCCGTCAAGCTTAAAGACAAGTATTGAGCGTCAGGTAAAACAAAGTGGTGAAAAGCCAAAGATTGAAATTGATCCTAATGTTGATGGCATTAAGGGTAAAATTGAAGAAAAGCTTAAGAATGTTAAAGCGACTGCAACTGTAACGCCGGTTGTTGATATTGAAAAAATCAAAACAGATATTCAGCGACAGATTAACGGCATTAGCGATATGCCAAAAGTTACAGTTGGTGTCGATGTCAATAATTTTTCAAATGAGTTAAGTGAGCAGCTAAAGACACAACTGAAAGAAGTCAATCAGCAACTAAGTTATTATTTGAAGAACCTGACTGTTAATTCTGCAAATATTAGTGTGGCCGTAGATAATTTATTACCTGCAAGAGGTATTTCTAAAGCAGCACAAAAAGAATTAAAAGTTGTTCGAGAAGAATTATCTGCCGGATTAGAGCAAACAAAGAAAGATTTAAAGCCATTTAATATTTCTGATCTGTTTGATGGTTCTTCCAATAAAACAATCACATCTCTTCAAGATATAAAACATTCTATTTTTGATTTGTTAGAACAAGCAAAAGGACTTGAAGATTTTTTTGACGACAATGATAAATTAACCCCGGAATTTACTGCAGAATTTTCAAATTTCAAAAAGAATGCAGCCGAGATAATTGATATTATAAAGGTTCTTAAAACAAATATTAGTTCTAAAGATATTAGCGGAATTTTAGATGATGGATTTTGGCAGATTGGTGAAAACACAGATAGTTTTAGACCTCTACTTACCTTTTTAGAAAAAGTAATAAAATATTCTGGAGAAATCACAAGTTCAGGAGATTTATACGATAAGTTTTTCGATAAAATAACAGACGGATCAAAACGTGGATTGGATGCTCTTTCAGTGCTATCTGAAAAAGCTGGACAAAATTTAGACTCTATCTCGGAAAGATCAAATGAAGTTATCGAGAATCAAAAGGCTGTAAAAGCAGAATTGGTTTCCGCTTCAAAAGAACTTGCATCAGCTATTAATCAGGATCAATCAGGTTATCTTGACGCTTCTACGATTGAAGCTTACGGCAATGCAATTGACAGAGTTCTTGGCAATATTGCTCAAAAACAAGAAGATATCAATGCAAAACGACAAGAAGCCATCAATCTTGAAAAAAATATCCTCTCTAATACTGCCTTAACTCGCGAAGGTCTTAGTCATGAACTTGAAGAATACACTAAAGTTCTAAATAAATTCGATACTGAAAAAATCACTAAACTTGCAGCGAATCTAAAAGACACAAGAGTAGCGGCCGAACAATCTGTCCCAAAAGAATTAGTCCAGCCCGTGGCGCAGCCTTCCAAAAAAGAACCCACCAAATTTGCCGGAGGTGGTATTCCAGGATTTAATGAGGGATTAAAGAATAATAAAAAAACTGAAGAAACAGTTATTCCTGTTAAGGGTAAAGTAACAATCACAGATGCTGATATCACAGTAGATGTAAAAAATCCTGTCAAGATTCCTAGTGTTGCAGTTATTGATTCGAGCGCCGCACAGATTGGTAACACAGATGATTTAAAAGTAAGCGCAGATGCTCTTGCTTCGGCTAATAAGAGCTTGAACGGTATCGCTAGTAAAACGGATAGATACGTTTCTAATATTTCTGCTCTTGGTCCTGCATTCCAGTATGTAGCGCAGGAAGTCGATAATCTCAGCCATTCTTTAGAGAACCAGATTATTGACTTCGATCGGATTTCTGAGCAGACAAACGCTTATATTGGCAAAGCTGGTTCTATTTTAATCAATACTTCCAATGTTGCGACTACTAGTGAACCGACAACTATCGATGGTAAAGTTATTCTTACTGCTAACGACATTGTACCACCCGAAGGACCTGTTGATATCAAGGGACATGTTAAGCTAAATGTTTCCGACATCACTCCCCCGTCTGAACCTGTTGAGCTTCAGGGCAAGATTGCAAAGATGACTATGGAGTCTACAGCAAAAGGTAAAAAGAAAAAGGGACAGGATGTTGAGAAGCCTGAAGTCGTAGAGCTGAATGGGCACGTTAAGCTTGAGGACAAAGATATTGAGCGGCCTGATCCAGTTGTGATGAACGGGAAAGTTGTTGTCACTAAGAATAACATCAAACTGCCTGAAGATGGTATCGATGTCAAAGGCAATCTTATTCTAAAGAATGCTGAAATTGCTAATGCGATTAAAGAAGTTGCTGGAAAAGAATCTGGAAAGAAAGATGCATCTGCAGCAAGTGGTAATGAAACTAAAAAGGAATCATTCAATCGTGCAGGCAAAGAGGCTCATCTTGGTTATCTTGTTACGAAAATGGGTGAAAACGACACTTATTGGCAAAGTGCAATTTCGAAGGGTAACTCAAAAAAGAGAGCCTTGCATGCTCGTAAAAGTGTTGAACTTGAAAAGGATTTTGAAGATACCACAAGGGAGCTTATTGAAAATCTTACAGATGAAGAAAAAAATGCTATTGAAGCTATCAAAAAGCAAAAAATTAACTGGAGCGATACTGACAGCTTGCTTAAAGATAAAACTATTTCTTGGCCATGGGAAGAAAGCAAAGCATATTTGGATGGCGTTAATAAGGCGGCAAGTGGCGTCGAATTGTACAATGCATCTGAAACTGATAAAGCTAAAAAGAGAAATGGCTATGAAAAAGAATATGTCGAGCTGATAAAACAAAAACCGGCATTGATCAAAGCTGCTGCAGAAGCTAAAAAGCAGTATGGCGAAGATAGTGACGCTTATAAAGACGCTGTAAGAGCAAAAAAAGAAAACGAAGAAGCTCTGCATGCTATTAATCCTAATAGGCAAAAAGTCGGGGCCCCGAGAGGAAATGTTGGCGGTGGCTATTCAAACTCTCCTGCTGTCCAAGGTGCATTGACTGATATTCATAAGCAAGTGCAAAATAGACGTTCGGAATTGTTATTGCAGAAAGCAAAGGAATCTAAAGGCGTAGACGACAAACAGGCCCAAGAGGTTAAAAAGATTCTATCTGATGCATTTATTGAACAGGTAAAAGCTTATGCAGATGGATTAAAAGAATCTTCGAAATATGATGATGGAGATGTATCTGAATCTGCAAAAACGGCTCGTAAACAGACGAACGAAGCTTTTGATTCTGCTAATGAAAAATTCTTAACCTTACTTGATGTTCTCTCTGGTAATGAAATTGATCAGTTGACAGTAAAAGCCAGAAAAGAACTCGATTCTGCTAATAAAATTGTAGATCGCCGAATTGCAAGTCGCAAAGATAAAAATAAAAATGCCCAAAACGAGCAATATAAAAAACTTAAAACTCAGCTGTCTGATGCTCAAAAAATTTATGGTACAGCCGAAGATGCTGAGGCTGCTGATAAAATTCCAACTTCTATTCAAGAAGCATTACGTACTCAGCAACAACTTATCACCGCAATTGCAAATACCACTGTAGGTACGAAAGAATATAACAACGCAATCAAAGCCGCTGAAGATAATTGGGAAAACGTTGCAGCAGCGATCGAAGCATCCAACAAAGCGCAGAGAAGCTTGGGTAATCAAACCAATACTCTTTTACGAAAATTTGAATTGCTCAAAGAGGAAGTATCTCAAAGCTCAAATGATGAACTGAAAAACAGTATCGAAGGTATTATAACCCGTGCACGAGATCTCAACGCTAAAGATCCTCGCACTTATGAAAACTATGCAAATGATTTACTTCAGTTGAGACAAGATTCTTATGCGGTTCAGGCAAAACACACATTATGGCGCAAAGGATATAAGGGTCTCGAAAAGAAAGGCAATCAGATTGCGCAGGGTGTTGAAGTTGCGCGGCAGATGCAAGAGGATGGTAGCCTGCAAGGTGTTGATTTTAAAAACATCGATGAACTGATTGCAAAACTTAATACGCTTCCTGCGCAGAGCGATACTTATGCGGAAACATTAAAAGAAATTGATACTCTTTGGCAAGAAATCAAGAAAAAAGTTGACGCTGTAAATGAGTCCGAAAAACAAGCAGCTAATCGTGCTGATACTAAAATTTCTGGAATTAAAGCTGTTAACAAAGCATTAGACCAGAACACCAGCTTGATGGGGAAAGTCAGGAATAATAACGGTGCAGATAAAGATTGGTATTCTCAGCTGGATGAAAAGCAAAAGAAGCTTGAAGCTCTTCGAGCAGGAATCGAATCTTCGGATGATCCTGTCCAAGTTGCAAAGAATTAGGCTAAATCAAACTTAAATAATGTATCTCCTGAGAATATAAAATCTGTAACCGCAGCTATACGAGAGCTTGACAATGAATATGATGAAGCTACAAAGAGTGCAAATAGTTTTAATGCTGAAGTTTCACAGAGTCGTTCTTATAATAAAGCTGCTACAGAAGTAGCCAATCTGAAATCTCAGATTCATGATTATCTTGAAACAAACAAAAAAGTTCAAGGTACAGATATTGGGAAAAAGTTTTATAAACTTTTTGAAGCTTTGAATCAAAGTGATGCTCCTCAAAAAGTTGGTGAGTTAAAAAAACAATACGCCGAACTACGTAACGAATCTAAAGAACTTGGACTTGAAACTGAAAGTTTGATTGACAAATTTGAAAAACTTTTCGGAACGCACTTGAGTACAATGATCACCATGGCAGCGCTACACAAGATGCAAGACGCCCTACGGATCGTGTATCAAAACGTTGTTGAAATCGATACAGCAATGACCGAACTTCGTAAGGTTACCAATCTTACTGCTTCGGGTTATGAAGAGTTTATAGATCGCGCTGCCGATCAGGCGCAAAAACTTGGTATTAGCATTAGCGATTTTATTAATAGCACGGCTGACTGGGCTCGTTTGGGTTATGATGAGCAGGACGCAGAAGAACTTGCCCGTGTTAGCAGTCTTTTGAAGAATGTCGGCGATGGAATCGAATCTGCAAGCGATGCTTCTTCTTATTTGATTTCTGGTATGCAAGGCTTTGGTCTTGCTGCAGATCAAGCGAGTGAATTCCTTGACGTTTTAAATCAAATCGCTAACACAGAACCTGTTACTGCAAATGATCTTGGTGTCATCATGCAGAAATCAGCTGCCGCTATGAATGCTGCTGGTAATACATATCAGGAAACTATGGCTATGGCTGCCGCAGTCAACGGAGTGCTTCAGGACAACGATGTTAGTGGCACATATCTAAAAACATTAAGCATGTATCTTCGTGCTGCTAAGACTGACGCAGAAAATGCTGGTATTGAAATCGATGGTATGGCCAGTTCTGTATCCGAACTTCGTAATGAACTGAAGCAGCTTACTGGTGTTGATATCATGAGTGATGCCGCCGGCAAAAACTTCAAATCCACTTACCAGATTATGGAGGAATTGTCCAAGGTTTGGGGAAGTCTTTCTGATGTTACACAAGCCAATGTCACTGAGCTGATTTCTGGCAAGCGTGGTGGCCAAGCTACTTCTGCCCTGCTCAACAACTTTAGTGTTGCAGAAGATGCTATGAAGCAAGCCGCCAATGCTACTGGTAGTGCTTTAGCTGAGAACGCCAAATATCTTGACAGTATTCAAGGTCGTCTTGCTCAACTTGATACGTCATTCCAGTCACTGTCTACCCATGTTCTTGATTCTGGGATTGTCAAATACACTGTTTCTTTCTTAACCACGATTATTAAAATTACAGATAATATCACCAAGCTGTCTGGCGCACTTCCGCCGATTGCTGCTGCCGTTTCTGGTATATTGTCTGTTATGCAAATGAACGGCAAACTTGAAAATGGTGCTGGTAAAGTTAATATGCCCGCTTATGCTCGTTGCGCTTAAGAGCATAGGATGCGACACCATAAAAAACAACCCCTAGAATGCTGGTAAACCCTAAGAGCCATATCGCCTATATAATAATATAGGAGCTGAAAAGCAGAAACAAAGATATGGATGCCGCACGCTGAGATAAAAACTTGGAACCACAAGTGCTAAACGGTATTTATAATGGGCGATCAGCAGCCTACCACTTAAAAGTGAAACGGTACATCGACTACAAAGGGTCGGCAAGCAACTGCCGGAAGGATAGTCAGTTCTGAACGAAAGTTCAGAAGTCCATCTCAGACGTAAAGACGACTTAAAGAAGTAGGTGGAATTGAGGAGACGCACTTTTCTCTAGCGCGATATAAATAAGAGAAAATATTAAAAATTATAATTCGACATGATTCATATTGACAGCTAATGCAGTGGAGGCTATAATGAAAATATAATCGTACAAATTCATTTTACGGAGGTATTTATCATGCCGAGACCTAAAGGAAGCAAAAACAAGGTTGCCATGATTGCAGCAGCTCCCGTCGATTATGCCGCACTGATCGATGAAAAGCAGTCCGCAAAAGATGCGTTAAATGCAGAGATTACTTCTATTGCAGCTAATATCGATTCTTTGAAGGCTGATTTGAAATCCAAGAAAGCTGAGATCAAAAAACTGGATAAAGAGTTAGCTCATCTTGCTGAAAAGAAGGATGAGGCTGACAAGAAAGCCGCTGTCGAAGCTAACAAGAAGAAGGCCGAAGAACTCGTTGCAAATGCTTTGGCCAATGGCATGACTGTTGAAGAAATCGCTGAACTTCTGAAATAACTGCTGTGTAGCCATCATAAAACAAGCCCGACTTCCCTATTACTGGGAGGCCGGGCATTTTATTTATGCCATTTTAGTTAGGTGTGGCTTATTATTCATACTCACAATTCTTGCACTTGAATTGTTTGCCGAGTTCCCCGCTTGCCGCACCAATAAGAGACACAGACACGGCGCGACTATGGACGTTCTAGTTTTGCGTCGATTGTTTTCTTCTGTGTGCAATAATCCAATACGTATTTCAAATCATCTCGAACTTTTTTAGTCGCATCGTCGCCGTGCCAACCCGTATCGAGATATTGTTCGTAGAAATATTGAATTATTTCCGTTTCGGTATGTTTCCCTGTGTCAATAAAATTTCGGAGGATTCGCTGTCTTTGTGTTGCTGATTTTGTTGTTGTGTATCCATCTTTATTTATACTTGTTTGTTGGGCAAAGTCGTCAAAGATTTCGTTTTGGTCTTCATAATAACTCGCCCACAGTGCAAGTTCTCTACCACGCTTAGACATAGATGGGTCAAACTCAGTTGATAAATAATATTGATAGCTGCCACCTTTTGCGGCAAAAATTTCTTTTGTTACAAAATATTTATCGCATTTATCGCAGTGAATAACATCAACAGTGGTTGGATCAGTGAAAGCCTCGTATTCCGGTTTAGGTTTAATTCTAGCTCTATACGCCGTGCAATGGTGCTTCTGTCTGAAACATTTATTTGATTTAAAATAAAATATAACTGTGTGGAGCTCGTCATCAGTCCAGTCGATATCTTGAGGTGTCTGATACTGTGCTGCCAATGCTTGATCTACTTGTTTTGTTTCAAGGATAGTGTATTTTAAAGTTCGTCCGTCTTTCTCGATCTGAAAGGAATCTGCTCCTGTCGCAGCTGCTTTCATAGCCGCATCAAACAAATTCTTCATCTTTTCATCGCCACGCAAAACAAATACGGGATATTCATAGCATCCAAGCTCTGGCAAAACACTAAATTCGTAATCCGACAGAATTATCTTATAAATTTCAGGATCGTCTACATCCTCATCTTCTGAAAAGTAGGCATATAATATCGCATAGACTGGATTATATGCTTCCATGATTTCTCCTTGATATCAAAAGTTACTATTACAATTCTTACAGTGCCATTGTTTCCGTGGAGCACTTACTCGTCGTCGTATGCATCGCAATCAACTGGATCTTCTTTTAGTGGACTGCTTGGATCATAACCACTGTCTATAAGACGAAAATTCTCTAACTGATTGAAGTCGAGGTCGTATCTATCTTCTAAATATTCAAGGAGTTCAATCAGGGCGTCCCCGATATTGAGATTATTTGCGCCAAATTTATAAAAAGCCCAAGTTATTGATTCCGGAGTTGCATCGTAGAGCTTGCCTTTGTATTTGTAAATCACATCGTCTTTTGGATCTTTCATACGACACGGATAGCGGATCATGTCGCCATTTTCGTCGGTTTCATGATTTTTAGTAGCTTTATTATAAACATTTTTCCCAATGATATATTCCAATTCTTTAATAAGGTCAACTGTAAGGGTATCTAATTTCATCTTTATCACCATTCGTATCCACAATTCTTGCACTTAAACTGATGCTTGACCTTATTTGAAAAAATGCCGAACAGAGCGAACGACACTGCTTTGGATGTACCGGAAATCTTTTCGATATCAGGTGATCCGCAGGTAGGGCACTTGGGGACGTACTTTGGGGTCGGCTTCTTTTCGGGTGGCTTACTCCCCTGCTCTGCTAAGTATTTGCGGATCTGAGCATCCTCTTTGTCAGCTTTTATGAGCCATTCCGGATTACTCATAGGCTTATATTCTTTAGGTTGCTTCATTTTTGATAAAATTTCTTTCTTTTCTTTGTCATTGGCTTTCATCCATTTTTCGTAATTGATTAATTCACATGAACAGTGAACACAAACGAATTCAGGCCACCAAGCTAAACGCCCACAATGTGGACATACTTCAATTGTTTTATTATCCATAATTCTTTTCTCCTCAAGAAAATCGATATTATCTTTCTTAACAGGCTTTTCCGTTGATAAAAATGGAAACATGTCTGGTGGGTTAGAACAATTAGGCACTTCGGCTGGAAAGCTGGTTGGTCAGTTAAGAAAAACATTCAGTACAGTTTCCACTGGTTACAAGAAATTCAAAGAAATGGATGAATCCATTCGTGGCAGCGGCACTTCTTTCTCTGATTATATCAGATATACCTCTGAAAGTGAAGAGGCGACCGAAGCTTTTGGTCTTGCAACTGCATATACTAAGCTTCGTGTTGTCGCTTTGAACATGGCTTTAAGTGCTGGCATTGGGTTAGTCGTTTCTTACTTCTCAAAGAAAATTATTGAAGCAGCACAGCGTGTTGATAAGCTGGCAGAATCCAGTAAAGAAGCAGCTGATGCAGCTACTTCTACTACGTCTTCTTTGAGTGAACTTGTTGATGAATACGAAAAGCTCGGCAAGAAGTCTGACTGGGATACTGATGATATGGAACAGGCCCAGAAGATCCAAGACGAAATCCTCAAGTTGGCGAAAGAACAAGGTACCCTGAATGAAGATCACGCAAAAAAGATTGACCTGCAGAATGGTAAATATGAAGAGCAGCTTGGATTGCTTCAGGATATTACAGCGGAGCAGTTGGAGGCATCTCGTTATGAGTTAACCCAAAACAAAGATGCTCAAGGTGATAAGCTTGTTGATACAGCCAAGAAGAATAATCGGACGCATTATCTTACTGTTTGGTCGGCTCCTGAAATGGATATGGGTGACCAGATTAAAAATGCTGGCATTGATGTCTTTAACAAGTTCGGTGGTTATGGACCTGACGATTTAAATGATGCGGATTCTGTTGTTGACTATTACAACGAAGTTGGTAAAGCTTTAAAATATGTCATTGACAATACAACTGAGGCTGAACGAGCTGCTGGTGGAACGTATCATAGTCTGTATCAATTTTTGCTTGATGAGCAATCTGCTCTCCGTGATGATGTAGATTCTTACAACGACTCAACGGATGCTATCAACAATAATACAAACGCTCGTAGAAAACTTCAAGCAGTTGATTTTTGGCAGAATGACAATAATAACAGTATGGATGTCAGTTTTACTTTCGATAAGGTAAATTCTGCTGTTCAAACTCTGGAAGATACGATTGATGGATTTGATGCAAGTAAGCTGAATGAACTCTTGTGGGGTACAAACGAAGGATTATCCGACGAGCAAGCTCAAGCTCTCGCAAATCTTCGCAAAGCTCTTACAGACATGGACTTTTCTGCTGATACAAACGGTGTGAATGCGTTTATCCAAGCACTTGTTCAAGTTGGTATTGTAGCCCAGTCTTCTGCAAATGGTGTTGACGCATTGGCTGCTGGCGCACAGAAGATGGAAGATATTTCTTCCAAAATGGATGAAATCCAGTCTGCGTATAAAGCTTCTACCAGTGCAATGGAAGAGTACAATCAGTATGGCTACATGAGTCTCGATTCTCTTCAGTCTTTACTGACGATGAACACCGAGTATCTGAATTGCCTTGAGCTTGTTAATGGTAAGCTTCAGATAAATAAACAGAGCTATGCCGAATTGCTTGCCGCTGAATATGCAGAAGCTGCGGCAACAATTCTGTCTAACGCACAACACGAGGTTGCAAACCTTACTGCCGATGACACAGCTGAAAGCACTGATGACCTAAAAGAGAAAACAGAGGCTGAAAAGACTGCTCTTGAGAATCTTCTCCCTGCTCTGAAAAATGCTACTGCGGCCACCGCAACATATAGTGCTGCTCAAGAGTTTGCAAATGAAGTTGAAAAAGCTGGCGAACGTGGCGTCGATCCTGCAAAGCTAGAGGAAATTACGAATCGCACAAATACTCAGCTTTCTCTGTTGTACACCAATATGAACGCTGCTCTAAGGGGTGGGCGAGCATTAACAAATCAGTTGAATGGGTTCCCGACAAATAAGGCCAGCAAGAACAACAAGTCTACTGCGAAGTCTGTGACTGATATTGCTTCTGCTTTTGATACCTTAACAAAGGCCATGAAAGAATATAACCAATATGGTTATATCTGTGCTGATACAATGAAGTCACTGATTGGTGTCGATGACAAGTTTACTGCTTGTTTGACGGAGCAAAACGGAAAACTTGAACTTAATACAGCCAAATTCCGCACATTTATTAAGGCACAACTCAAGGAAGCAAATGCGGCTAATGATGGTGGCAAGTCTGCTGGCGAGATGAAGAAGATTCTCGATTGGTTGAATTCTAGTGTTGATTCTGAAACCATCTCTTTTGAGCAGTTGACTGACGCTATCAAGGGCTACGGCACTGCGATGGACAAGGCTAAGGAAAAGACGGACGCTATAAAATCCGCATTTTCTGGGTTAAAAGACGTTATCAAAACGTTGGGTGATAGTCAGTTTGGTATTGCTGATGCAGATTCTATCGATAAACAAACAGATGCGATTCGTAATCTTGTTACTCAGTATAAGGATTACCCTGATCTTCTCAATAACATTGTAGATGAAAACGGAAATATCAATCTGAATACCGAAGCGTTTAAAAATGCTCTAGCTAAAACGTTAGAAGATCTTGCAAATACTGCAAAGGAAACGGGAGGCGCAGGAGCTGATGCTCTCTACAATGTATACCATAGTGCATCTCAAAATATTAGTCAAGGAAAAATAACACCGACTGATTGGGCGAGTGGTCTTGGAACTGATTTAAGCAATGCTAATGACGCTCTTGATCGTTACCAGTCTAATTGGAACACTCTGAAAGACGCAATGGACGAGTGGAACGAGACTGGTCAGCTCACTCAGGACACAATGCAAAACTTGATGGCCTTGCCTGACGAATTCTCTAGCCTGTTGGGCTACGATGAAGATGGTAATGCAAAGCTTGATGTAAAAACTTTGCGTGACAATTACGTCAAACAGCTCAAAGAGCTTGCAAAGGAATTCGAGGGTAAACCAATCGGTATTCAGGCCGAAGCTGCAATCGAGGATGTCCGCGAGCCTACTCCTGAAGAATATGAGAAGTTGGCGAAAAAGACTCTTACTTACCAAAAGGCTCTGGCTCGGTATACTAGAAAGATTTCTAAAATCGATTCTAATAAGGATTTAACTGAAGATGAAGCACTTCAACAGAAGGAAGAAGCTCAAGCCGAATTAGATGGTGCTTTACAGGAATCTTTACTTGAAGTTCAGGAAACTGATGCTCAGGTCACGACAAAGCTTAAAAAGCACTGGGAAGGCGTAGAGTCTGTAATCGATAACTTCAAGAGTGCGCTATCTGATGTAAAAGACGTTCTAAATTCTTTCCTCTCTCTTATTGAAAAGTTCAATGACAAATCCAACAACGATCTCAAACTTTGGGGCGATGTGATGGGTGATGTTATCGACAAGCGTATTGAAGCTCTGAACAAACAGAAGGAAGCGCTTGAAGAAAACAACGACGCTACTGAGCGTGCTATTGAATTGGCAAAAGCTCAGGATGAGCTCGCCCGTGCAGAACAGCAACGTACCAGTCGTGTATATACTGAAAACGGTTACGAGTGGCAGGCCGACCCCGAAGCTGTGCGCACTGCTCGTCAGGATTTAAATGATAAACAGCGTCAGTGGAATAAGGAAGATGCCGAGAAAGCTATTGACGACCAAATCAAAAAGTACAACGAATTCAAGGACAAGTTGTCTGAGGTCATGGAAGATATTGGGACTAGTTGGGACGATTATAATAAGAAACTCCAATACACTGCCCAGATTCAAGAAATGACTCTTGGCCAGATGGCAGGTAGTCTTGATGGATATCACAATAAGATTATCGCTAGTTTGCAAAACAGTGGCACAATTTCTGGCATTCAGACTGTCATTAGCAATCTTGAGTCTTTGATTGGTACTCTTGAAAAGCTGAACAATGTTTATAATTTCCTGCAGACAGGTACATATACAGATGGTGGCTTTGTTGGCCTTGTAAAAACCGTTAAGAAAGTTTTCGGAAAGAACTCCTCTACAAGTATTACAAAGACTATCACGAATAGCCTTGATACGATTACGGACGCTACGGAAGTCACCTTCGGTGGAAGCGGCATTACTGGCGTTATCAACAACTCTATGACCGATGGCGTAAAGAATGCTGTTGTTAACGCACAGAAGGAGCTTGGCTCTGCTACAACTAAGAACGGACTCATTGGCGTATTTCAAAACGCATGGGATGCCATTGGATCTGGCGCAAAATCGTTGTTCAGTAATAGTTCTTCTAATAGTCTAACCTCTATTTTCTCTGATGGCATCAGCAATATCGGAAAAATTATCTCGAATGCATTCGGAGGAAAAGGTGCTGGAACAAGCGGTGGAAGTGGCATTTTAGGATGGCTTGGAAACTTACTTGGGATCGGTGGCGTATCTCTTTCTAGTGTTCCTGCAATGACAGCCACGAATACTGCAGGATTAACTGGTCTTAGTAAGCTGATGGCTGACGGAGCTATTGGAGCAAACGTAGCTGGCGCAGGCGGTACAGCTGTTGCGGCGGCTGGTGGAAGTAGTTTGCTGGCTGCTGTTCCAATAGTTGGTGCAGTCCTCGCCGGTCTCGGCGTGGCTGGCAATCATTTTGCTGGTTTGAACAAAATCTGGAAAAGTAATGATGATACTGGGACAAAGATTGGAAAGTCCTTATTTTCTACTGTCTTTAACTCGTCAGGTGGTGTCCTCTCAATCGCTGCTCTTATTCATGATACTATCGGAAGAGCCAACGATAAGAAAAATGGAACCACATCCAAGACACTGGCCGAAAAAGTTTATGAGTGGCCTATTTGGTTCTGGAACTGGGGTAAAAAGACAACTAGCCAGCTGGACGATGTGTCCAAAAATACCAAAGATACGGCAAATGATGTAAAAAAGAAGAAAAATAAGACCAATATTACTGTCAATGCGGTTCAGACGACAGTTAATAACGGAAATAAAACTTCCGATTCTTCTGGTTCTTCTAGCTCTTCTAGCTCTTCTGTATCGAATGGTCAGCAAAAACAGCAATCATTCTGGGATAAACTGTGGGGTTCTAAATTCTGGTTCTGGAACTGGGGAAAGAAAGCTGTCGGTGATAAAGGAGTTAAACATACCGGCACTTACAATGTCGATGAACAAGGCTCCGAATTGATTGTCCGTCAACCACAATCCGGTCGTTATACGTATCTTGAAACAGGTGATGGTGTTGTTCCTGCAGACATTACTTCTCGCCTGTTTGAGATGGGTGGAAATCCTGATAAGTGGTTTACTGACCAGATGGCAAAGCATAGCACAGCTACAATGGTACAGTCTCGTAATCCTGGCGGTATCAGTATGACTATCGGCGACGTGAATGTGAATAACCCCGTTGACGACACAGATGCGTTGGCTCGTCAAATCGTACAACAGCTTCCAAACAAGATGGTTCAGAGATTGAACAAACGATAAATCAGATAGAAGTAAATTTTAAACGAAAACGAATTATACCCGGCTCAGGGTGGGTTGGGTAGGTTGAGCCCGGGTATATTTTGTTTTATAAAGGAGGGATGAGATGTCTCAAACAAATTCTGACGCACTTGACGTGATTGCTCAGGTGGTCGTGGATACAATTGACAAAAAACTAGATGATGCAAACTTTGATAAGTCACAAGTAGGTACAGTTGTCGCAGTAAATGGGAACGACTATACGATTGCCGTGTTCGGTAGCCAGTATACCATCACATCCGATCAGGTATTTACGGTTGGTCAGAACGTTGTCGTTACCGCATTACAGGGTGATATGAAACGGCTCGTGTGCTCTCCTGATAATATCGGAACAATGAAGACCGTTGACAGTAAGGTAAATGTTATTGGCGATAAGGTAGACAATTTTATTGGGAATGATTTTGCTGATACGATTATTAAGTTCAATGATGTAAAAGACCAGATCGATGGTAGCTATATCATTTGGTTTGAAAGTGCAGAGCCAACTATGTCTAACTCCCCTGCCAAGGACTGGACGACCGCTGACGCTAAAAAGGTACACGTTGGAGACCTCTATTATAATAAGGTAGGTGGAACAGCTTACAAGTGGGTTGAAAGTGGTGGTTCATACAGTTGGAGTGAAATTACAAACAAGGACATTCTAAAGGTTCTTAATGCAGCAAGTCGTGACAATGGCACTGTTGACGGAAAACGCCGGGTGTTTTATGGGACTCCTACTACCCCATATGACCAAGGTGATGTGTGGGCACGTGTAACTTCTGATGGCTTTATGCTGATTTGCCAGACTGGACGCATGATTGAAGATAGTTACCAACGCACAGACTGGGTTGTGGCATCTAAATATACGGATGATTTTGTTGCCGACCGTGCCGAAGAGAAAGCAGATAAGGCCAATACAGACCTATCCAGTTTTAAGACCAAGTACGATTCTGATTTGAAAGTGACCAAAGAGGCTATTGAGGCCAGAGTAACAGAAACAAAATATCAGCAAGGTATTAACGGAATCAGTACAAGACTTAGTACGGCAGAATCGAGCATTAAACAAAACGCAACGAATATCACCTCTAAAGTGTCTGCCACCGACTACACTGGTAAAAAGATTGCTTCAATGATAAATCAGCAGGCTGATAATGTCAGCATTAGTGCTAGTAAAATCAATCTAAAAGGCGCTGTTACAACAGATTCTATTGCAACTGCTGGTTTGGATGCGAGTGTGATTAAGGCTGGTAAAATTAGTGCTATTCATCTTGATCTTACTGGAAATATTACAATCGGAAGCGGAACAAAAAAAGTTGAAATCTCTGATAGTGGTGTGGACATTATTTACGGAAACAATTTTGTAAAAATGTCATCTGACGGTGTTACAATTAAAAATAGCGGAGGTGCTGGTTGTGCTATTACAGGCGAAGGTATTATTTTTAAAGGTATTCGAAATAAGCAAGAACTATATGAAAATAATTCCGATAGTTTCACATCACAGACAGTACGGCTTGATGGATTAGGAAATTATAGCGCAATATTGATTCTTTTCCGTAGTCAGAAGAACGGAACATGGTTTTCCGGTGGTGGTAACGCTGGTCTTGTTTCTTTAATTGTTCCGGTCAATGGCGTAGAAATGTCTATGGTATATCCATGGAACACCGTACATAAACGGTCGGTAATAGCTTATTCTGATCGTATTGAATTTGGAGTCGGTTATGAACGAACATCTAAATAC
>PPYE01311161.1_pt1 | contig 76414 bp, 67 predicted proteins | sample 1559881 | NCBI WGS metagenome assembly PPYE01 (sample SAMN08240022, study PRJNA423297) | Human gut metagenome, whole genome shotgun sequencing project. | reverse complement strand
GTGGGGGAGTGTTGAGGAAGGATGGGGGAATGTTGGTTTCAGATCGGAAAGGTCAGCGTATTTCGTGTGTTGAGTTCAGGGAAGTGATTTAGGTGTGCCGGAATCCATCCTGTAAAGCGATTGGGGATGGATTCTGGCAGTAACTGTGAAGGGAAAGTAGAGTTATAAATTTTATGACATTTATAATCGGAGGGATGTCAGCATTGGTAGATGGCGGCGCCTTTGGGGGGGAGTTGGAGGGTGGTTCCGGCTTTGCAGGGGCGGTTTTCCAGGAGGCTTGTGCCATCGGTTTCCAGGGGGAGGGAGACGGGAAAGTCGTTGTGGTTGAGGAAGAAGAGGAATCTTTTTCCGTCTTTGTCCCTTTCTGTGATTTCCACGCCTTCACAGGGTGGGTATACGGGGGTGATATTCTGTTCGTCCAGTATGTGCTGCAGGAAATCTGCGTAAAAGTCTTTGTCGGATCGGGTGGCTACGTAGTAGGCGTGTCCTTTTCCGTAGGCGTTGGCGGAGAGCACGGGGGTCCCTGCGTAGAAGTCGCTGTCGTAAACGGCGAGGGGCTGCGCTGTTTCCATGTGCATGATATCGCAGATAATTCCGGCTTCGTGGGTTTTTCCGTTCCAGGTGAAGCTGTTCTTCATATAGGAGGGGAGGGCGTCCGTTTCTTCTACCCAAATACCCAGGATGTCGCGCAGTTTTCCGGGATAGCCGCCGGTGATAACCAGATCGTGTTCGTCTACGATGCCGCTGAAGAAGGTGGTGACAAAGGTGCCGCCTTCCCTGACAAAGCTGCGGATTTTTTCATCTGTGCCGGGTTTCGTCATGTAGAGGACGGGGGCGATAACTACGCTGTATTGTGACAGGTCGTCTTCTGTGGAAATGATGTCGGCGGGCACGTTTTTTTCGTAGAGGGCTGTATAGTAGAGGAGAATTTCGTCCATGTATTTCAGTTCGCAGCTGGGGCCGGCGGAGTATTCCAGAGCCCACCAGTTATCCCAGTCCACCATGATCGCAGCCCGGGAGGGCGTCCTGGAGTCAAGGGTGAGGTCGCCCAGGGCTTCCAGTTCATGGCCAAGCTGGCTGATCTCACGGAAGACGCGGGTATTTTCGTTGCCTACATGGTCAATGACTGCGCCGTGGAATTTTTCACAGGCGCCGATGCTTCTTCTCATCTGGAAAAACATGACCGCATCCGCACCGTGCGCTACTGCCTGGTAGCTTAAAAGGCGCATGACGCCGGGGCGTTTGAGGAGGTTATAGGGGTGCCAGTTGGTTACGCTGGGCGTCTGTTCCATGAGAACAAAGGGAGCTCCCTGCTTCAGGCCGCGGATGAGGTCATGGCGCATGGCCACAGCCGCATTGGTATCCACAGTGTCGGGATAGTTGTCCCAGGAGGCAAAGTCCAGATATTTCGCCCATTTCTGGTAATCCAGGGGTTTATAAAAGCCCATGAGGTTGGTGGTGACCGGGATGTTGGGGGTTACGGCTTTTACAGCCTCATATTCCGCGCGGTAATTATTCAGCATGGAATCGGAGTTAAAACGGCGGTAGTCCAGGGAAATCCCCTGGAAGGTGGTGCGGTTTTCCGCAAAATGTTCGCTTTGCAGGTTGGGCGCCACGATTTCATCCCAGTCGTAGAAGGTATGGCCCCAGAAGCTGGTGTTCCAGGCGCGGTTGACTTCTTCTATGGTGCCGTATTTTTCCTTCAGCCATACGCGGAAGGCTTTTTCACAGTTTTCGCAGTAGCATTCTCCGCCGTATTCGTTGGAGATGTGCCAGGCTACGATATTGTCATATTTTCCGTATCTTTCAGCCAGCTTTTCGGCCAGCGCCCTGGAATATTTCTGATAGACGGGGCTGTTGGGGCAGGAATTGTGGCGGCTGCCGAATTTACGTTTCATGCCGTTGAATTCCGTGCGCAGCACCTCCGGATATTTTTTTGCCATCCAGGCGGGGTGGGCGGCGGTGGAGGTGGCAAGGACTACCTTCAGGTGATTCCTGCGCACCAGGTCCATAATTTTGTCCAGGCGCTCAAAACGGTAGGTTACCTCGTCAGGCTGCAGGGCCGCCCAGCTGAATACGTTCAGTGTTACGCAGTCTATCCCTGCCAGATGGAACATGCGCATATCTTCTTCCCATACGGATTCCTCCCATTGCTCGGGATTATAGTCTCCGCCGTATAACATTTTTTTTGCCATATTTTCTCCCTTCTGCACACGGAATCGCGCACAGGCAATTTATTGTGAAAAATTGTTGCAGTACGGATAACCGTACCATTACAGAGCCGGGGGGTCTTTCCTGCTTTTCTTTCCGGTTCTGTATTTTTTAGGGGTTCCAGTGAAAACGGGTGTTCAGCCATTCGCAGCTCATTTCGAACCAGTGGGCCACGTGGGGGTAATCGTCTCCCACCTCTTCAGTGCACATGGACAGGCCGTGGTGGCCATGTTCAAACAGGTGGCATTCCGCAGGGATGCCGTGTTCGTAGAGGCTTTTAACAAAGCGCATGGTGTTGGCTACGCAGACACAGTCGTCATCCATAGTATGCCAGCAGAAGGCCGGCACCGTTTCTTCATTGACCTGTTCTTCCAGGGAGAAAAAGGCTTCCTCCTCCGGAGTGCGGTCCGGGCCCAGCAGGGCGCTGAAGCTGTCATGCCATTCGGGATGTGCTTCCGGCCGGGCGGAAATCACGGGATAGCTGAGGACCATGGCGTCGGGGCGGTTTTTCCCAGGCTCTGAAGGATAAAATTCCCGCAGTTTTTCACTGTTCCAGTGGACGCCCAGGCTCCCCGCCAGATGGGCCCCTGCGGAAAAGCCGATGACTGCGATTTTTTCCGGATCCACGCCGTAAAGGGCGCTGTTTTCACGGATATGTACCACACTTTCGGACAGCTCGCCCAGAGGACGCAGACCGGTGGCCGGGCGTTCCAGTTCCCTGCCTGTGGTGCTGTAGTAGAGGATAAATACCTGGAAGCCTTTGGCGAAATAGGCTTCAGCAATGGGATCGGCCTCTCTGTCGGAGCAGTATTTATAAGCTCCGCCGGGGCAGATTACGGCGCAGGGGCGTTTTTTCCTGTGCGCCATTTCTTCATAATAAGGATGCAGCCAGCCCACAAGAAGGGCCTGGGAATCCTGAATGGGATGAATTTCTACTGTTTTCATGTGTGCTCCTGTCTGGTGTATTTTTCAGAATAATAATCGGACCCACGCTAAGCGCGGGTCCATTTTCGTTATACAATATCCTGTGATTACAGTCAACCTTTGAATACGGTCCGCCGGAGGGATCTTTGTGTGAGCCGGTTCCTGATTTCCGAGGAAACCGTAACGGCCCAGGAGGTCCGTCGTCCTGAGCTGTTACATGAAATCAGCCTTTTACTCCGGCAAAGGCAACGCCTTCCACGATATACTTCTGGCCGATGCAGTAGACGATGATAATCGGGATGACGGAGCATACCGTACCCGCCATGATGGCACCATAGTCTGCGGAGAACTGCTGCTGGAAGCTTGCCAGTCCCAGCTGGATGGTTTTCAGCCTGTCGCTGTCCAGATAGATCATGGGGCCCATGTAGTCGTTCCATACGCTGTTGAAGGTGAGTACCGTCAGGGTAGCCAGGCCGTTCTGGGACAGGGGAAGAATGATTTTACGGTAGATGCCGAAGGTGGAGCAGCCGTCAATTTTGGCCGCCTCATGAAGGCTGTCTGGAATGCTCAGCATGTTCTGGCGCAGAAGGAATACGCCAAAGGCGCTGAAGGCCTGCAGGACGATGAGGGAAAGGTGGGTATTGTACATGCCGAAAGCCTTTACCACGATGAACTGCGGAATCATGATTGCATGCCAGGGAACCATCATGGTTGCCAGGTAAGCCACGAATATCTTGTCTCTGCCGGGGAAATGCAGTTTGGTGAATGCAAATGCCGCCAGGGAGCAGGTGAACAGCTGGAGCAGTGTGATAATGACCGCCAGCTTCAGCGTGTTCAGGAAATATTGCAGGAACGGAATGCTCTGCCATACCTTTTCATAATTGAGGGTACGGAATACCTCGGGAATCCATTTTACGGGATAGGAGAAAATCTCCGAATTCAGCTTAAAGGAAGCGCTGACCATCCACACAAAGGGAACTAACATTGTAAATGCGACAATAGAGCAGAAGAAAAAAATCAGGACGGTGCTGATTTTCATTTTCTTTTTGTTCTGTCCGTCTTTTGATTTTGCCATGCCAAACCTCCTTTAATCCTCGTTTACCCAGTTTTTCTGACCCTGCCACTGAATCAGTGTTATGATCAGAATGATTACAAACAGGAAATATGCAATCGCCGATGCATAGCCCATTTTCCATTCTCCGAAGGCTTCTTTATAAATACGGAATACCAGCACGCTGGTGGAGCGTCCGGGTCCTCCCTGCGTGGTAACATTGATGATGTCGAATACCTGGAAGGACGCGATAAAGCAGAGGATGGTTACCATGAAGGTTGTGGGGGAAAGCATGGGCCAGGTCACATGCCAGAACAGTTTCCAGGAGTTGGCGCCGTCGATTTGGGCCGCTTCATATAAATGGTTGGGAATGCTCTTAAGCCCGCCCATGAACATAATCATGTAATAACCGGCCTGCTTCCACACAACGACGATGATAACCGTTAAAAGCGCTGTTTTTGTGGACATGAACCATTTGGGAAGATGCTCCTGGGCAATGCCGATGCCGCGCAGTACCTGGTTGACGGGGCCGTCTACCGGCTGGAACAGCAGCATGGCGATACAGCCAATAGCTACCATGGAGGTCAGGTTGGGGAAGAAGAACACGGTCTTGAAAAATCCGCCGCCAAACAGCTTCCGGTTCAGGGCCAGGGCCAGAATCAATGAAAAAGCAATGGTAAGCGGCACGCTCACCAGGGAGTAAATCAGGTTATTTACCAGGGCCGCCTTGAACTGGGAGTCCCCGAACATTTTGATGTAGTTGTGCAGTCCCACAAAATTCCATTTGAAACCGTTGTAGTCAGTGAAGCTGATTAAGAGCCCCAGGATGATCGGGATTGCTGTAAAAATGAAAAATCCGATAAAATTGGGGAGCAGATACAGGTAACCTGAGATAGCTTCTCTTCTTGCCGCCCTGCTCATCCTTTTTTTAGGTTGTTTTTTTACGGAAGATGCCATATTCCCTCCTTTGTTGCATGCTGTGCCATGCAAATTAGCTGTGCATGTGTGCCGCCCTCCGTCCGGGAGAGCGGATGTTTACCCGGCAAAATCCGGCGCCCCTGTAATAGAGGTGCCGGATTGCGCGGGTACTCTGCTGTCTTAATTCATAATCTCGTCACGTAACTCGGCGTAATTTTCAAACGTTGCATCCAGTGACTGCTCATCCAGCAGGTAAAGCTGTAATTCCTGATTGTAAGCTTCAATCAGAGATGCATAGCCTTCCTGACCCTTCTGCTCGTCCTTGATTTTGGCGGAGAAGCGGTATTCCACACCGGGAACGTTTACTTCGGATTTGAATACTTCCAGAGCTTCATCAGTTGCATAGGAAGGAACATCATGGTTCTGGGCAATGATGGTGGTTCCTTCAGGAGTGGTGCAGTAGAATTCGATGAATTTGTATGCTTCTTCCGGATGCTTGGAGTTGGAGGAGATTACCAGGTAGGAGCTCTGTCCAACGCTGGAGCCTTCCGGTTCGCCGTCGAAGATCGGCAGCGGCGCCGCGCCCCATTCAAAATCAGCTTCCATCAGCCGGAACATCCAGTCGCCGTTGATCATGGTGTAAATATTTCCTGCTTCAAAGTACGCCTTGATGTCAAAGGTTCCGGAGGTCATTTCTGCAATTCCGGGAGCGCTTGCGTCATCCACGTACATACGATGCTGAATCTGTGCAAATTCTTTGGTTCTTGTCAGGCTTTCGTCATCCAGGTATTCGCCTGCTGCGACAGCGCCCAGGTTGGGAGTCCAGATAGGCATCAGGCCGCCCCAGTATTTGGTTCCGCCTTCTTCACCGGTGAGCTCCTTAATCAGGTCAAGGTACTCGTTCCACGTGAGGTTTTCAGGATAATCGATTCCTTTTGCATCAAACAGTTCCTTGTTGTAGAAAAGCATCCAGCAGGAACCGCTTGTGGGGTATCCGTAAAAGGCGCCGTCAGCGTCGGTAACGCCTGCAAGGGAGGTTTCCTTGATGGGGGAAAGATCCACACCGGATTTCTCAGCATAGGGGGCAAGGTTTACAAAAGCGCCGTTGGCGGTATACTGCGCCATCTGCGCAGGGGTACGTACCCAGTAAATATCGGCGTCTGTGGAGCCGCCTGCTGTCATTACCTTAACCTTATCGTCATAATCGCCTTCTGCGATGCTGTGTCCCACCACTTCGATGTCGCTGTTGGCAGTGTTAAATGCTTCGATTTCTTTCTGTGCCACTTTTTCCAGGTCGGTGGAGTAGTAGAAATTTACTACTGTTTTATCAGAACCTGCGGCAGCTTCTGAGCCTGCGGCGCTTTCTGCGGTTGTGTCTCCTGATGCTGCGGTGCTTCCTGCATTGTCGGAAGAGCTTCCGCATCCTGCCAGCAGGGTTACTGCCATGGCAGCCGTAAGAAGAATGCTTAATGCTTTCTTTTTCATAATGTCCTCCTTTGAACTTTTGTTTCCAGTCACTTGATGTTTTCATTATAGCTTTTACACTCATTCTGAAAAGTCACAAAAAATCTACACCTTACAGGTATAAAAAAAACGCCTGATTTCTTCGGTTTTTACCGTAAATCAGGCGTTTGGCATAAATTTTAAAGTTGGGGTGCAACAGCAGAACTGCAAAAAGAGGATGAATTTTTCTACACCCTCCCTCTGAAACTGATGTACGCAATAACAGTAATCAGGCGTATTTTCATTGAAATATATGCGCTTGACGTGAAGCGTTAAAATGGGGGAGCTGAAATTTCAGCCCTTCTTCAATTTCGGTTCAGGTTGTTTCGTTCCTTCAGGTAATCCTTCATGGTCTGATCCAGAGTCTTTTCCCCTTTCAGGTATGAGGCGGCTTCTTTATCAAAAATATCCCTGAGATCCTGATACAGAACGTGCTTGCCTTCTTCATTCTGCAGGATGGCGTCAAAGAAAAAGTTCACATGGATGGCGCCTGCGTTCTGCTTATAGCTTTCCCTGCCTTCTTCCGTAAAATAGGAGGGGAAGCAGTAGTGGGAGGCCAGGATGGAGGCCCCTTCTTCTCCGCAGGCAAACTCCAGGAATTCAAAGGCATTTTCTGGATAGCTGCTGCCGGAATAAACCGCCAGGTAGGAGTTGCTCCCCACGGAGGTTCCCGGTTCCACGCCCTCCGACAGGGGAAGCGGCGCCGCGTCCCAGCGGCAGCTAACGGTCCCGGAGGCTTCCAGGTTCTGAAGGATCTGTATGGTCCAGTCACCATTTATCATCATGCCGATACCACCGTCCAGGAAGGCTTCGTAGCCAGGGGTGTAGATTTCTTCCATTTCCACAGGGTTGGGATGGCTGTGATCCTGGTTGTAGAGTCTGTCCATCAGCTGCAGGAACTCTTTTGTGGCGGGAAGCTCGTCATCATAAAGATATTCTCCCAGCTCCAGCGCCCCCAGGTTGGGAACCCATATGGGAAGGTAGCCGCCCCACCTCTTCTGTCCGTCTGGCGCCGTGCCGTCAATGCGTGCCGCCAGGTCTGCATATTCCTCCCAGGTCATCTGTCCGGGATAGTCCATGTGCAGGCCGTCAAAAATGTCACGGTTGTAAAACAGGAGCCAGATATTCTGGATGAAGGGCAGGGAATATATACTTTCATCTAGCTTTACGATATCCAGGGACTGGCCGTATTTGGAAATGTCCAGTGCGCTGCCGCCCACCAGCTGGGACAGATCAAAGAGCTGTCCCGCCTCCGCCATGCGGTTGGATTTGGAGGGCTGGCGAAGCCAGATTACATCCGCCTGGCCGCCTTCTTCCAGAAGCTTATTCAGCCGGTCTTCATATTCAGAATCCTCCAGGTAGCGCATTTCCACTTCGGTCGTACTGCTTTGTGCATTAAAAACTTTGACCAGATCTTCCATGTAGGGAGCGCTGACCGTTACATCATAGCAAATAATTTTCTGCTTTCCCGCCGGCTGGCTGTCGCTGTATTGCGTATCCTGCTCCTTCTGCACTTTTTGGCAGGAAGCAAGGAAGGACAGGGAAAGCAGGAAAATCGTAAGTATCAGGAAATGTTTTATTTTCTGCTTCATTTTGCGTCCTTCAGATCCATATTTTTTACATTATGAAGGTAATCATAAATTTTAAGATCATTGACCCTTTTTACCACTTCCGCCATGGAATCAAGATCGAATTTTTTAAGGATATTGTGGATATGTCTTTTCAGGGTTGTCATTTCCACACAGCGCATGGCGCAGATTTCCGGACGTTCATAGCCCTGGCGGAGCAGATCAAGGATATCAATTTCCGTCTGGGTCAGCTGGGTTACCAGCATGAGATTATACAGGAAGCTGTCTTCGCTCTGCTTTACCCGCTGGAATTCGCGGCGGATTTTCTCCGCAATCACAGGCCGTATAGGGGAACGGCCGTAATAGGCATCCTTCACGCAGGTGATCAGCTCCTCCTGTCCGGAATTTTTCAACACATAATCGGATACTCCCAGCTTAAAGGCCTGGAATACGTTATCATCATCCTCGTAGGAGGTGAGGATGATGATTTTTACCTGGGGATACTGGGACAGGATCTGGCTGGCCGCATCCAGGCCTGCGGTCCTGGTTTCCATTTCAATATCCATCAGAATGACATCGGGCTGGCAGAGCACGGTTTTCATTACCGCCTCATAGCCGTTCTGAACGGCGGCAACCACTTCAAGCTCGCCGTCTTTTTCCAGCAGCCGCTGGTATTTTTTCAAAAGCGCGGGCATATCCTCCGCAATTAATACTTTTATCATTTTACTCCTATCTGCGTGCAAAGCACGCACTTAAATCAGGAAGGCTGAAGGCAGGGCTTCAGCTTTACTCCTATCTGCGTGCAAGGCACGCATTTAAATCAGGAAGGCTGAAGGCAGGGCTTCAGCTTTACTCCTATCTGCATGCATGCTATATCCGGGTAACCGGGAGGTATACGTGGAATACGGTTCCCTGGCCCACTTCGCTTTCCACATCGATTTTACCGCCGGAGTCGGTAATGATTTTATGTGTCAGTGTCAGGCCCATGCCCCAGCTCTTTGTCATTGGCTTTGAGGTGAAAAAGGGGGTGAAGATATTCACCAGGTCTTCCTCGGGTATTCCGCAGCCGTTGTCCTTTACATCGATAATTCCCCACCGGCTGTCAGCCAGCAGCATTACCTGAATTTTCCTGGTTCTCCCTTCCACCTGCCTGAGGGCATCGCAGGCATTGTTGAGAAGGTTAATGAGCGCCTGGCCGATAAATTCCCTGTCTGCAAATACCTCCGGGTCCTCACCGGGAATGCTCACCGACCACTCTATATCCGTTTCCGGCCTGGAAGACTTCGTATCCTCCACGGTCTGCCGTACCAGCTCTCCCAGCCGCAGCCTGCGGAAATTCATGGTGTTGTCCTTGATATGCCTGTGGATATCGTCCAGCCGCCCGTAAAGCGCTTCACAGTGCTCCACCAGAAGCTCCTTGTCCCTGCTGTCTTCCTCTCTCACCTCCAGATTTTCCACCTCGGCCTGCAGGTTGAGCAGTTCATTTTTCATAAAATGGCAGAAAACCCGGGTGGACATGTTTACCGCATTGATGCTCTGGGATACCTCCAGGCTATAATTTTCCATCTTAGTCCGAAGCGCATTCAATCGGTAGCTCCAGGCAAGCATCAGGATGATAAAAAGTAAAATGAGGTAGGGCAGCGCGCGGTATAACGGGATGTAGCTGTTCATAAACAGCATTTTATAGGTAACAACATCCATTGCCTTCGAGTACTTTATCATCTGCATCGGGAGGCGCCCCATGAACATCAGATAGCATAGGATCAGCATAAAATACGATATCAGAATGATGATCAGGGACATCCGGTACACCTTAATATGAGGCACCCGGAGCAGGCTCACCAGTATACTTCCCAGACAAAGAAAAAGGAGCAGCAGGTTCATGACAGAGGTAGCCGTTCCCATGCCGTTCCACAGCCTTTCCACGCCGGAAACCGTCATGTGGGCCGGATAGAGGAACGAATAGGCGCGGATGTAAATTCCAGGGCTGCAAATGATGTATTCCAGAAGGAAAAAGGCTGCAGCAGCGGGGCAGAGCCTTCTGCATTTTTTCCTCTCCTCCTGCTTCATGAAGGAGGCTGCAAACACCAGATTGCTTGCCGTAAACAGAATACTGCTGATATTCAGGCAGTTTATTACGGCTTCCCTGGAAATCTTCAGGGAATAGAGCCTGGCCGCCATCCCCCTGGGCACCAGGAAATAACGCAGGAATATACTCAGGTTAAATGAGGATTTACAAAAATATAAAATAAAAAAGCACAGTGATGTCAGGAAGAAAAACAGAACCAGAAACATGGATATCAGCTGCATGGTCCGGTATTCGGATCGGGTAAAAAGGAGCAGCATAATCACCACTGCGCACACAAGTATCAAATATACCATTCAAAGCCTCCACAGCCTGTAAAACAGGCATTTTTTCGGATCAGCTTGTATCTTACAATAATTGGTCAGGAGTGTCAACGAAATGGACTTCCTTGGGCCGCACTTTTCCTTCCACGGCTCCGGCCACGGAGTATTCATTATAAATACGCATGATATTCTGAAGCAGATCCGTATGTTCAAAATCCTTATGGTATACCATATTGATCTCTCTTGTCATGCTCAGGTTCTCAATGGGCAGTCCCGCCATCTTCCCTTTTTTCAGTTCGTTTGCGCAGGCGCTCCTTGCCAGTATGGAAACGCCGAAATCCCGGCGTACCAAATCCTTGATGGTTGCCACGTTGTCTACTTCCAGTATGACATTAAATTCATCCAGTGATACATTATTGCTCTCCAGATGGGAAATAAAAAGATTTCGGGTTCCTGAATCCGGAAGGCGCAGAATCAGGTTCTCTTTCTTCAGCTCATTCAGGGTCACCATGCTCTTTTTAGAAAGCGGGTTCTTATTGGATACGGCCAGAATCAGGGAATCTGTATCCAGCATGACCGAATTGAAATTGGGATCCGTAATCCTGCCCTCCACAATGGCCAGATCGATCTCATAGGTTTTCAGTTTCATATAAAGATTATTTATGGCATCAGAAATAATTGTTATGCGCGTACCTTCGCTGAAGCTGCTGTATTTCGCCAATACCTCCACCATGATATTACTTTCGGAGGTATGTGTGATGCCCACCGTTATTTTCCGGGCATGCCTCCTTTCATCCTTCAGGCTCTGCTGCAGGTTCTGATACAGGCTTACTATTCTTTTAGCGTACTTGATAACGATTTCTCCTTCGCTCGTCAGCTTGAGATTTCCCTCCCCGCGGACAAAAATGGTAACCCCAAGCTCCTTCTCCAGCTGCCTGACATGCTGGCTGGCAGCCGGCTGGGTAAGCGAAAGCTTCTGCGCCGCTTTGGTGAAACTGTTCAGTTCATTAACCGTAAGAAGAGTGACGAGCTTGGGATCTATCATGGAATGCCTCCTCATAAATTTTCATAATGAGATAGTTATAAATCATAATTTGCCTTTATGGTTTTCGTTGATATAATTGTACCATAGAAGGGGAATATAGCAATACAAGGGGGTCTTTTTTCATGAAAGAATTTTATAATAATCTGGACGAGGCGACTCTCGTCTTATGTTCTTTATCCATCATACTTTTTGCGGGGTTTCTTCTCACCCGCCTGACCAAACGGCTGCATCTTCCGAATGTGAGCGGCTACATCCTTGCGGGCGTGCTGATCGGGCCGCAGGTCGCGGCGCTGGTGCCCTCCCACATCCTGGATCATATGGGGTTTGTCAGCGATATTGCGCTGGCCTTCATCGCTTTCGGCGTGGGAAAGTTTTTTAAAAAGGATGTTTTAATGAAAACGGGCTGGAAGGTGGTAACCGTTACACTTTGGGAATCTCTGCTGGCCGGCCTGCTTGTTACGGTAAGCATGCGGCTGATTTTTCACCTGTCCTGGGATTTCTGCCTGATTCTGGGCGCAATCGCCACGGCTACCGCACCGGCGAGCACGATGATGACCATCAGACAGTATCATGCCAAGGGCGATTATGTAAATGTGCTGCTGCAGGTGGTGGCGCTCGACGATGTGGTCTGCCTGCTTACCTTCAGTGTGGTGGTGGCTGTCATCAATGCCGGAAGCAGCGGCCATATCCGGATAATGGATGTGCTTCTTCCTGTTGTTTATAATGTGGCGGCGCTGGGAATAGGTTTCCTTTGTGGCTATCTGCTTTCCAGGCTGCTGACGCCCGCCCGGAGCAAGGATAACCGTCTGATTCTGGCCATCGCCATGCTCACGGGGATATCAGGGCTGTGCTCCGCTTTCGGGCTGTCGCCGCTGCTTTCCTGTATGGTTTTCGGCGCTTCCTATATTAATCTTACCGAGGATAAGAAGCTGTTCCGTCAGGTGGATCGTTTTACGCCTCCTGTGCTTTCCATGTTTTTCATTGTTTCCGGCATGAGCCTTGATCTTACTGCGCTGAAAACAGCCGGGGTTATTGGAATCACCTATTTCCTGATCCGCATCCTCGGGAAGTACGGCGGAATGTATCTGGGCTGCGTCCTGACTAAAATGCCGGCTTCCCACCGAAATTATATGGGGCTGGCGCTGATTCCCCAGGCAGGGGTGGCAATTGGCCTTGCTTTCCTGGGACAGCGGCTGCTTCCTGCGGAAATCGGCAATCTTCTGCTGACCATTATTTTATCCTCCTCTGTTCTCTATGAGCTGGTGGGGCCGGCCAGCGCAAAGCTTTCCTTCTTCCTTTCCGGAACAATCAAGAGGGAAACAAAGCCGGAAGCCGACAGGAATACGGGGAAGGAAAAGGTAAAAAAGTATCCCGGAAAAAAACCGGTTAAGAATGCGGGGTAAACTGTGATGTAAAAATGGTAACTCTGAAGGGACTGAACAGCTGCCAGAAGAGCAAATCCGACCGCAGAATTGAAATTTACCACTTGCAGAATACGGAAAATTACTATAGAATATAAGTGCTGCCGGTTACGGCAGCACTCAGTATGTCCGGAGATGTATCGAAGCGGCCATAACGAGAACGACTCGAAATCGTTTTGTCCTTAACTGGGCACGTGGGTTCGAATCCCACCATCTCCGCTGAATAAGCTGTCGGTAGATACCGGCGGCTTTTTTTATTATCTGGTTTTTATTTTCTGCATACTTTCAGGCATTCCTCTGTTGTCCTGGTTAACAATGATGCTGCCTTTAACGAAAGCATAGATTGGACTCCAGGCTTTCCTCCTATATCCTGCGTCCCTGATAGAAAAATATGCCCCAACTCCCAATTGTCAGTTTTTATTAAGAATTATGAAGATCATTTTTTAAGAAACAGCTACTATACTCTTAAGTATACCAAAAGCAAGTAGTACTCCTTCAGAAACAGAAAGAACAGAAAGGAATTTATCCATGCGAATTAATTTAAACCACTTAAGCATGATCTATCCTAACGGCAGGCAGGCTTTAAAGGATATCAGCCTGACGCTGGAAAGTCCCAGCCTTATAGGCCTGGTGGGCCCTAATGGCGCCGGGAAATCGACCCTGATGAAGCTGCTTGTGGCCGGGCTTCTTCCCACAGGCGGCACCATCAGCGTTGATGATGTCCCCCTGTCCAGATGTGAAAAAAAGCTGAAAGAAAAACTGGGCTATCTCCCCCAGGATTTCGGCCTGTATGATGAGCTGACGGTCCGGGAATTTCTGGATTATATGGCGGCGCTGAAGGGTATCCGTGACAGTAAGGCCGCCATCGAATCCGCTATCCTGGCTACCGGCCTGGAGGAAAAGAGGAAGGCGCGTATCAAAACCCTGTCAGGAGGACAGCGTCAGAGAGTGGGAATTGCACAGGCGCTGCTGGGCACGCCAGAGTTTCTTATTTTAGATGAGCCTACGGTCGGCCTGGATCCGGAGGAGCGTATCCGTTTCCGTAATTTTTTCTCCCAGACAGCGCAGGATAAGCTGGTATTGCTTTCCACACATATCATCGAGGATGTACAGTCCGTATGCGACCGGCTCATTGTGATTGACCGGGGGCAGATTCTGTTTATCGGAAGGCCTGAGGAATTGGTTCTGCAGGCCAGGGGACATGTAGGGGTATTCCTGGAACAGGGCGGGGGTGAAAAAACTTCCGCACTCCACATCATTTCACGGGTCAATACAGCGGAGGGCGTGCTGTGCCGGGGTGTGGCGGAGGTTCTGCCCCAGGAAGCCCGCAGCGTGGAACCCACTTTGGAGGACGCTTATTTATATCTCATCACACAGGAGGGAAAAACACAATGAAATTCCATTCTCTCTTCCGGGTGGAGCTGGGACGGCTTTTCAGAAGCAGGCTGACCTGGGCGGCTCTCGGTATTACCATAGCCGCGCCGGTGCTTGGCCTTACGCTCTACAGCCCCCTCTCCGGTTCGCTGAACTGTACCTTTCTCGCCAATCCCGCCCTGGCAGGTGCGCTGGCCGGCGCGTTGATTTTTGCGCTGCTCACCGTTCTGGAGCTGGACCGTGTCCACCGCAGCCGCACCGATGTCCTTACGGATTCCATGGTTTCCCCTCTCGCTGCGGAGGCCTCCCGGACGCTGTCCCTGCTGACGGCCGCCGCCGCTGCCATTATAGCTGCTGTGTTAATATGGCTCCCCATTACGGCTGCCTTAACCGGCACCATATTCCGGCCGGGCCTGTGTGCGGCAGTCTATCTGCTGGTAATTCTGCCCGCGCTCTGGTTTGCCATCCTTTTTACCGCTTCAGCCTATCAGCTCGTGCGAAGGCTGGACATCACACTGGTTGCCTTCACAGGCTTTTTCCTCTTAAGCCTGACCGCCTGGTCCGAAAACTGGCTTCTGCGGTGGGTAAATCCTGCCCTGGCTTATCTTTCCGACGATTTTGGCAACCTGCGGAGGCTTATGTCCCTGGGCTGGAACCGGCTTTTCTGGCTGCTGGCACTGGGCGGGCTCTGGTGTCTGTGCCTGCTGTGTACCAGGCGATATGGCAAAGGCGCCTTCGGTTCCCTGGTAAGGAATGCAAGAAAGTTTTATCTTCCCGTACTGTCCGTTATACTGGCGGCGGCGAGCTTTCTGGCCTACACGAAACAGCCCTTTATCGATCATAGTGAAAAAGAAATTGATTACGATGCACACTACGATTTTGACTATAACGAGCACGTGACCTATTCCGCCATTACCGTGGACGCGCAGCCTTCTCTCTCCCGCGGGCTCTTCCGGGGGACGGCGAACTTTACCCTACACAATGATTCCGGACAGCCCCAGACGATCTCCTTCTGGATTAATCCGGGCTACACCTTCCGGTCCGTTACAGCGGACGGCAGGGCAGTTCCCTTCCGTGACCTGAACGATGACTCTATCAATCAAAAAACAATAGAGCTGGATATACCTGCCGATGAGAACATAGAATTGATAGTTGAATACGGTGGATTCCCAAAGGAATGGAATATTATGTCCCTGTATCAGGGAGAAACTGAAATCAGCGATGACTATATCTATCTTGCCCATCAGGATTTTTCGCCTATGCCGCGGGATTTTGCGGAGGGTACCAGGGAACAGGCGCCCCTTACGGCCAGGATCACCCTGCCTGACGGGCTGCGGCCGGTTCTTTTTGGCACAGGCGAAGTGGAAGCCAAAAAAACTGAAAACGGTTCCACGCAATGGGTTCTGCACGATGCGGGCTGGAGCCTGATACTCTATGCCGGGGATTATATTTCCGAGCAGATTGACGCCGCAGGGCTGAACGTGGAATTTTTCTACAGTGCCAGGCACCAGCGGGTAATGGAGGAGTGCCGCGTAAATGATACGCTGAAACAGGTATTTGAATACTGTACCGATCATTATGGTCCTTTGTCTTTTTATGGGGATGAGGGTATGCGGCTTATCGAAATCGGCGCCGTGGGAGGCGGATATGCAGCCGGAGGCGCCAGCGTCATGGGCGAAGACAGCTTCAGCGAAGCAGGCCTTAAGGATCCCCTGAAAGGGGCCGGCGGCAGTGAAGTCATGGCCCACGAAATCATTCATCAGTGGTGGGGGCTGGGCAATATGGTCGAACCTGTCTCCGAGGCAGATCCCTGGTCTGCCGAAGGTCTGACGGTTTACACCACCTACCGGCTGATGAAGGAGCTTCACGGCGCGGACTATGCGCAAAAGTATTATGTAGATGTGTGGCAGTCCCGGGTGGCGGATTATTATCAGGATTTCTACGTACGCAATCCTGAGTTCCTGTCAGCGCTGCCGGAGCAGTACAGGGCCGATATCGCCAACAGCCAGTCCACCGTCCGGCGTTACTGCGAAATGCCGCTGAAAATACTGAAAGCGGAAAAGCTGGTGGGCGGTGAGGAAGCCATGGATCAGATTTTGTCCGGGCTGTTCACCGGAGAAACCAATCCGTCCTATCCCTATCTCACCTGGCAGGATTTTCTTGACGCCTGTAATCTATCGGAGGAGGATTTGAATCTTGGGTAAAATTTATTTATACGAACTGCGCAGAACCGTGCGGAGCAAATTCTTCTGGGGCCTGCTGGCGGTATGTCTGTTTTTCGGCTGGAATACGCTTAAGACCGCTACCATCCGTGGCGCGGCCCATACGGCTCCGTTTTCCCCCTGGAGCTTCGGCGCTTATCTGGCCCGCCTCCTGCCGCTTCTGGGCGTGGCGCTGCTGTTTTTCCAATGGAACCAGTGCAATGAAAAATCCAGACGGTTCTGGATCCTCACGGATTCCACTCCCGTGCCTCCCGGACGGTATCTTCTGGTAAAATGCGCCGCCGCGGTCACGGCCTGGCTCTTGCTGGCGCTGAGCGTCACAGCCCTGGGAATCATCTTTCTGACGGCGTTGTTTGGCGGCAGCGTGCCGGTGGGAATGCTGCTGCTGACGGCCGCCTTAGCACTGCTGCCATCACTTGTGTTCCTGACAGGCCTAGGGCTGCTGGCCGGACATATACACTCCCTCCTGCTGTTTGTGCTGATGGCGTTCGCCCTCGCAGCGGGATTTGTCCCACTTCCCATGAAGCTTGATCTTTACGGATATTCCTTCTTTACGGAATATCCGCTCACCCTGGGGCTGCCTGATCCGGTATTTTCCTTGCCGGCAGGCATGCTTGTATCGAAGATCATTTTTCTTCTTGCCGGAGCTGCTTTTCTCCTTCTGGCCATATGGCGGCGGAAAAAGGCTTCCTGAGCTTTCTGCCCAGGCTGCATCGCGGGGAATCTGCCGTAACGGCTGCACTTTGTCAAGCGTTACGCTTTTTCCCGCCCTTTGGCGTACTTCAGAAACCTGGCAATCTTTCCACGCACCTGTTTTCTTTCATTGTCACGGTTTCTTTCCGCAAAGGCAATCATTTTCTCCTGATAGCCGGGCAGACATAAGAGGACGGAAAAGCAGTCGATTACATGGCCGACAGCCACGTTTCTGCATTCCGGGGAAAGCTCCTGTTTCCTGTAAAAATTATGGCTGTCTGTTTCCAGGAGGCGTGGAAGCACCGTATCCGCCGCTTCCGGATAGGCCTTCAGAATCCTGGGAACGCTTTGTACGACATTTCCGAACACCGCAATATCATCCGTATCCAGCAGACGCAGGTAGCGCCCGGCGCAATTTTCCCATTTTCTTTCCGTCTGCGAATCCAGCTCCAGCAGATTGGGGATGGACAGGATGACCCCCAGGCGGATAAATGCATTATCGCTGTCCAGGAGGGCAAAAAGCCGGTCAAAACAGGGGTACAATAGCTGCGGCCTGTCTTCGCTTATGTAACGCACAATCTTCTCCGCCATATATTTGGCGGCTGTCTTTTCCGTTTCCAGGATGTCCAGCAGATCCGTAAGCAAAATATGTTCTTCATATACCTGTGCGGCATAGCTCTCCGCCGGGTCTTTTTTTCTCAGCTTTTCCAGCAGTTCTTCTCTTTCCATGGCATTTTCCTCCTGCTTTGAGGATACACCCTCCCCCGCAGGGGAGGGTCAAGATGGTTATCGCTTCCCTTTCATAGTACCATGCGCCCCGTATAAGTCAATGCTTCCAGATTTTACTGGGCTGTGCGCGGAAGGTAGGATATCGGAACAGCAACGTTTTCAGCGCCGCCCAGTTAAAGGGATAAAGCGGCCACAAATAGCTTGTGCCCGCAAAGGTGGGGGTCGTGACGGCGGAGAGGATTACCAGTATCAGACCTCCCACAAACCCCCAAAGTCTAAAGCCCGCAGTCATCAGTATCAAAAAGATGCGGTACACCCGGACGGCGTCGCTGAATTCCATGCTGGAAAGGGAAAGGCTGGTAAGAAGGGTCACCGCGGCATAGAAAAGGACCTCCACCGTAGCCCAGTTCAGGCTGACAGCAATGTCCCCGATAATCAGCCCTCCCACAATGGACAGGGAGCCGGCAAACCGGCTGGAGCTGAGCGAGGCGGAATACTTGAACAGGTCCAGGCCGAATTCCACTACCAGCACGTAAAAAATCAGGGTCGGCGCCGGAAGCGTGCCGTCTGCCAGCAGCTGCCACTTTTCTGTAATATCCGGGTAATAAGCGGTTATCAGCAGGAAAATGGGCATCAGGAGCAAACTGATAAAAATGCAGACAAAGCGCACAAGCCTGAAATAACTGCCCACAATCGGGCTTTTATAATAATCCTCCGGGCTTTGGGTAAACTGGAAAAGTGTGCAGGGCAGAATCAGCGCCTCCGGGGAATTGTCCACAATCAAAAGCAGGTAACCTTCCATCAGATAACTGCAGGCCACATCGGGACGCTCCGTGCTGTGTATGCATGGAAGCGGGTTATACCATCTTTTATGCACAAGCAGCTCCTCCAGGCTCTTGGAGCCCATGGTAAGGGAGGTTACCTGCAGGCTTTGAAGCTTTTTCCTCAGGGTATCAAGAAGCTCCTCGTTTACATAGCCCTTTACATAGGCGATTGCCACATCGGTTTTGCTTTCCGTGCCGACATTCTGTATTTCAAAGGTAAGCTGGGGAGAACGGATTCTCCGGCGTATCAGGTTGGTATTAAACAGCATGGTTTCCACAAAACCGTCGCGGGATCCTCTCGTCACCTTCTCCGTATCCGGTTCGTCGATGCCGCGGGTCGGATAGGAACGCACATCCAGGATGAGCGCCTGGGCAAAACCGTCTATCAGCAGAACGGAAGGGCCGCTGAGAACGTTTCTCACGATTGTATCCCAGTCATCCGTAAGGCTTGCCTGTGCGTACCCGATTCTGGCATTCATATAATTCTGTATGTTTTCCACAACGGAATCCTTCATATAGAGAGGGTTCTGCAGATCGGAAAAAATCTGCTGCAGGATTTCTGTTTTGCAGAATCCGTTGATTCCTATCCAGTAGCCCCTGGTATCGCCCAGATACAGATCCCTTGTGATGAGATCGAAGCTGGTTCCAATGGGAAAAAGCTCTCCTGCCGTTTGTATGTTGTCGTCAATATTTTCTGATAGCTTATTCATAATGGGCTTATCCTCTATTTTTATTTTCGTAACTGCTTTGCCATGTGGACAGTTTCTTATTTTTTCCTACAGGATAGTATGTGCCGGCGGCGGAATCTCTATTCTTTTGTTCCTAAGACCTGTTTTTGCACTTTTATTATATTTTTACTTTTTATATATTTTCTGCTTTTTAAAGATTTACTATTGACAAGCATTACTGTATATACTATAGTTACAGTATAAACTGTAATTGCAATTTTTACAGAAACCAAACAACAATTTACAAAAGATAAAAGGAGGCTTATTTATGTCTGTTACTACTATAGGAAAAGCAAATTTTGAAAAAGAGGTACTGCAGTCCGATCTTCCGGTTATGGTGGATTTCTGGGCGCCCTGGTGCGGTTACTGCCGCAGGTTAAGCCCTGTGGTAGATCAGCTTGACGGAGCTTATGAAGGCCGTCTTGTGATCGGCAAAATCAATATTGACGATGAACCTGAGCTTGCGGAAAAATACACGGTGGAGACCATCCCCACGCTGATGCTGTTCCAAAAGGGAAAGGAACCCGCAGTGATTATCGCTCCCCAGTCCAGAGGCCAGGTAACGGAATGGCTGAAGGAAAACGGTGTGGAATAAAGCGGCCATGCTGAAGAAAGAAAGGAGTCTTCCATGAAATCAGATTATACAGACGTAGCTATCATAGGAGGCGGCCCCGGCGGTTATTCCGCGGCATTATACTGTGCCAGAAGCGGCTATTCCGTCCTGGTGCTGGAAAAGCTGTCGCCGGGCGGCCAGATGGCAACCACCGGCCAGGTTGACAATTACCCCGGATTTGACGAAGGGATAGATGGCTTTGAGCTGGGTGAAAAAATGCAGCGGGGCGCGGAGCGTTTCGGCGTGAAAACGGAATTCGACGAAGTCGTGTCCGTGGATTTGGCCTCCTCTCCAAAGCAGATCACCACAACCTCAGGCGTGATAAACGCAGGCACCGTTATTATAGCCACAGGAGCATCTCCCAGGCTGTTGGGACTCCCCGAAGAAAACGCATTGCGCGGAAGGGGCGTTGCTTACTGCGCCACCTGCGACGGGCAGATGTATAAAAATAAAACAGTCATCGTAGCCGGCGGCGGCAACAGCGCGGCGGCGGATGCCCTGTTCCTCTCCAAGATATGCAGCAAGGTATATCTGGTCCACCGCCGTGACAGCCTGAGGGCATCCAGGATCTATCAGGAGCCTTTGGAAAAAAGCGGCGTGGAATTCTTATGGAACAGCAGGATTATAGAAATCCTTCATGACAAACGAGTGAACGGCGTACAGATCGAAAACGTGAAGGATCAAAGCATAAGGGATATTCCTGTTGACGGAGTTTTCGTGGCAATCGGGCGCGTTCCGGATACGGAGCTTTTCCGCGGGCAGATCGAGCTTGATCCCCAGGGTTATATTATCGCGGATGAAACGACGCGCACCAGCATTCCGGGCGTGTTTGCCGTGGGGGACGTGCGTACCAAACCGCTCAGGCAGATAGTTACCGCGGCGGCGGACGGAGCTACGGCTTCCCATTTTGTTGAAGAATATCTGATGTAATGAAAGGATGCTGCCGGGCGCAGGAATGAATTGCGCCCGAACAGGCAGTTAAAGGGCCCGTGAAAAATGAACAGTCATTTTTCACAGACCCTTTTTGCATGTCTTCTTTCTGGTCCAGGTTACGCCATCATCTCAAGGAGCGCCAGAATATCATCCCTGGTGAATGCATAGAAGGCGCCGCAGGTATGGGAGCCGCCGTTTGTCATGTTATCGGCGATTTCCTCAAATTTCTCTTTTCCCACGCCGGCCTCGCTTAAGGTTAATGGAAGCCCGGCCTCCTTAATCAGGCCGCGCAGCCGTTTTATGCCTTCACGCGCTGTTTCTTCCGGGTTGTCGAAATTCATTTCCGCATTCCATACCCGTACAGCATATTGCGCCAGCTTGGGGATGCATTCTTCTTTGCCGCAGAGGAACTCCATCCATGCAGGGAAAGAAATTGCCAGCCCTGCGCCATGGGCGATATCGTAAAAACCGCTGATTTGATGCTCCAGTCCGTGATTGAACCAGTCCTGCGCCCTGCCGCAGCCTGTCATATCATTCTGCGCCCAGGTACCGCACAGCATGATTTCCGCCCTTGCCGCATAGTCATCCGTTTTTTCCAGAACGACGGAAAGGTTGTGGATTACGGTGGTGAGGATTGCTTCCGTCACCCTGTCGGTCATTTCCACATTCTGTGTATGGCTGAAGTAGCGTTCCATGGCATGGGCCATAATGTCCATGCTTCCGCACGCTGTCTGGTAAGGAGGCAGCGTATAGGTAAGCTCCGGATTCATGATGGAGAATACAGGGCGCATCAGAGGTGAGCCAAATCCGGTTTTTGTATGTGTGGTTTCATCCGAGATAACGCAGCTGTCACTTTCTTCACTGCCTGCTGCCGGAAGGGTGAGGATATCCGCCACAGGCACTCTTCTATCACCGGGTTTCACCTTCCCGGAAATCAAATCCCATACATCCCCGTCATAGTATACGCCGAAGGACATGGCCTTGCAGGTATCAATGACGCTCCCGCCGCCTACTGCCAGAAGAAAGTCAATCCCTTTTTCCCGGCACAGCGCAATCCCTTTCCTTACCAGGGAAACTCTCGGGTTGGGAACCACGCCCGGCAGCTCGTCAAAGGGCAGGCCTGCATCCTGAAGCGCTTTTACCACTTTTCCATATAGTCCGCTTTTTTTAATGGAAGAGCCTCCGTATACAAAAAGGACTCTTGTTGCGCCCTGTTTTTTCAGTTCTTCTCCCACACGAAGCTCGGTTTCTTTTCCAAAAATCATTTTAGTACCGCATTGAAATTCAAATCCGTTCATTTTCCTGCTTTCTGAAGCGCACCATGTATCTGCGCGGGCGCTTCCCTTATATTTCTTTTTTAAAGGATTATCAGATCCTTCGGGCTTTTTGTCAGATTTTCAAAGCCGTTTTCCCTGACCACAATCATATCCTCAATCCGGACCCCGAATCTTTTTTTCAGGTAGATTCCGGGTTCTACGGTGATGGCAATGCCCGGGATCAGGCGGTCGGTGCAGATTTCATTAAAGCGGGGGTTCTCATGGACCTCCACGCCAACGCTGTGCCCCAGCCCATGGGAGAAGCAGCCCTCGTAGCCCTGCTGATAGATATAATCCCTGGCCGCCGCGTCCACCTCACGGCAGATTGCGCCGGGCCGGATTTTATCAAAGGCTCTTTTCTGCGCTTCCTTCACGGTTTCATAGACCCTGCGCTGTTCGTCGGTTACGCTTCCCACCGCTACCGTCCGCGTCATATCCGCCAGATAGCCGCCGTATACCGCGCCGAAATCCATGGTGACAAAATCGCCCTTCCTGACCAGACGGTTTGTGGCAAAACCATGGGGCAGCGAGCTGTTGGGGCCCGACGCCACGATAAAGTTGAAGTTTTTATCATCTGAACCAAGGGCGGTGAGGGTAACGCCGATTTCCCTTGCGATGTCCGTTTCCGTCACGCCAGGGCGGATATAACCGCAAATATGGGAAAAGGTGTGATCCGTAATCTGCTGCGCTTTTCTGTGGCAGGTGATTTCGTCCTCATCCTTCTCCCTGCGCAGGGTGTCCATGAGGGTTGAAAGGGCCTCGGAGCCATCCAGGGTGATTCCCGGCAGGCCTGCTTGCAGCTTCCTGAACTCCTCCAGGGATACCAGCCCGGCATGGACGGAAAGGGAGGTGATCTGCTCTGCCTCCAGCAGTGTTTTTATCTGGGCATACAGGTTCTTTTCTTCCAGAACCGTGCAGTTTTTCACTTTGTTTTCGGCTTCCTCAAGATAGCGGAAATCAATGATCAGCCATGCTTTGTTTCTGGTGGCCAGCACGGTTCCCGCGGAAGATTTCATGCCGGTGAGGTAAAACCGGTTGGCGCCGTCACGCAGGACTATCGCCTGCATGGAGGCGGGCATTGCCTGTTGGAGGCGGGTTATTTTGTTCATGGTTGGTTCCTCCAGTTTTTTTGAAAGGGGATAACTGTTCAGTATCCTTACAGTTATGAATAGGGTCAGTATTTTTTCAGAAGGGAATAATAGCAGGCGGCTGCATCCGCCACTGCCTGAATGTCGGCGGATTCGTTGTCTGCGTGAACTCCTCTTCCCTGTTCTGGCGCCGCATACATGGGGGAAAACCGGAGCACATTATCGGTAAGTTCCTGAAAATGTCTGGAGTCGGTTCCTCCGCTAAGGACAAAGGGAATGATGGGTAGGCCGGGATAAATTTCCTTTACGCTCTCGCTCATATTACGATAGCCTTCGCTGTCCGCCCTGCTCTCCGGCGCGGCATCCCTTCCGCCTGCAAGCTCACAGATCAAATCATGACGTTCGGCAATTTCTTTTAATTTTGCCGTTATCTCACCTTCCGTTTCTACGGAAGCGACACGTACATTTGCCGTCAGCACCGCTTTTTTTGGCATTACGTTAAAAGCCGTTCCGCCTTCAACCATGGTAAAGGCTATCGTAGCGCCCAACAACGTCCTGGCTTCCGGGCAAAGTTCAAAAAGGGTCTGATAATCGTCCGTTTCCTCAGAAGCACGCAAAAGCTTTTCTTTCTTTTCTCCATGGGAATATGCTGCGATGGCCCGAAGCATTGCCCGGTTCCCTTCGCTCAGCTTTCTGCAAAAAATTTCCGTATGCTCCACCTCATGGATGAAATCGGCCAACCTTACAATTGCCGAATTCGCCGGAGGGTTTGCAGAATGGCCGCCTTCGGAATTTGCAGTAAAACGGTATTCAAGAGAACCTTTTTCAGAAAGGCCGAAAAGTGCCGCCTTTCCCTTCAATAATCCCATAAAGTCTTCACATATGGTTCCGCCTTCATCAAAGACCGTTTCAAACCGGATATTTTTCTCCTTCAAAAGAGCCGCAGCGCGGGTTGTGGTATCTCCTCCTGTTTCCTCATCACAGGAAAGGTAAATCCAGATGTCCCTTCCGGGCCTCCACCCTTCCTGCAGGAGCTCATCAAAAGCGGACAGAAGGGCGCACTGAGGCCCCTTCATATCCTGCGATCCTCTTCCCCATACACAGCCGTCTACGATTTTACCGGAAAAAGGCGGATACCTCCAGGCGGAGGCGTCGTCTGCAGGCACCACATCCATGTGGCCGGTAAACAGCACCGGAAGCTTCTTTTCTCCCCTGCCTTCTATTTTCAGAAGGAGAGCCTCCCCCACCGGCGTGGGCACAGCGGCTGCAAACAGGCTGGGAAAGGCTGTTTGCAGATATTCCCGGTACTCCCCAATATGGTAGTCTTTTCTATTCCTGTTACCGCTGACAGTAGGTATTGCGACCATAGCGGAAAGCTTTTCACCAATTTTTTCAAACATATTACGATTCACTCCTTCATGCCGGATACGGCGATTCCTTCCACAAAGAATTCCTGTGCAAAACAGTAAAGAATCAGCAGCGGCAGCATGGAAATCAGGGCGCCTGCCAGAGCGGGGCCGGTTTCCCTGACACCCTCACCGACAAACATGGCAAGTCCGGCCGACAGGGTTCTCATTTTGGTGGAGTTTGTCATCATCAGGGGATAGATCAAATCATTCCAGTTAGACGTCAGGCAAAAAATGAAAAAGGTTACAAACGCAGGCTTACACAGCGGGAACATGATTTTCGTATAAATTCCAAACTCGTTCATGCCATCAATTCTTGCCGCCTCCTCAAGACTCTTTGGAAGCCCCATGTAGAAGGAACGCATGAAAAACATTCCGTATGCGGAGGCCGCTCTGGGCAGGATCAGACCAATATAGGTATTCAGGATACCAAAGGTATGCAGTTCCAGGTACAACGGAATCATGATGATTTGGAACGGAATCAGCATCGTAAGGAGAACGATATTGAAAATGGTCTCCTTCCCCTTAAATTCCAGCCGGGCAAACGCATAACCCGCCAGGGAATCCAGCAGAGCGGAGCATACGGATACAATACCCGCGAAAATAACCGTGTTTTTTATGTAGGTGGCCAATGGGATCCTTGACCATACCTGGATATAGTTTTTTATTGTCCAGGCCTTGGGCCAAAGCGTAGGGGGCCATTTGATAATATCCTTCTGCAGCTTAAACGTACTCAGGAAAAGCCAGGCAAAGGGAAATACAATCAAAAAGAGAACGAAGACGCATATCAGTATTCTGATTATATTATAAGGTTTTAATTTTTTCTTCATTCCGGCTCCTCCTACATGTTTTTCGCAATTTTGCGTTCCATGTATCCCTTAAATATGAGAATGATGACGGCGATTACAAAGAACAATTCAATACACATTGCCGATGCATACCCCAGATCATAAGGATCCGAGAAGCCCCTGTTATATATGTACTGAACCATCGTTTCCGTTTTATAAAGCGGTCCTCCACCTGTCGTCACATAAACAACGTCGAATACCTGGAAAGCTCCGATTATTGTTGTCAGCAGAGTAAAATTAATGGTCGGAAGCAGGTTTGGCAGCGTTATATGGAAAAACTGCTGTGTTTTTGATGCGCCGTCAATTTCGGAAGCTTCAAAATAGGTCCCGGGAATATCATTGATACCCGCTACCAATATAATCAGCGTCTTGCCAAAGGCTTTCCACACGGAAATAAATATGATTATCGGCATGGCAAATTTCACTTCACTGAGCAGGGCAATCGGCTCACCGTATACAAGGCTGATCAGATAAGGAATATAGCCGACCGTTGAGTTCAGAATCAGGTTGAACAGAATACCGATTGCTGTAAAGGAACAAAGCACCGGCACGTAGAACACAGAGCGGCAAAGCTTGTTGAATTTTGTGGGTTTATACAACCAGTAGGCCAGGACAAGCGCTACAATCAGCTGAATAGGTACGGATATCACAACGTAATAAAAAGTGTTTTTGAATGCATTCCATACCCTTTCATCGGCCAGGGTCCGTTTGAAATTATCCAGACCCACAAAATCCGGCCAGGCAAGAAATATGTCCAGATTTGTCAGGCTGATAACAAAAGATATTATCAAAGGGACAATCGTAAATACAAACAAAACAAGTATTGCAGGGAAGATAAACAGATAGCCTACCCTGTCTTTTCCCGTCCATTTTGCTATTTTTTTCTTAATTGGGCTGCTCTTTTCCATCCTTAGGCTCCCTTCTGAATAAAGGATGCCGCTGAAAGCAGCCGCATCCTTTATATAATCCTGACAGAATTTATTTATCCAGAATTCCCTGTATTACATCATTATATTTATCCAGTGTGGTCTTTATATCGGCGCCTGCAAAAATTTCTTCCATTGCAGGATATAAGCCATCTGTGGAAATGGTGTTGACACCATGGATTTTACATTCGATATGTCCGTAGGAAAGAGGCTCCGACAGTGCTGAGGTCTGCGGATCGTCTGCAAAATTCGCCTGAGCGGAAATCAGATATGCGGGAGTACCGCACTCCTTAGTCCATTTTGTACAGATTTCCTCGGAATTCCAGTAGTTTACAAATTTATACACCAGTTCCTTATGTTCATCTGAAGTAGTCTTGGGTACGGAAAAACCGACCGGGATAACTGCTGCGTCCTGTTCTACTCCAACACAGGCCGGAACCGCCTTAACGCCATAGTTAATCTCATTTTCACGCAGCCCGTTGATAATCCAGGGCCCATTGATAAACTGTGCCAGCTGTCCGCTGATGTAGGTATTGTCATCCGTGTCCTTAGGTGAACATTCATACAGTGTCTTAAGTGTGTCAAAGGCCTTGGCATTCGCTTCGGAATTGAATTCTGCTTTGGTTTCATCTTCATTTACATAGCCGCCGCCGTAAGCATACATTGTATATTGAGCGGTTATATTATTATTGACAGGAACACAGAAGCCGTACTGGTTTTTGCTCTTGTCTGTAAGAAGCTTCGCATTCTCAACGATTTCCTCAAAGGTTTCCGGAGGAGATTCCGGATCCAGGCCTGCGGCTGCATACAAATCCTTATCCCAGTAGAAATAGTGGGATACCATCTGCATGGGGATACCTACGCAGAGATCATCATAATACAGAAGGTCAACAACGTTCTTATCAAAATCATCTGCATTTACTTCCGGCAGCTCATAGAAATCGCTCACATCCTGGAAGCTGCCCGCTTCCACATACGGTGCGTAATAGCCTGAGGAACAGAGCACAAAATCAGGTGCGTTTCCGGCAGCAATCGCGGCGGGAAGCTTTTCATTAAAGGTTGCCCAGGGCATAACATCCATTTCAATTGTAATGTTCCATTCATTTGTCGCATTAAAATCATCCACAATCTGCTGCAGGACTTCACCGTCGGTGCTTGTAAAACCGTTCCAGAAGGTCAGCGTGGTAGGTTCATAGGTCTTTTCCTCCGCTGCATCCGCCACAGAGGCATCTGCGGCACCTGTGCTTTCCACAGCTGCGGCCTGGCTCTGCGGCTCGGCACTGCTGCCGGCCTCAGCCCCTGTTGAAGAGCTGCCACATGCCGTCGTTCCCAGAACCATGGCAAATGTTAACCCCAATGCTGCAAATTTGCTCCACTTTTTCATAATACTCTTCCTTTCTCTCATTCATTGCTTTTATCAAAAAGGGCCTATCCCTTTTTATATCAGATACTTCTTGCCGCCTCTACCACCCAGCGGATTCTTTCCCAGTCAAGCTTGGCGTCAATTGTGCAGTCTCCGCCCAGCATCAGGCCGATTTTTCCATGATTGAGAATCATATCCGTAGTGTATTTCTGCACTTCCTCTTTAGTGCCGGTATAAATAATTCCCTGCTGGGTATGCTCATCCCAATGCGTTTCAAATCCGCCCAGAGAGGTTCTTCCTCCGATAAAGTACCTTCCGGCATCCAGGGTCAGACCTTCCACAAATACAGCCCAGTTTACCACTTTTGCCGGATAATCCTGCCAGATTGCCAGCTGGTTCCTGTTTCCTGCCCAACCGCACATATGTATGATATTGTTTTCGGAATATCTGTTCGCATGTTCAAGGACATACAAATCACTGGGGGTAATTATTTTCCTGTATTCCTCCGGTGTGAAGCGGTCATATTCCCCGCCCTGTACACAGTAGTAAACACCGTCACAGCCGGCTTCGGTAATCAGCAGTTCTGCCAGTAAGGCATTGGTCTGTGCGATTACGTCCAGCGCCTGCATTACCGCATTTTTATCGGTTCTTATATATTCCATTACGTCAGCATCGCTTAATCCAACCGCTTCCGCACCAAATCTCAGGGAAGAAAAGGGTGCAAATACGTTATAGAACACACAGCGTTCTTTTCCGATATCATCTACAATAGCCTTTGCTCTTTCCACCTGTTCCCTGATAAAGGGATGATCTGCTGTCAGCGGCTGCAGTGTTTTCCAGTCGGCGGCTTCCCTGATTTCCGGAAGCGGATAAGGGAAATAGCCATCGCACATGATTTTTACGAAGTCCAGATCCGTTTCTCTGTAATATTTCAGATGTGCTTTGATACAGCCTTCTCCGGAGGCCTCTTCTCCGGCAAAGTGGAACCAAAAGCCTACCGGAACATGGTCCACCTCTTTCTTATTCATTGCGTTTAATACTCTTGTCCTTTTATCCATTTTTATTTTCCTCCTTTTTATCTGCAAACCATCATGTCCAGAATCACCTGATCCGTATCGGCCATTCCTCTGTTTCCCAGTTCCCCCAGGTTCCTGATGGTGCTTTCCACATCTCCTGATACAATTCCGTCCAGCTCTCCTGCGCCATAATTCTTCAATGCCAGCATGGAGCACTGGAAGGCGCTGGAAATTACCGTTGCTATCTTAAGTGCGCAGCCTGCCTTGGCGCCGTCACATATAATGCCGGATACATCTGCTATCATGTTGTTAATCGCCCTTTTAATCTGGCCCAGTCCGCCGCCCTGCATGTACACAAATGCACAGCAGGCGCCGATAGAGGATCCCATTCCGCAGCCGCACAGAGGGGAGAGCTTTCCAATATAGCTTTTCACGTGGATTGTTATCAGGCAGCTCAACGCCAGGGAACGGTACAGAAGCTCGGAGCTGCCATTCCTTTTATAAACGGCCGCAATCACAGGAAGCGTTGCCGTCAGTCCCTGATTTCCGCTGCCACAGACCGTCATTACAGACATTGCACAGCCTGCCATTCTGGCATCCGCTGCTGCCGCGGTAACCGCTATTGCATAATTCTGCACATCGTCCGCCGTTGCGCCGCTTCTTATATCATCGTAAATGCTCCGCCCTACATTCAATCCATAACCGCGTTTCAGTCCCTCCTGGGCAATGGCCCAGTTCATTTTGATACAGCCGTCAAGAAATTCCAGCTCGCTGCTGTCCACATGCTTTATAAAATCATATATGCTGTCCACTGTCAGAACAGACCTGTCATATTCCTCTGTGGGAAGCTCCTCGCATCCGCTTTTGTCATAAATGCAGATCAAATCATGGACAATTCTTGTTATATTGGTATGGCTGTCTTCTATGGTCACGGATGCGGAATGTCCCTGCGTTTCCAGAATCACTTCTATGTACAGCTTCTTGGGCGTATCCTCTAAGGATACCTCCACACAGTTTTCTGCAAATGCTTTTGCTTCCGCAATGTGTTCCGGGGTTATGCTGTGAAGCACCTCCAGAATTGCCTCACTGTCGCCTCCAATGATACCCAGCGCAGCCGCCATTTCCAGGCCCGCCATATCAGTTCCGGGGATACCAACTCCCATGGCATTCTTCAGTATATTGCAGCTGACGTTTACTCTGGCTCTGTCCGGTTTCCTTCCCAGCACTGCCCTGGCTTTTGCTGAGGCATAGGCAATGGCTACCGGTTCCGTACATCCCATGGCCGCCGCCATTTCCTGTTTCAGTATTTTCAGGATCTTGTCATATTCCATCATATTATCCTCATACTTATAATGTTCTCTTTGTATATATTGCTGATATGATTAGCAATCTGATAATTAGAATATAACCTTGCTTCCCTAAAAAAGCAAGCTGTTTTTACTACATTTTTTACTTTTGTGTGATTGCATAAAAATCAGGGATTCAATTTGTGAAAAACAGAGAATATAAGAAATTATGTATACTTTATCAGACGAATGGCAAAGGGGCAAAATGAGAACGGCATATCAGATATATGAAGCAAAATAACCGGAAAATCCGGGGAGAAGCTTAACCGTTCCCCGGGCTTTCCGGTTATTGCAGTGCTTTCGTTACAGTTTAGCAGCCTTAGGCTGTTTATTTTACTGAATTTCTTTTACTTCCTCCAAAAGCCCCATCCTCTCATACTGCTCGGCGGGCGCATCGTTTTCCTTCATGAGACGGACTATTTCCTTCCTGAAGTATGATTCTAACGCAGGATCAGATATGGGGGAGAGTTCCCCGGGATCCTTCTCCAGGTCAAACAGCAGCGTTTCATAAGGGTGTTCTCCGTTTTCATCCAGGTATTCCTTCTTTTCCTGATTTTTAATTTTCAGGAGGCGGCAGCCCTTGGTGAAGGAGAAGGGTTCGCTGAGTTCAAGCTCCTGCAGCTCCTGTGTCGGAAACATAGAACGCATATGTGTGGGCATGAGTGTATAATTATACAATGGATTATTGTTCTTATCCGCAGGCGCCAGTATATAGGCATAATGGCCGTCGGTACAGCTGATCTGGGAACCGCAGGTTCCATACAGACAGGTGCTGCGCACCGGTTTACCCTCCGCTATCGTATCGCCCAGCGGATGTCCCAGCATATCATCCGGAACCGGAAGGCCGAAGAAGTCAAGAACGGTGGGCGCCAGATCAATGGTCTGGACCAGGCAGTCACAGCGGCCTGCGGCCCGGCTTCTGGGATCATAGATAAACAGTGGTGTATGTACAATCTCTTCGTAATAGTTTATATGGTTGCTCTTTGCCCACCAGTCATGTTCTCCCAGCATAAAGCCATGATCCGTGTTAACGATAAGCATGGTGTCTTCCCACAGGTTATATTCGTCCATTTTATCCAGAATCCTGCCCAGGCTGCGGTCGCACATCCTGAGAAGGGCAGCATATTTATTGCGTACATGCCGGACATACGGCTTCTCCTCCTCCGTTACGGGATGATAGCCCGGCCAGTCGAAAAATGGGCCGTCATATTCCGGCTCAAAGCCCATGATATCCTCATCCTGTACATAGAAGGGCTCATGAGGGTCAAAGGTCTCCACCTGAAGGAACCAGTTATCGCTTTCATGGTTTCTGTCCAGGAATTCCATTCCGGCCTGGAAGGTTTTTGTCTGTGCCATTTTTTCCACGGTATCCGCGTATTCCCGGTTCACCATGTCCTGCTTAATGCACTCTCCCAGATGCGGAGGCAGTTCTTTCTCACCTACGCAGGCCTTCCAGTGATCCCCCTCCTGACCGCGCACATTTTCCCAGCTGCTGTATCTGTTATGATAGGTGCAGCCTCCATCCTCCCAATAATGATAGTGGTCGCTGATCAGATGGCTGTAAATGCCGTTTTTCTTCAGGATTTCCGGCATGGAATCATCGTAGGGCTCCATGGGGCCCCAGCTTCTGTGCAGGAAATTGTAACGTCCTGTGTGGATTTCCCGCCGTGCGGGCATGCAGGGAAGGCTTCCCACATAGCATTTGTCAAACGTGACGCAGCGGTCCGCAAGGCGTTTGAAATTCGGGGTTTGTGTCCAGTCACAGCCGTATGGGGAAAGCATGTGACGGTTCAGGGAATCGTACATTACCATGATTGCTTTCATAATTTTTCTCCATCCTTTCTTCCTATGAAAGAAAAAGGCCATGGCCGTAATCGCCAGCCTATGGCCTTTTCATTGCTTATTCTTCAGCCAGCTTCATCATTCTATCATAATACTCCTGATTCAGCTCCGTATATTTTTCATAATTAAACTTTTTGCAGTCTTCCAGATGCTTCTGCCATTTGGTGTCATCAATTCCATTCATTACGCTTTCCGCCATGAAATTATCCATATAGGTCCTTAACTCCGTAAGAAGTACATTAATTTCCTGGGTGTTTTCAGGATAATCCTGGCCGTCAGGTATAAATTCCTTTACGGCGCATTCCATATAAGGATCCTGTCTCTCCATATATTTGATTTCACGATCGGAAGTTACTGCGAATTTTGCATTATCCTCTTCAGTCCATAAGAATACACCTTTTATGCCCATGGATAAAGTGTGGCGTACCTCAGCGTAGCTGTTATAGCCTTCCAGAACCGGATCTGCCTTCTTGGAAATCGTCCCGTCGCCATTGTCAACCCAGGCCATATCCTTGGGACCCCATCCGAAAAGAAGCCTGTTTTCAAAAGAACTGTTGATATAATCGTAAAGTCTGAGCATTGCTTCCGGATAAGGGCAGTTCTTTGTAATGGAAAACTGGTTTACAATTACGGAGCCTGACCATGAGCTGGGAAGATAATGTCTTTCCCCGCTGCTGTCCTTTAAAGGAAGAAGGTATGTATACTCATTTGCATAATCGCCTACAGTAATGTCATCATAGGAATAGTTGGGGAATACGCCAATCTGGGCGTTGGTACCCTTGGCAATCATATCTACCTCTTCCTGAATAAAACCGTTGGGATCTATCAGCCCGTTGGAATACAGCTTATTCAGATACTGCAGATAGGCATAGTAATTATCGGAAACAGGATAAAAATCAACTTTTCCATCCACTACCTGCAAGTAAGGATATTTATAGTCCTTCTCATCATAGCCGGCAAAACCGAAGGCGGATTTGAGCAAATCAAATTTCCTGTCTTTGTAAAAAGCAAAGGGAATTTCATCTGCCTGTCCGTTTCCATTGGGATCCTGCGTTTTAAATGCCATAAGTACATCAAACAGTTCGTCCGCAGTTTCGGGCATCTCCATTCCAACATTTTCCAGCCATTTTTTATTAATGGCAAGACTCTTACCGGCTACATAGCCATCCAGTTGCACCTCCGGCAGTCCGTACATGGAACCATCAGGAAATACACTGGCAAGCTTGATATTCGGATATTTGTCATAAAACGCTTTCAGATTGGGGGCATATTCGTCTATTATATCGTTCATCTTGACAAAGGAATCCAGGAACTGTGCAAAGTTGGGTATTTGGCCGATAAATGCGTCCGGCAGATCTCCCGCAGCAATCATGATTGCCACCTGATCGTTATAGGATGCTTCAGGTATTCCCATCCACTGAATTTTCAGGCCTGTTTCCTCTTCTATTTTTTTAACAAAATCCTTGTTTTCCCAACCGCCGATTTTGTCCGTAGAGGCTACCGGATATACAATTTTAAAGGTATAATCCTCATTCATAATCGGATATCCCGTCTTATTGACAGCCTCTGAGGCCGCTGTGGCTGTGCTTTCTGTGCTTTCTGTGCTTTCTGTTTTTTCTGATTCCGCCGTGTTCCCGCATCCTGCGAGAACTGACATTACCATGGCGGCGGCCGCCGCTGCTGCAATCAATCTTTTGAGTTTCATAATTACTCCCTCCAATTTCTTCTCATAGCTTGTATCTTTATCTGAAGGTCCGTCAACCTTTGACCGAACCAATCATAACGCCTTTTACAAAATATTTCTGCAGAAACGGATATACACAGATGACCGGAAGCGAAGAAACGATAATGACTACATATTTGATTATCTGTGCTACCTTCTGGCGTTCCACAAGAGCCTCGATTTCAGCCGGATCCGTTATCTGTGTCAGCTGCTGTCCAAGAATCAGGATATCCCTCAGCACAAGCTGCAGAGGATATATTTTCTGATCCGTCACATAAATCATTGCTGTAAAGTAAGAGTTCCATTGGCTGACGCCTACATACAGTGCAATCACGGCAATAATCGCTTTTGAACAGGGAACCGCGATTTTGAAAAAGAATTTTCCAATCCCGCAGCCGTCAAGTTCCGCCGCTTCAAACAGTTCCTCAGGAAGGCTGTTCTGAAAAAAGGTCTTGGCAATGATCATGTTATATACGGTCACAGTTCCCATCACAACCAGAACAGTCCTAGTGTTTACCAGATGCAGGCTGCTGACCACCATATAAGTGGGAATCAGTCCGCCGGAAAAAAACATGGTGAATACAAAAAGCTTGGTAATTACATTCCTGCCGAACAAATCCCTTCTGGACAGGGCGAAGGCTGCCATGAGGGTAACGCTGGTACCCAAAAGAGTACCGAAAAAAGTATAAAAAATCGTATTCAGATAGCCTCTCCAGATTTTCCATTCCTCCAGAACGAATTTATATGCTGCAAAATTGATACCGGAGGGAAGAAAGGTTACCTTTCCCAGGGATATGTCTTCCGGAGAGCTGATGGAAGCAATGATTACAAAGTACAGTGGATACAGTACAATGACCAGCACTACAAGGGAAATCACGGTCACCGCAATATTGAAAATCCGGTCTTCCCTTCCGGCTTTAATTTTTTTCGTTTCCATAATCACCCTCCCTTACCACAATGAATTTTCCGTCGTTTTTCCCGCAATCTGATTGACGAGAATGAGGATTGTAAAGTTGATTATATTGTTGAAAAGGCCGATAGCGGAAGCATAAGAATACTGCTGTCCCTGAAGACCGATCTTGTAAACATAGGTACTTATAACCTCTGATGTGGACAGGTTGGGCGCCGTTTGCATCAGATACACCTTTTCAAAGCCCAGGTTCATGATATTTCCGCAGTTTAGAATGAGCAGAATCACTGCCGTGGGTATCAGCATGGGGATATCAATGTAAATAATACGCTGCAGCTTGCTGGCTCCGTCCGCAATCGCTGCCTCATGCAGCTCCGGACTGACTCCGGACAGCGCCGCTATATATATAATTGACGACCAGCCGGTAGTCTGCCAGATGGCGGACCAGACATACAGGTGGGGAAATGAGGCAGGGTCGGTGAGCACCTGGGGATTATTCATTCCGAATCCCTTCAGGATAGTGGTTCCGATTCCGGCCGCAGGATCGAAGAATACGAACATCATGCCCACCAGAACCACTGTGGAAATAAAATGCGGCGCATAGGTGGCGGTCTGCGTTAATTTTTTCAGTTTCTGATTGGGTGTATAATTCAGGATCAGCGCCAGTATTATGGGGATAGGGAAACTGAACACCAGCTGATACAGGCTGATTACCAGCGTATTTTTCAGCAGCTTCCAGAACATGGGAGAACTGAAAAACTGTTGGAAATATTTGAAACCCACCCATTCGCTTCCCCAAATTCCTTTGGTAGCTACAAAATCCTTAAAAGCAATCTGCAGCCCTGCCAGAGGCATATAGTTAAAAATCAGGATGTAGATTATCATGGGCAAAAGAAATAAATATAAGATTCCGTTCTTCTTCAGACTTTTTCTGAACAGTGCTTTATTTTTCAAGACCCCTCATTCCTTTCTCTTTTTGATAAGCTTATTTTAACAAAGGAATAAAAAAGAGCCTATGAAACGAAATCAGTTATTTTTGTAAAAAACTCAGTTTATGACAAAAAATATGTCAGACATAAGAAGACTGCAGCAGGCATAAGGAAAGCGCGTGACGGTACGATCCACGCGCTTTCAGAAACTACCGCCCTTCCTGTATATCTATGGGCAGCTTCACCGTTACTATTGTCATTCCCTCCTTCCGGCCGAATGTCAGGCCGCCTGCATCCCCATACATCAGCTTCAGACGGCTCTGGATATTTACAAGCCCTATCCTCTTCCTGGCGCGCCTTTCCTGGTCCAGGAGCTCTTTATTTTCCAGGGTTGCCTGCAGGAGTGCAAGCTGCTCTTCATCCGGCTCGCAGCCGTTGTCGGTGATACGGAAAATCAGGCTCTTGCCTTCTTTTTCTCCCCGAATCCACAGCATTCCTCCGGGAGCGGTCCGTTTTTCCAGTCCATGGTAAACCGCATTCTCCACAAGCGGCTGCAGAATCATTTTATCAATATGCAGGCTTTCCAGTCCTTCCTCCAGTTCTATACTCCACTTAAATCTGCCGTTAAATCTCACATCGCAGATATCCAGATATTTTCTCAGGAAATCCGCCTCCTCCTCCATGCTAACCTTATCACCTTCCTTAATGGAATATCTGAAGATCTCAGCCATGTTGGCTGCCATTTCCGCTACTACGGGCTGATCATTCATCAGGGCGATTCCACCCATGCACTGAAGCGTATTGTAAAGGAAGTGGGGGTTAATCTGACTTCTGAGCGCATATATTTCACTCTCATTTTTCACAAGCTCCGACTCGTACAGCCGTTTCTGTGTTTCAAAGATCCGATGCGACATCTGGTCGTTGTTTCTGAGCATTTCATTCATTTTATCAACAAGGGGTGTGAGTTGGAAGTGGTATTTTCCGGTAATCTGTTTTTTCCTCCGGTTCGTGCCAAGCTCCGCAACTTCCCCGATCAGCCTGTCAATGGGATGGGCAATGGTCTGGTTGAAAAGCCACCCAATTAGCAGCAGCATTCCCACCATTATGGCACAGCTGAGCAGCATCTGGCTTTTAAACAGGTCGTATTCTTTTACCACCTGATGGTTGTTAATCTTTGCTACGATACGGAAGCCCTGCTCTCCCCAGATTTCCCGTTCCAGATAGGTAAAGCCGCGCAGATCCCTTTCCAGGGTATCCGCGCCGGAATTGGCCGCCATGATCCGCCCCTCCGGATCGAGAAGATAGAACTCTACCTCCTCCGAATTCCCGGTTTCCTCTAAAACCTTCATGATGGCATTAGGCCGTATGACAAGCATCACTGTACCAATGCGCTGGCTCTCGGTAAAAATGGCCGCCTTATTGGAATAAATAGGAGTAATGCACAGAAGCATTTCCCGGCCGTCGTCACCCTGATAGAAAATAAAACGATTATTTACAGCTTCCCGGTAGCATTCCCTCTCGATTTTCTTCAGCTCCTCATGGAATTTCATTTCCGACGAGCTGTAGCTGAATTCACAATTTCCTTCCTTATCAAACAACAGAGCTGTCTGTATCTGGGAATTCATGGCCATGGCTGCCTGGCAGGTATCATTCACGAAGGTAAGCATTTTATATTTTTCCAGCTGCTCTTCTTCCGATAGAAACTGCTGTACGGCGGAGTTGATGGAAAAATAGGTAGTGGTATAGGCAATGCTTTTAAACGCTGAATCCAGGTTGTTTTCTATCTGTTTCACGGTGGTATTGGTATAGGAAAGCAGACGCTTCGCTGAATTTTCCGCAATTCTGTGTATATATATGAACTGGCTGCCAATCTGGATTAACACCGCCGCAAATATAATAAGCACAATACTTTTCTTAAAACTCAGTTTCATATCTCCTCCATGGCAGCCCGGTTCTCCGGGTTTTTCCTTTGCTTCCGATACTGGCTGGGTGTTGCGCCGCTGTATTTTTTGAATACCTTATTAAAATAGTAATAGTCCTGGATGCCGCACTGCACTGCAATTTCCTCCAGTGACAGCGTGGTATGGGTCAGGAGGCGTTCCGCCTCCTTCATTCGGATAGAGGTGAGATATTCGGAAAAAGAACCGCCGGTATCCTTATTAAACAGTGCACAGCAGTAATTGGCATTCAGGTGGAACTGCTCCGCCAGCTCCTTCAGCACCAGCTTTTCCTGGAAATGTCCGTGCATATAAGTCAGCAACTCCTGAAATACCGGATTTTCCGTCAGGGGGATCTCTTCTTTTTCCTGTTGCTTTTCCTTTTGTTCCTCTAATATCAAATGCAGCTTGCCAAGTAGTGCTGTGAGCTTGTCCCTGGCAATGGGCTTCAGGCAATAATCGCATACCACACCCATGCGTATGGCCTCCTGGGCATAACTGAATTCTGCAAATCCGCTGATAACAACAAACCGGCAGGGAAGCCCAGCTTCCACAGCTTTTCTCATAAAGCTCAAACCATCCATTTCCGGCATCCGTATGTCGATAAATATAATATCCGGAGGATCGGAGACCGCCTGGTTAAAGGCTTCCATGGAATTCTCAAATTTTCCTGTAATCCTGAAGCCCAAATCCTCCCACTTTACAATTTTCTCCAGATAAACAAGCGCCCATGGCTCGTCATCCACCAGATAAACCCGGTATGTATCCATCTTCTCCGCCTCCATGTATATTCAGGCATTCCGCAGAACAACGCTCCGTTTTACTACTGTTCTGACTCTTTTTGCTTTATTTTAGTCTACCATCGTTTCCCCGATTCCACAATTCCATTCTTTTTCGGTTACAGGACATACCCCACCTCAGGATAAACGCATCAGCGTAGGCGACGCCCTTCCCGCCGTCCGAGGCTGCAGCTGCCGGCCGTCTTTTTCCCGGACGAGATGGGGGTGTTGTCCGAACCATAAGAAAAAACAGCGGATATTTCTTACTGTCCCGGGAGGCCAGAATTTCGCCGTCCTTAGCGGCCTTTCTGACGAACGCAGCAGACGTAAGTCGCTGCGAGAGGAGTTCTGGCCGCGTTGGTGGAATTCTGGTTTACCGGGACAGTTAGAAATACCCCGTTTTTGAAACTGGATCGGACAACACCCCCATCTCGTCCGGGAAAAAGACGGCCGGCAGCCGCAGCCTCAGACGGCGGGAAGGGCGTCGCCTACGCTGATGCGTTTATCCTGCGCCCCACCTGGGCCCCGGAGAGAATATACTTTCCTTTTCCTCTCATATCCGTTAAAATTAACTGTATAATTATCGGGCGGGATTCTGCAGTTTGGATATACTGAAGGTAAGGAGGAGACAGAGGAATAATGGATTGGACTACAAGGCTTAACAAGGTGATGGATTATGTGGAGGCTTCGGTACACGGAGAGATTTCCGAAGAAGAAATCAGCAAGATTGCAGCATGTCCGTATTCCATGTTTCAGAGCTCTTTTTCACAGATTGTGGGGATTCCTTTTTCAGAATATGTGAGAAGGCGGCGGCTGACCATGGCGGCATATGAGCTGTTGAATACTGACAGAAAGCTACTTGACATCGCAATGGATTATGGCTACCAGTCGGACGATGCCTTCCGGGTGGCGTTTAAAAACCTGTATGGCATTACTCCTGCGGAGGTCAGGAAATCCAACCCCAGCCTGGTTTTTTACTGCCGCCTCACTTTTGAAATTAATATCAGGGGGATAGAAAAAATGAATTACAGCGTAGTGGAGAAAGAAGCCTTTCAGGTCATCGGTATAAGGAGGATTACGCCCTACGGCGGCGGTACCTGGGCCATCGTAAAGAGCGACGGCAGCAATGACCGGATCCGTTCGCTTACCGGCAGCTTCTTTGACCTGGGATTATGCTTCGGTTTTGACGATGAGGGAAACAACGACTATATGTGCGCCGTGGAATGTGAGGATTACGACGGGGATGAGTACAGTGTATACCAATATCCTGCAACCACCTGGCTGAAGTTCGAGGCAAGCGGTAAGATTTCGGACAATACGCTGGGAAATGTCTGGCGCCAGATTAATACGGAGTTTCTGCCCTCCAGCAGGTTCCATAAGGGGCCGCTTCCCACCATTGAAAAATATGTGTCCTGGAACGACGCGGAGGATACCTGCCTGGTGGAGATATGGATTCCTCAATAAACAAAGACGGTTCCCTGTTTTTCCGGGGAACCGTCTTTGTTTTGGGGGAAACTGTTAATTATACAAATCGTATTTATGCAGCCATACGGTAACGTTCCACTGCATTCAATACATCCTCGTCTTCTCCTTTAGAGTTCACAAATACCAGGTTCAGAGTTTTTCCGATACCAAGGGCGAATACGCCCAGGATGGATTTGGCATCCACAGTATAGCTTCCGAGAGCCAGGTCATATTCTCCTTCGAACTGTCTCATGGTCTGTACGAAGGATTCTGCCGCCGCTGCATTTTCCAGATAAATATTAACTGATTTCATTTCAATACCTCCTGAAATTCATCTTTTGTTGTGTTCTTTATGTTCGCTTTTTACGTTTGGCGCATCTGTAAGCCGTCATCGATTAGTTTCTTTTTTCGTTGTATTTATCATACAAAAAAAATTCCTCCCTGTTAGGAGGAAAATCTTAATATTGGGGGAAATTTTTGCACTTTGTAACCCGTTTCACGGTGAAAAAGTGGGTTTTCGTGTCCTTTTTCAACGGTGAAACGGGGTGTTATCATTTTTTTGGGGAGGGGAAAATACGGCCTGTACCGCTGTCGGATACGGCTTTCCTCCATGATAATCAGGGTTCAGCTATTCATCTGGCGGTACTCCGCGGGGAGGACGCCTACCTCCTCTTTAAATACCTTACTCATATATTTCGGATCGGAGAAGCCGGTCATTGCTGCGATTTGGGTCAGATTCTGGCTGGTTCCCAGAAGCAGGGTCTTTACCTTTTCCACTTTCACATTCCGGACCTCCTCCGTAAAGGATATGCCGGTTTCCTTTTTGAACTGGCGGCTCAGATATTCCGGGGAAACAGCCAGCTTCCTGGCAACCTCCTCCATGGTAATGCCCTGGCTGTAGTATTCCTCAATCATGCGCTTCGCCCGGGCGATCAGGGGGCTTACTTCCTGCTTTCCGGTAATTCCCCCCGCCATGATGGCGTCAAACAGGCGCTTCATGCTCACGCCCACGTCGTCCCAGGTATAAGCGTTCATTATGGCCTCCAGCAGCTCCGGAACCTCCAGCTCATTTTCCTCAAAGGTTATGTATTCCCGGGCCGTATTCAGAGCTGTCCACAGAAATGTAATGCACGCTTCCTTGATATCCTTTGGTTTATGCACCTGATCCCTGCAGTAATTCAGGAATTCCGTGAAGCAGGCTTTAAACTCCTTTTCATCGCCCTTGATGACGGACTGTTTCAGCCGCAGGGACAGCTCCGGCGGATATCTCAGCGGATATACGGGAATGTCCGCGATGCGCCGCTCAGATATGATTTTCCCGTTGCCCAGTGAAAGGCTCCATTCCAGAAGCCGGCGTATCCGCTTCCGGCTTTCCTCCAGTTCATAAAAGCCCCCGCATTCATCCCAGACACACACCGCTTTGCTGTCGGTATTGGAAAGCAGCATAGGGACTACGGAACGGTTAAAATAAGCTTCCCAGTCCCGATCCTGCTCCATATGGTACAGCACCATCGTGCACTGCGTCCGTTCCGGGAATGCGGTCACCACGCTGCTGAAGCCCTGCACATGCCCGTCCACCTCACCGAGGATACGGAGCACAATGTCCTTCCTTTCATCATAAAACCGTCCCAGCCAAATGATGAAAACGGTCATCGGATCCGTTGCTTTAATATCATATTTTTTCTCAAGCGCAGCGGCGGTTTCCTCCGTTTTTTCCAGAATTCCCGTCAATGCGCTGCGGGTCATGCTTTCCAGGCTCAGCAGCGTCCCCTGGTGATTTTTCTCCTGTACCTCTTCTTCCATCTGCTTCAACACTTTTTTCAGCTCCTGGATTTTTACAGGTTTGAGAAGATAGGTGCTCACTCCAAGCTCCATGGCCTGTTTGGCATAGGAAAAATCAGAATATGCGCTCAGGATCAGGGCCTTGCTGGCAACGCCCTCTTCCCGCAGCTTTTTTAGCATGGTCAGGCCATCCATATCAGGCATGCGGATATCCATTATGATTAAATCCGGTTTTACATGACGGATGACCTCCAGGCCCTCAATGCCGTCGGCGGCTTTTCCAGCCAGCTCATAGGAAGGATTGAGTTTTTTCAGGATTCCTTCCATGCCTTCCCTGATGGGCGCTTCATCTTCCACTATCACAATTCTCAATTTTCTTTTCCTCCATTACGGGAATACACAACGTCACCCTCGTATATTCGGACGGGCGGCTTTCAAAGAGAACGCTGGCGGCCTCCCCGTAATAGAGCCGCAGCCTTTTTCTCACATTTTCTATTCCGAAATGGTCTTCCCTGTGATAATCCGGCTGATTCAGGATTGTCACCGTTTCTTCAGGCATACCCTTTCCGTTGTCTTCGATTTTTACCCGGAGCATACCGTTTTCCAGCTCTCCGGTTATTATCAGGAGCGGTTCTTTTTTGCTGCCATGCAGCCCGTGTCTGATGCTGTTTTCCACAAAGGGCTGCAGAAGCAGCTTATGCATGGGGCATTTTGCGGCTTCGGAGGTGAGGCTGCAGAAAATCTGGATTTCCTTTCCCAGCTTCTCCTGTTGGAGGCGGGTGTACTTTTTCAGCCAGGCGATCTCTTCTCCCAGTGTGGTGACACCGCCTGCATTTTTGATGGCATAACGGAGGATATCTCCCAAATCCCCAACCATTTCACTGATTTCATATTCCTCTCTGGCAATCGCCTTCCAGTTAATGGTATCCAGGGTGTTGTAGAGGAAATGTGGATCAATTTGGGCCTCCAGGGCGGATATTTCCGCGTTTTTCTGTTCCAGGGCGGATTGCCTGACCTGTCCCAGCAGCAAATCGGTCTGCGCCACCATTTCGTTGAAGCCGTCCGCAATCTCCACGACCTCTGCGGGCATATTGCCCCGTTTTTCCACCCGGGTGGTAAAGTCGCCCTCCTCCACCCGGTGCATGGCCTTCAAAACGGCTTCCACGGACACTATTACAGGATGAATCACAATCAGTACAGCGGACACCAGGACAATGCAGACGCCGAAAACCATTCCCACCTGCAGCCAGAACTGATCCCGCATGGTTTTCTGGTAATGGGACAGGGGATAGAACTCCACAATGTTCCAGCCGCTCTTTTCGTTTGTTACCGATGCCGCCTTATATTCCGAATATGACCGGTTTCCGATGCGGCTGATTTGATCCAGCCTGATGGTGGAACCGATCATGCTGTTGTTCGGCGCGCTCAGCACTCTGCCGTCCTGCTCCAGAACAAAGATTTCACTTCCGGTTCCCTTCATGGCGTCCTGCAGCACTCTCTCATCCACGCTGATAAGAACGCTTCCCACTTCCTTATGGATATCCCTGTAATCAATCAGCCTTCTCTGGATGGAAAAAACATATACCGGATCATTTCCCGCCACTGTGGCGTATTTTATGGGCTGATACATCTCCACCTCATCCTGCAGCAGATTCATGCTGCTGTTTATCCAGAGACTTTCGCTGGTGGAGGATGACAGGCCGTCATAGTAAAGGCAGGTTCCGTCCGCTGTAAAAACAGCCAGTCCAATCACGCCGTCATTCCGGTTGCAGATATGCTTCAGTTCCCTGCGGATACGGATTTTAACGGATTCCATATCTTCTGCGCCGGCATTGAATTTTTCCACCAAATCTATCATATCGTCATCCGTGCAGAAGTCGTAAAGGAGCGTATAATATTTCTCCAGGGTAAGGGAAAGACTGCGGTTGGACTTTTCCAGGCCTGCCTGCACCCGGCTGTCCAGGCTTTCCTCCATGGATGAATTCAGCCGCAGCTGGGATACCCCTGCAAAAATCAGGATGGGGATAAAAAGCAATGTGAGAAGCATAAAAATCAATCTGATACGAATTCCCCAGGGTCTTTTCATTCGCCGCCTCCCTGCTCCAGCAGGAGCGTAATGGTTTCCTCCGCTTCCTTTAAGGTTTCCTCCACGCCGGCCCCAAGAATGACATTTTCCATGGCTTCGGTCACCGTTCCTGATACGCTGGGCCACCAGGGTGCAAATTCCCTGCATCTGGCCGTTTGAAACAGCCCTACAAAAGCTCTGCGCTCTTCGTCGTCGGGAAACTGCTTTTCCATGACGTCATCCCTTGGGGCAAGGAAGCCGAAATCATCCATATAGGACTGCATCCTCCGGGGTTCTGCCAGGTAGCGCATAAACTCCAGAGCCTCTTCCACATGTCCATCCTCCGATACAGCCATGATTTCGCCTCCTACCGTGGTTATCCTTTCCCCGTCCGAGGGAATGGGGGCAATGCCGAATTCTATATCCGGCGCGTTTTTGCGGATATACCCCACTGTCATGCAGGTATTAAACATCATCGCCGTCTTTCCCTTGGAAAACTGGTGCATCACATCCGCCAGCGTCATGCTCACGCTCTGTCTGTTTAAAACGCCCTGTTCAGAAAGCGTCCCAAGGAGGCTGAATGCGTTTCTGCCCGCTTCACTGTCTATCCGCGTCACATCCCCTCCCATAGACCACAGCACCGGAAGAAAGGCATACAGGCTTTCCTCACTCTGTATTCCCGCCACTGCAAACCCGTAGTGGGATTCGTTTGTGGTACGGACCGCCGTATCGCAGAATTCCTCCCAGGTTGCAGGCACAGCGCAGCCTGCCTCCTCCAGCATCTGTTTATTGTAAATCAGCGCCGGACAGTTCATTCCAAAAGGAAGGCCGTAAACCCTTCCGTCAATTTCACAGGGTTCCATCGCCTGGGGCAGATATTCGGGAAGCACCTCCAGCTTCCCTGTCAAATCCGCAAAGTGCTTCATATTATGGAAAAACCGGAAATCTGAGGAATCCACCACCGCAATGTCCGGCATGGTTCCGTCCGCCATGCTCAGGGCAAGCTGTTTCTTAAAATCCTCATCCGGTACATATTTTATTTCCACCGTAATTCGATCCTGGGATGCGTTAAATGTCTTCACCAGCTTCGAAAGAGTCTGCTGGCAGGCCGGGATATCCCAGTAATGCCAGAGCGTTACCACCGTTTTTTCAGGTGCGCTTTCCTCCTCCTGCGCCTGCCTGCCACAGCCTGCCGTAAAAAGCAGCAATGTAAGAAGAAATGCCATGCCTGTCCTCAGCCCGATTTTTCTGACGTTCATTTTCAATCTCCCTGTTTTCTGCAGCGGACCAGCCGAATGGTTACTAACTGAATTATTTTCTTACGGTCAGCACAAAGCGCTGGCCTGTTGAATAGTTACTAAAAGTATATCATATCCGTATGAAAGAAGGGAGCCTTACGGAAATCTTTTCCGTTATGGCTCCCCTGCCTCAGCTCTTTATTTTCCTGTATGCCTTATTTTTACTGTCCTGCCTCTTCCATCTTCGCGGCAATCTGTTCAGCCAGCTTCCGGCAGACCTCTTCCTCACGGGCCTCCACCAGAATCCGGATCACCGGCTCCGTGCCGCTTTTGCGGATCAGCACGCGGCCTGAGCCGTCAAGCTCCAGAGAAGCCTGGTCAATGGCCTCTTTTACCACGGGATTTTCCAGTACTGCCGCGGCATCCTGCACCCGTTTGTTAATCTGTGTCTTGGGGAACAGGGTGACTCCTGCGGTCAGGAAGGAAGGCATGGTTTTCTTTCCCACAATAATTTCCATCACCCGGATGGCAGTTAAAATGCCGTCCCCTGTGGTGCTGTATTTGTTAAAAATAATATGTCCGGATTCCTCGCCGCCTATACTGTAGCCATGCTCCTGCATTTCAAGGGATACGTATTTATCGCCGACCGGCGTGCGTTTCATGCGGATGCCCTGCTTTTCCAGAGCCTTTTCCACTCCCATGTTGGAGGCGATTGTGGCAACCACCGTATCGTCAATCAGCGCATTCCTTTCCTTCATGTGCACGGCGCACAGATACATAATCAAATCGCCATCCAGAACATTTCCTTTTTCGTCCACAGCAAAGCATCTGTCAGCATCGCCGTCAAAGGCAAAGCCTACGTCCAGACCTTTTTCCACTACGAACTTCTGCAGGGACTCAATATGCGTGGAACCGCAGTCCACATTGATGTTCAGGCCGTCCGGCTCATCATGAATCATATAAGTGCGGGCGCCAAGCATTTCAAATACCGTCTTGGCAATGCTGCTGGCGGCGCCGTTGGCACAGTCCAGACCCACCTTGTAGCCGCGGAAGGAATGTATGGTAGTGGAGGTGAGATAGCTGATATACTGGTTTCTTCCCTGGATGTAGTCGGTAATTTTACCGATATTTTCATTGCGGGCGCAGGTGATTTCCACCTTGCCGTCCAGATAGTCCTCCACCTTTTCCAGTACGGCATCCTCCATTTTAAAGCCGTCTTTGTCTATGATTTTAATTCCGTTGTCATAAAAAGGGTTATGGCTGGCGGTAATCATGATGCCAAAGTCAAAATCCCCGCTCTTTGTCACATAGGATACGCTGGGCGTGGTGGTAACGTGAAGCAGGTTGACATCCACGCCGCCTGAGCTTAAGCCTGCCGCCAGGGCATATTCAAACATATAGCTGGAGCGTCTGGTATCCTTTCCGATAACGCAGCTCGCCTTTTTATGGGCGCCGTCCGTAAAATACCAGCCCAGGAACTTTCCGATATTAAAGGCATGGTCCGCCGTCAGAACCTCGTTTGCTTTTCCTCTGAATCCATCGGTACCAAAATACTTCATATGCTCTCCTTTCATGGGTCAACCACGATTTCCGTCTGCCATTTTATCACAGTTTTGGAAAATTTGCACTATTAAATCTTTTTTTTGTACTAAAGTAGCATATGTGAGGATGAGGAAAAGTAAACGCGGATTTTGACATTTTTATGATTCTGCCAGAATAAACGCATCAGCGTAGGCAGCCTCCTTCCTGCCCGGAAAAAAGACGGCTGGTAGCTGAAGCTTCGGACGGCAGGAAGGACGCCGCCTACGCTGATGTGTTTATCCTGATGATTCTACTGTGGGCTGATTCCATTTGTCTGGAAGGCGATTTTCAGATTTGCGCTCATCATCCGGTCGGTTTTATATTTCTTCCACATCCAAAGATAGGTATCGTCAAGCTTCCTGCATTTGCTTCTGAAGACAGCCTGAAGCGCCGTATGGGCCAGCCAGTAGGACTCTCCCCGCATTAATTCGGAAAGCTCTCTCACATAGTTCATTTTATCATCGCAGGTGCCGATGACGTAGACAGCGGTTTTTCTTGTTTCCTCTTTATTGTTGTTATCCATTGCAAAAGCGATGATATCCCCGGCACGGCGGCATTTGCAGTCATGGAGGAAATACAGAAGCCTGTTTTTTTCTGTAATATTTTCTCCATATAAAAGCTGCAGCATGGGCTGGTAATAGCGGCACTTTTCACCCTCCGGCAGTCTTCTGGCGCAGCAAATGGCAGCGTCAGGATTGCTTCCTGACAAAAGCTGTTCAAAGACCTCCCGGCCCCTGTGGAAATCAAAACGGAAAAGAAGCTCCGTCCTCATGGCGTCCAATTCCGGTTCCTTTAATGCTGCGAGAAAATCTATGGTTTCTGCAGCGGCGGTTTTGAACCGGAAGAGGCTTGACAGAAGCTGTTCCTTGTTCAGGGGCGGAAAGTCCATGTTGTTGTCTTCCTCCCCTGTTTTTTTGTCCATTTCGCAGAAGTCCTTAACAAGCTCTTCTTCGGATTTCAGGCACAGGTATCCGTAGGAGGTAAGATTGTGATCCTGAAGGATTTCCTGAAAATACATTTCGTACCAGTAAAGAAAGGGCATTCCGGTAAAAAAGGGGCCGTACCCCGGTTCCAGGTTCCAGTCGATATAGACGATTTTACCGCGCTCACTTCCTCTGCACATCAAAACAGTGTCATAGGTACAGCCCTGGGTTCCGATGACCAGCATTCCCGCGCAGAGCTTATACATCAATGAGTCATATTCATCATCGCTGCAGTTATCAAGCTCCTCCATGCGGACGGCCCAGTCCTCCGGCGTCATGCGCCGGTCGATGAAGGCGGGTGCCGGGACTTCTTCATCCTTTTGCTTTGCAGCGGTTTGCGTAGTTTCCAGGTATTCCGTATACCGTTCCGCTTCTTCAAGAGAATAGAGGCCATAGTAAGGGCCGGCTCCTCCGTTCCCTATCTGAGTGAGGAAAAATTTATATTCCTCGGGAAGCAGAAGATTATGTTTTTCCTCAAACCGGCGTACCTCTTCCAGTGAAGCAGGGGGATTCAGCTTGTATTTGTGGCGATCCGCGCCAAATATCAGATGGGAAGGATCCCGGGCTCCGGCCTGGGTTACCAGGGATTTCAGATAAGAGGCATGGGCTGGGTGGAATGGTATTTCTGTTGGGGAGTCCGGGGATGGGTGGTATTTTTCTTCCATTATTATCTCCTGTATATTGTAGTCTTGCCTGCGATGCTGCATTAATGAGTAGTTTTCAGGGTGATTTACAGCCTGTGCCTGTCCGTGCGGTAATATGCACCTTTGCATGCGGCAATATGATTTTTTTCTGATTGGTTTGTTTATTTGTTCACTTGTTTTTACCTGGCTTTTAGTCCTCTTTTTAAATGGCTTTTTATCTTGATAAAGGATATAAATTGTCTTGAATATTATAATATTTTATGGGAATTAAGTCTATGAGCACAGTTCGGTATTAAATATAAATATTATATGGCATTTTCTTATTGGCGGGAAATGATTTATGGAATATAGATAGAAACAATAAACGGTTATACAAAACCAACGTTTGTATAACCGCTTATTGTTTCTTAGCCTTTTGTTTCTTAGCTTACTGCTTCTTTTGGAAATACCTTCCTAAGAAAGGCTTTCTCTCATTTAAAACTGCTGTCCGGAGTAGCTCTTACTTTTTTACTTTTGCTTATCCGCACGCAGTACGCCGTGGATCGTGTATCGGCAGAGCCTCCGGAATGCATTTATTTATACATTGCCATGTACTCGCCATGGGCTTCAATCAGTTCATCGCACATGCTACGGATATCATCAATATTCAGCTCTGCCGCAGTATGGGGATCCAGCATGGCTGCCTGGTAGATGTAGTTCTTATCCCTTGTCCTCGCAGCTTCAATAGTAAGCAGCTGTACGTTGATGTTTGTCTGGTTCATGGCGGCCAGCTGTACGGGCAGGCGGCCTACATGGCAGGGATTTACACCTTTTGCATTGATCATGCAGGGAACCTCCACGCATGCATCGGAAGGCAGATTGTCAATCAGGCCTGTATTCAGTACGTTTCCGCCAATCTGGTAAGGATGGTTGGTTACGACTGCCTCCATAATATAAGAAGCATATTCCCTGGAACGTTCGTGGGTTATCTTGCCGTCCTTAAGGATGTTATCCCTTTCCTGTTCCCAGTCCGCGATCTGCTTGATGCAGCGTCTGGGATATTCGTCGAGCGGAATATTGAACTTATCGATCATTTCCGGATAACGGGACTTAATAAAAAACGGGTTATACTCGGAGTTATGTTCACTGGATTCTGTGCAGTAATAGCCAAGGGTTCTAATGTATTCATAACGCACCATATCGTTATGCTTTTCATTTTTATTCTTCTCCAGCGCACGCTTTTTGATTTCGGGGTAAAGATCGATTCCGTCTTTGTCCCTGACATCCAAAAGCCAGGCCATATGGTTAATGCCAGCGATATAGTCCGTGGCACCTTCCAGCTTGTCTTCCATTCCCAGACCCTTCAAAAGTCCTTCGGTGCAGACCTGAACGCTGTGGCAAAGGCCTACGGTTCTGATTTTCGTATATCTCTGCATGTAGCCGCTGAGAATTGCCATAGGGTTAGTGTAATTCAGGAAAAGGGTGTTGGGGCAGACCTCTTCCATATCCCTTGCAAAGCCTTCCATTACGGGAATGGTACGGAGTCCGCGCATGATGCCGCCGATTCCCAGCGTATCACCGATAGTCTGCTTCAGGCCGTATTTCTTGGGAATTTCAAAATCAGTTACGGTGCAGGGCTCATAGCCGCCTACCTGAATGGCATTTACAACGAAGTCAGCGTCACGCAGCGCTTCTTTTCTGTTTTCCACACCAAGATAGGTTTTGATAACCGCTCTGTCTTCGTTTACATTATGGTTGATAGCCTTCAGGATGATTTCTGAATCCTTCAGACGTTCTCCGTCAATGTCGTATAATGCGATTTCCGCATCTCTGAGCACCGGCGTGCACATGCAATCCCCAAGGACATTCCTTGCAAATACCGTACTTCCTGCCCCCAGAAAAGTAATTTTTACCATGAGAGTTCCTCCTTCTCTTGCATTTAACTTATGATTCCTTTAAAATCATGGTATCTGCTTTTATTTTAAGATTTCTGGACTTTTTTTCTATATTAATTGTTTCTTATTTTTGTATTTATGTTTCCTTTCGTGTTTTCTTTCCGTAGGGCGGAAGGGTATGGCGGACGCGGATGGAACCGGATATCGGAAGGACAGGTTTTTATGAAAAATGAATTGGCGCAGGTTAATGAATTGAGGCATATAACAGATGAAAAAAATAACATCCGGGAGACAATCCGGCTTTTAACAGAGTCACAGACGCGCATTGCGCTGCGCCTTTATTATTCCGGAAGCGAGTCCTGTGCCCCGGGACATTTTTTCGGTCCAGCCGTAAGGACTCATTATCTGATCCATTTTATCAGGAGCGGGAAGGGCAGGTATATGCGCGGCAATTCCGAGTACGCTTTGAAAAAAGGGGATGCGTTCCTGATCCTTCCCGGTGAAACGACAAAATATATGGCGGACGAAGAAGAGCCGTGGGAATACACCTGGATTGCCTTTGATGGTCCGGATGCAGGGACGCTGCTGCGTCACTGTGGTTTTACGGATTCCCAGGTTGTTTACCGGGCACCGGATGAAGAAAGTGCACAGCGGCTGCTTACACAGACAATTGTGTTTGAGGACAGTTTTCACGAAAATAGCCAGAACCTATTGAAAATCCTGGGGAATTTTTATCTGCTGTTCTCCTGCATGTATCAGGAACAGCTTCCTGCGCATCTTCTCCCGGAATCCGGGAATGCTTCCCAGACCGGAACGCTGCAGGAAATTTATTTCCGTCAGGCTGTGGAGTATCTGGAGCATAATTTCAGTTATCCGGTAAAAATTGAGCAGCTGGCAAGGCAGGTGGGGGTGAGCCGTACTTATCTGTATAAAATATTTATTTCACATTCCGGGAAAAGTGTTCAGCAGTATTTACTGGATCTGCGGCTGGAGGCTGCCATGGATATGCTGAAGAAAACACGCAGGGATATAACGGAAATTGCATATTCCTGCGGTTTTACGGATTCCCCGTCCTTCTGCCGGCAGTTTAAAAAGACCACCGGGCGGACGCCGCTGCAGTACAGGCGGCTGGCGGGGAATTATGGGGGATAGGATTATTTAATTGCTTATTTATTTTCCCAGGCTGTTTAAGAAGCCCTCACAGCCTTCACATACATCTCGGTAGGTGGCTTCAAAATTGCCTGTGTACCAGGGGTCCGCTATGGCGCCGGGACGGTCTGTATAGTCCAGGAGAAGATGGACTTTGTTTTCCGGGTCAGAACGGAGGATCCGCATGATGTTGCGCAGGTTCATTTCATCCATGCCGATGATGTAGTCGAATTTATTGTAGTCTTCTTTTCTCATCTGGCGGGCGTGTTTTTTTGAAATCTCCTCCTGGGAAATGCCGTGCTCCAAGAGCTTGCGGCGGGTTCCGTGGTGCACCGGGTTGCCGATTTCTTCGGTGCTGGTGGCGGCGGATTCTATGTGGAATTCGGCCGCAAGGTTTCTGGTTCTTACCATGTCACGCAGGATGAATTCTGCCATGGGGGAGCGGCAGATGTTGCCGTGGCAGATAAATAATACTCTAATCATATATCTAAAACTCCTTGAATTTACTGTATTTCCTCGGTTTATTAACCTTTTCGCTTGCCTATTGTCACCTCTTGTCCGTGGCATATTGTAGCATAAATTAGCATATCTTTTCCCTCAAAAGTAGTAAAAAAAGTAGTAAATTAAGTGCTATAACCCCGTTTTACTACTCGGCATTTACTACCCGTTTCAATTCCTCTTTTGCGTCATCGTAACCGATATGAGTATAGGTGTTCAATGTTACTCCAATATCAGAGTGTCCCATGAGGTATTGTAACGTTTTCGGGTTCATACCGCTTTTTGCCATATTGGAACAAAAAGTATGTCTGCAAACGTGTGGCGTTACTTTTGGCATTTGCACCTTATAAATGCTATTGTACTTCTCACAAATATGTTGAAAATATTTCTCCCAGTGCAAGGCTACCATAGGCATATCATTTTTATCCAAATATAGAAATCCGCATTTGCCGTCAATCATTGGTTCGATTTTCGGTTTCTTCCTATTGGATATGATACGCTCGAAGCACTCATATACTTCATCAGTCATAGGAATTACTCTCGTTCCAGAAGTCGTTTTGGTATCTTCTATCACATACTCCATATTTCGCTTTCTCTGCAACTGATGATTAACACTGATTTTTCTATTCTTCATATCCAAATCAGAAAATGTCAATCCAACAAATTCAGAAATACGAAGTCCTGTCTTGAACAAGATATATATTCCATCATAATATCGGCAAAAGTGCTTATCGTTTGCCACAAATTCAAGAAATGCCCTTTCCTGCTTTCTTGTGATTGCTTCTCTTGTTACACTGTCATTTACAATAACTGTAGCAAGTTGAAATTCAAACGGATTTTTGCGTATCAAATCATCATCAACTGCCATTTGAAAAGCTGGTCTTACAACACCTCTTATAGAATGGATTGAACTGTACCCACGTCCGTCCTTTTGCAATTTAATCAACCAACATTTCGCGTCAGACAGTTTAACCTTATCTATTCTCTTTTTTCCAAATTCTTCTTTTTTTATAATATTCAGAACAAAATTGTAATTTGCTTCGGTGTTGTGGCGTACCCCTGTTTTCTGTAAAAGGTACTTCTCGACCAGTTCCAAGACTGTCATTTCTCCACCACGCGGAACAAGCTCATCGTCTATCGCTCTCATAATTTGCTTTTCTTTTTCTCTTAATGAAAAGTCGTCCCGTTTTCCTGGCGGTGTCTTGTCTGTCTTTTCCAATTTCCAACTATAAACAAATTGCTGTTTACCTGTTGTGTCAACATATTTAAACGCATACCGTCCGTCCTGGCGTTGGCTCTCTCCGTTGCGGAGAATACGATTTTTACTATCTCGTCTTTTCCCGCCCATGTTCATGCTCCTTTCGTACAAAAAGAGCCCTGCCACGATATACTGAATTATACCATATACAAAGCTCTTTTTCTATCTTCATTTCAAGTAGCACTTCAAGCGGATATACCTACTTATTTACCAGAAGTACCTATCTAAAGTGCTGTTACGTCATTTAAAAATTCCTCAAAACGCTTTCGTTTGATTAAAATTTTTACTCCGTTTTGAATAATAAAACCAGAATCCAAATTATCTGCAACAAGTTTTCTCAGTTTCTTTTCTCCAATATTGAAATATAAAGACGCTTCTTCAACTGTAAGACAAAATTTATCCCGTATTTGAACTCGCGTTTCATCACTCATATAATTCCTCCTTTCACGGTAGTGCTAAAAAGTTGACAGGTTAAAAAGGGCTTTAATCGGACGGCTTTTGGCAAAGCTCCACGGGAATTTCACCCCTGCATGGTTCTCATGCAGCCCTACCGATTGCCTGCGACGCTTCTAACGCTCGGACTGTGGCTGTAAGGGAGTATCATTATCCTTTCTGTGTGATCGTCGCCCGCAAGTCGCCACGCTTGCTTTCCGGCGCGGTGTTGGTCGCTCGTTCCCGGTAAGGGGAAGTCATGGCGTACCCGCCGTATGGCTCGGCACAAAAAGAACGTATCCGATTTGCCCTATGCTGCGTCGCCGTTATCTTGCGCCGCTTTCTTTGTCAAAGAGCAGAAAAAAGTTTAAGGGGCAAGCTGCGGAAAGGGAAACGCTGCTTGTCCGTTATCTTAAACCTTGAATGAAAGGACAGCCCGCATAAGGCGTGACCGCAAGCGGTCACGTATGTCCTCATCTATGCCCCAATAGGTGTTGCCGCGTTCGTCGCGTAGCTTCCGCATAGACAGGGACGCTATGTAACTTTCATAGTGTTGCACAACAATGTTCATAGCTTCCGGGTCGCCCATTGTTGCGGCTATGATTACCGGGTAGGGTAACAAGCCGCGTTCGTCGTTATCGGTATTACCAATCTGTGCAATCATAGGCGCGTTCCTCCAAATAGCGTTTTAACAGCTCAAAAGAGCTATTCCGGCGATACTTTACTGTTGTTCGCGGAATGTTACAGAGCCTTGAAATTTCAGTTTCACTCATGTCAAAGAAGTAATACAACAGGATAGTTTCGCGTTTTTCTTCTGGCAAACTGTGCAGGGCTTCGGCAAGCAACTTCGCGGTAATTTCCTTGCCCGCGACAACGAAAGATTTTTCCGCTTCATCATCTGCAAAATATTGGTCATAAGTGTAAAGCTGATTTTCTTCCTGTGGCGACAGGTCAGAAAAAATAATCTCACGTAATTGCTGCCGTTTCGTGTCCCTATGAGCGTTCATAGCTTCCCGTTTCAACGCCTGTTTGCAAAAGCCGTTAAAAGCACAACGAATTTGCCATTGGGTACGAGTTGGTTCATTCATGTTCTCACCTCCTTTCGCAACCGCGAAAGCGGGTGATATGTGAGAAGTCCCCTTTCATAACCCCTCAAAACCGCGCACCCCCGAATAGGCGGAGATTTTGGAAGATTTCTCAAAAAAATTTTTGAAAAGAGCGCAAAAAAACCCGACTGCAAAAAGCAGTCGGGCGAATATGAAGCATATGCAATAATATGATGATGTGTGTATTCATCAATAAAGCCGCAATATCCCGTGGTGGTGAACGAGCTTTTTTTAATTGGTTAATAATTGTCGTATTTTGTCGATACAAACTAAACACGGCGATACCTCCTAAGATACCGCCGTGTCCTCAAAAAAGGGCGACTTTAATACACCCTCCGTATTCCAATTTTAGAAAAAGAAAACGGCGGTTTTGACTATGTTACAAAACCGCCGTTAGGCTAACAGTATTTTGTTTTGGCGCATGAAAATCCCACCGCCACAACAACGGTTTTTTTTATTACCGTTGGACGGCATATCAGATATATTGACTATCCTAATGAGCGAAGGTTTTTTCTGTATTCCTGCATTTCTTCCTCACTGACAGTATCAATAATATATTGAAGTTCACTTATGATTTTATCTCGTTCCTTTGGAAGAAAAGCAGTTGTCGGATAAAAGTTAGAAACAGAATTTGCCAACAGATGTGTTTTTATATGCAAATTTTTGATGAACACCTGTAATTCTTCTAACCGTTCTTTTTCTCCTGCGGGAGTATACGTACCCTCCTGTGCCATTTGATATAATTCTGTATCAGGAAATAGCGTCAGAGAATCTACAGAAATAAAACGTGGATTGACTTTGCTAAATACTTTTGCGCTATTAACGGCATTTCTATATCCGTTCCCTTTTCCTGCAAGTCCTGTCATATATACAAAATAATATTCAATTCCGGCTTCGTCTAATTTCCTGCATTGTTCAATCAGTTCTTTTGCTGTGTAGCCCTTATTAGCCAATCGCAATGTACTGTCGTCCCCTGTTTCTGTTCCGATACTAAGCCCATTGATACCCAAAGCTCGTAATCTTCTTAGCTGCCATACCTTTTTGTCCTTTATATCACGTATACTTGAAAACATCGCAATCGTTTGACACTCCAAAAGGTAATCGTGTACTAACAAAGCTCGTTTCGTCAAGTTCTCATAACTCATAACAAAGGGATTTGCGCCTGTCAAGAAAATACGACGTGCAGTTGGTTGATATTTTCCTAATTCTGCTAAGTCCTCCTCAAATTCTTTTAACGGTGACATACGAAAGCAATCATTTTTGTATAGACTACAAAACCTGCATTTATTATGCGTACAACCTGATGTAACCTGTACAATAAATGAGCTTGCTTCATATGGTGGTCGCCATGTTCTGCCTGTAAAGTGCAAAGCAAAATTCCTCCTTTACAAATGCCGGAGATTTTTTCTGTAGTTTCTCAGCTCGCGTTCATCAACACTGTTAATTATCTGCTCCAACACGGCTATGACTTTCTTTGTATCTCTCGGCAATGTGCCTTGTATGGGAATAGCATTAGAAGCTCCCCCGGCTGCAAACCAAACAGGAATATTCAAACTTTCAACAAGGGTTTTCAATTCCATGTACTTCTCAATTTCCTGTTCCTCTTTCCAGTTTCCACTTTGTATTTCTTGATATAGTTCAGAATTTGGATAAATCGTCAGCATACTTGCCCCCACTATTTGTGGGTGAAGCTGATTACATATTTCTGCCGTTGCCTTTGCGCCCAATTCACCACGTCCTGCACCGGAAACTCCTGTGAGATAGAAAAAATTGTAGCTGATACCGACATTATCCAAACGCTGGCATTGGGTGAGAATATCTTGTGAAACATAGCCCTTGTGCATAAACTCCAATGCTTCATCATCACCTGTTTCAATTCCGATAGTCAATCCATCGAACCCGGCATTTTTTAACTGTACAAGTTCTTCGTCTGTTTTTAACGTAATGTCCGTAACTCTTGAAAAGCAGCCAATCGTCTTACTGCTGGGAAAATATTGGTGTATAAGGGCAGCTATTTCTAACAGACGTGAAGCTTTTAGCACAAAAGGGTTTGCACCAACCAAAAAGGTACGTGATATTTTGTGACCTATCCACAACCTAAACTGTCCTTTTGCCTCTTTTAAGTCTGCTTCAATATCTTCCATAGGTGTCATTCTGAATTTGAACGGTATATCATCATACAAAGTACAAAACTTGCATTTATGGTGAGTACACCCCGCCGTTACCTCTAAAAGTAAAGAATTTGCTTCATAAGGCGGTCGCCAAACTGTTCCTGTATAGTGCATAAAAATCTCTCCTTTCTTTTTCTATATACCAATTATATCATTGTACAAAAATTTAGAAAGTACTGTACTTTTTTGCAGTACATTGATTTTTCACTGTTAGTATGGTATAGTATAATTGATTGGAGGATTAGCAGAATGAAAAAAAGTCAAATGGCGATTGAACGCTGTACCACCATGTCAACCATTCAAAAAATCTTAGGTGGAAAATGGAAAATAGAAATTCTTTATTATATCGGTTTTCAAAATGTACAACGCTTTGGAGAACTTCGGCGGCATATTGGAGATATAACAGAATCTTCATTGACAAAACAGTTAAGGGAATTAGAAGCGGACGGTTTTATTTCCCGTTTTGATTATAAGGAAGTACCGCCGCGGGTAGAATATTCCTTAACAGAACTCGGAAAAAGTTTTATTCCTGTTCTGGAAATTATGAAAGAATGGGGAGAAAATAATCTCGGTATAATGAATTAGAAATATAGGAATTTACATTGACGGGGGACGAAAAGCGTCCTCCGTTTTTTTACTCATATTATGCTCTATTACTATCAACACTATGATATGTGTAATCATATCTCACACGAAAGGTGAACGGTAAAATGTAGTAGGGTGAATAAATATGAAGCGACAAGTTGAGAAATACGATTTTAAGGCTTTCGGAGAAGCTATAAAAGCAGCAAGAAAGGCAAAGGGTATCTCGCGCAACCAGTTAGCGGACAAGCTGAACATTGCGCCCCGCTATATTGCGTCCATTGAGAACAGCGGACAGCACCCAAGCCTGCAAATCTTTTATGAGCTTGTTACCCTCTTAGATGTATCGGTAGACCAGTTCTTTTTTCCTAACACGGAAACAGACAAAACCACGCAACGTAGGCAGCTTGAAACGTTGCTTGACAGTATCAGCGATAAAGGATTGCGGATAGTCACCGCCACGGCAAAAGAGGTTAAGGAAGTCGAGAGTGAGGACAGGTAACCATGTCCGACACAAAGCAAAAAGAGGATTGAGAAGCGTTGTAATCTTTACAGATTGCAACGTTTTTTCTTTTTCAGAAATTCGCCAAATTGGGCGTTCCCGGTGTTGTAGGTAGTAAGAAGAAAGTTTCGTAGCAAGCATAGGAAGTGTAGCCACACTTCCGTATTTTGCCCGCCTGCGGCTTGTCGGCAAAATGCTTGTTGGGAAGTGTCCCAAACCCTCTGAAAACGGAAAGGAGCGATACAATGGCAAACAGGACAAGACCGCTTATTCTGCGTGTCCCGGTCAACGAACAGGAACGGGAATTGATAGAACAGAAAATGAAACTGATACCCACAAAAAACTTTGCAGCATACGCCCGGAAAATGTTGATTGACGGGTATATCATTCAGATAGACCATAGCGACATTAAAGCGATGACGGCAGAGATACAGAAAATCGGGGTCAACGTCAACCAGATAGCGCGACGGGCGAACGCCACGGGCAGCGTTTACCAAGAGGATATAGACGAGATTAAGGGGGTGCTAAATGAAATATGGCGGTTACAAAGATTAAGCCTATTAAAAGCACTCTAAGCAAAGCCCTTAACTATATCCAAAACCCGGAAAAGACGGACGGGAAAATGCTTGTGTCCTCGTTCGGCTGCTCCTATGAAACGGCAGATATTGAGTTTGAATATACCTTGTCGCAAGCGTTGGATAAGGGCAGCAATTTAGCCCACCACCTCATACAGTCGTTTGAGCCGGGGGAAACAACGCCGGAACAAGCCCATGAAATCGGGCGGCAGCTTGCCGACGCTATAACCAAAGGGCAGCATGAATATGTTTTGACGACGCACATTGATAAAGGTCATATCCATAACCATATCATTTTTTGTGCTGCTAATTTCGTAGATCACCACAAGTACATTTCCAACAGACGGACATATTACGGCATACGGAACATGAGTGACAAGCTGTGCCAGGAACATGGCTTGTCCGTTGTCGTTCCGGGCAAAGGCAGCAAGGGAAAAAGCTATGCAGAGTACCAAGCGGAAAAGACGGGGACGAGTTGGAAAGGCAAGCTAAAGATTGCCGTTGACGCGCTCATTCCCCAGGTGTCAGACTTTGAGGAATTATTGCGGCGGTTGGAAACGGCGGGCTATGAAATCAAAAGGGGTAAATACATATCCTGCCGCGCTCCCGGACAGGAACGGTTTACCCGCTTGAAAACCCTCGGCGCGGACTATACAGAGGAAGCCATAACTGAACGGATAAGCGGCAAGCGTACCCTCACCGCCAAAGCTCCACGGGCAGAGAAAAAGGGCGTGTCCCTGCTGATTGATATTGAAAACAGTATCAAGGCGCAAGAGAGCCGTGGTTATGAGCAATGGGCGATAATCTACAATCTGAAACAGGCGGCAAAGACGCTCAACTTCCTTACAGAACATCAGATTGAACAGTATTCGGATTTAGTCAACCGGATAGAGGAAGTCACGGCGGCAAGCGAACAGACCGCCGACGTGCTAAAGAGCATGGAAAAGCGGCTTGCTGATATGGCGTTGCTGACTAAGAACATCACGACATACCAAAAGACAAAGCCCGCCTATGACGCATACCGCAAAGCGAAGAACAAAGAGCAATACCGTACCGCCCATGAGGGCAGTATCATTCTTCATGAAGCGGCAGCAAAGGCATTAAAAGCGGCGGGCATATCCGGCAAGCTCCCGAACGTCGCTACCCTGCAAGCCGAATATGAAAAGCTTCAAGAGCAACGGGAAACCCTGTACGCTGAATATGGCAAGCTGAAAAAACAAGTCGGGGAATATGACGTTATCAAGAGGAACATTGACAGCATTTTGCGGCAGGACAGAGAACCGGAACGGAAAAGGAAGCAGAGGTAGGTATTTAATATTTACCACTAATATGATAAAATAAGCCCAAGAAAGGAGCGTGAAAGTATGGCTAAAGGAAATCAGCACTTTGTTCCAAGAGTATATTTAAAACGTTGGTCGCCGCAAGGAAACAATAGTGTATTCTACTTTGAAAAGCCTGATTTACACATAGGACAACCAAGAAATGTAATGTCTATCTTATATAATCGTCATACTTATACAATCACTTTTGATATGTACTATGTACTCGATTATATGCCGGAAGTAAAAATTGACTTTACAAAGCAAATTGTAGAAATATTACATAAATACAATGCAGTCGCTTATTACAATGGTATAGCACTTGATAATGATGAATTGCTATGTTCTTCCCACAATTTATGCTCGATAGATGAGTGGGAGTTTAAAAAGAAAAATGATATATCACTTTTAGCCCCTAAAAAGGCAATTTTGGATAATATCAAGCAGATTAGAAGTTACAGAATTGAAACCGCATTAGATGATTTTGTGGAGAAAAAGTGGAACGGGATTTTAGACAAATTCGTTTCCGAAATTGAAACGGGGTATGCAAATAGAATAAGTGATGAAGATATAACAGTTGATCTTTCAGTGATTGAAGAAATAGTATCTATTCTATTACTTTTTATGTGTAGAAATCCCAGTTTTGACTGTCATGGAATTTTTCCAAGTTTGGAGAATATTCTTATAGATATGTTGCTACGGGGTACATCTGACGATGTGGATAAAGGGGAAATTTATCAATATGTTAAGGAGCAAATAAGAGGTGCATGGTTATCCCAAGTATATAAAGCATTATTTAACAACGATGTGAGTTTTTTTAGCGAATATTTTAGGAAGATAAAAGAACATTGTCAAGTTACAATTTTGTGCTGTCCCGAAAGTAATGGTGCATTTCTTACATCTGATAATCCTGCGTTCTCTTTTGTAAGCTATGTTACAAAAGCAAATTATAATGCTATTTATTTTCCACTTACCCCCAAATATTTACTGCTGATAGGAAAGGGACAGAAAAACGCGCTTGACAAAATAGATGTTAAAACTGTTACGAACAAAGGTTTGAAGTCTTTTAATAGAATTATCTTATCAAAGGCAACTGCAAGCATTGTATCAAACAAAAAATATTTAGGATATATAATATAAAAAAAGAACCGGGTGCGGTAGCCAATCACTGGCCACCGCGCCCGGTTTTGTTGTGGGGCTGTTTTCTTCGTCCTATCACGCGATAGAACGCCGATTTTAAGGGAAAAGGTATCAATCCCTTGCCGCTTGATTTTTACGCCCGGAAAGCCCCATTATACAAGGGCTTTTTCGCCCCTACTGCGTGACAATAGCCGCTGTTTCCGCTTGCGTTCTGCGGCTTGTCTGCGCTGTATTCGTTTCCGGCAGTCCGGGCAGTATTTGACGCTGTTTGAGCTTGAAGCAAAGGACGCGCCGCACACGGCACAACGCCGCCTGTCCTCCGGGGCGTAGAGATCTGCATACAGTTCTTTGTCAAGGGGCAGGACAGCGGCGCGGAACCACTTGCAGAGCAGGGAAAAGGAAATGGTCTGCGGGCAAACGCACTCGTCCCCGTCGTCCAGAAGAATACAGTTGCCACAATCATAGTTGCAGCACTCCCGGCGCACAAGGGCGTTCACCCGGCGGCTCTGGGGCGGCGCAAGCCGCCTTATCCCGGTCATACTTCGTCAGCGGCGTAAACGGCAAGCTCCGCGTACTCCGCGACCGTCAGCGCGTCGATTTTGGCAAGAGTGCGCCCTGCAAACTCTTTCATGTCCTCGTCCATAAACGGCAGCGCGGCGTTGATGTTGCCGACAAGCTCCTGTCTGCTGCTGTCATGGTAGATGTGTAAAAGGTTCATTTCCTCAACGGTAAATCTGTTCATGCTCATACCTCCATATCGTGATGTTTTGATTTTGTCGCCGCCTTTTTCGGGGCGGCTTTTTCCTTGTCTGCGGCAAGCTGCGCCCGGATTGACTGGCTGGGCTTGCGTAAGCCCTTGTCCCGGTTCTCGTCCTTTGGGAGAAAGGCATAAATGCCGTGACGCTCTTTCAAGTTGGAAAGGGACAGCTTCTTAAACGGCAGCATGGATAACAGGCGGTCGGTGTCTTTGCTTGACGCAATCACCGTAAAATGTGGCGACAGCTCCACCATGAAATGTGTCTTGTCCGGGCTGTTCGGTTCTGTAAGTTCTTGCAGCTTCGATAAAATGCGCTCGGCTTCCCGTCTTATCCGGCTGTCATGCAAGGCGGCGGTATGCTCCCCCAAGTCGCCCGGTTTCAGCCGTTCCCGTTCGCGCTGCTCCTGCTGAAGCAGGAAGCGCAAAGCGTCGGGGTCGTTGGGCTGCATTTCACCGCGCACAAACTCCCCAAGCTGCGGGTCGGGTGTCCCGTCGTAATACTGCTTCGCGGGCTGTGTCCGGCTCCCATGCTCATAATGCAGGGGGACGGTATCGGCGGGCAATCCCTGTTCCGCAACGTGCTCAAAATGCTGCGGGTAGTCCAGTTCGTAAAGGTCGCCTTTGATTTTCCCGTCCTCTGTGCCTGTGATTGTAACGGCATAGGCAAGGACATTATCACGGGTCTGTTCCCCGTAAAACCTCCATGTGTTGTGCTGTCTTGTGTCTTTCAAGAAAACGTCCCGTTCCCGGAAACAGTACGTCCCGGACGGGCGGGACAGCCACAAAAGCCGCTTATCTTCGGCGGCGGGACTTGCCGCCGCTTTTTGGATAATCTCTTTGTCAATCTCAAAATCGTTCTGGTAAAATGCGGTGTTCTGCCGCATGATAGCGTCAAGGGAAGCAATTATATCCACGTTTTCAAACTTGTTCATGCGGTCAGCTCCTTTCTAAATCCTGTGACTTGCTCTTTGTCGTTTTCTTCTTTGCCCGTTCCTTATCGGCTTTAAGCTGCGCCCGGATAGAGGGCTTCTTTTCCGGCTTCGCTTCCTTTCCTGTTTCCCGGTCTGCTTTGACAGCGGCGGCAAGCTCGGTCAAAGAAATCTGTTCCCCGGCTTTTACCTTTGCTTCCAGTTCGTCCACGGTGGGCGTGTTGTTTATCTGCCCATCAATCATGTTATAGTTTTGCTCGGTGGTCTGCTCGGCGGCTTTTAAGTAATTTTCCGGCGGCTCGTCGGCGACTGCAAACGCCTGTGTACCATTCCCCATAATCAGGTGCTTCCCGTCCTCCGACTGGTGATGAAAGCCATACCCGGCGGCTTCCATTTGCTCACGGGTCATGGAAGTTAAGTGAAAACTGCCCCTCGGCGTTGTGACTTTCTCCCCGGTCAGATGGTTGTCGGGGACAAGTCCTTTTTGCTGCTCCCGCAAAAACTCCGGCACTTGCTTATAACCAAAGCTGTCTACATAGTGGGCGGTGTCCTGCCCGTTCTGATGAAGCACTACCACGTCAGAAACGGAAAGGCTGTGTCCCTTAAAGTCTTTCGGGTGGTCGATATTGAAACGCTCAAAAATCCCCTCTAAAGTCATGCCACTTTCAAGGGGTGCGGTATAGATATGGGCGTAATTCGCCGGGTCAACGGCAAGCCCCGCCGCCTGTAAACGGTCGTAAGGCTCAAAGCGGAAGTCCCGCGTTTCGTCGCCGCGCTTTAACTGATAAATGGAAAAGGTATCTTTGTCCGGCTCTGCTTCCTGTGTAGGCGGCTCCGGCTCTGCGGTCTGCTCCTGTGCTTGCGGCTGCTCCTGCGCCTTTGCATAAAGCTCTTTTACCTGTCCCTGTGTCAGCTCCCCGGCGACAAGCTGCCCCATCAGCTCCCGACATTTCTCCTGCGTACCCATATACAGCACGTCGCCTATTTTCGCCATACCGTTTTCCTGTGTCACATATTCTTGCAGCAGATAGCGGTTTTCCATGCGGTCACTGTACGGGTTTTTCCGTACCTTGTAGATGGTTTCCGGGGTAAATGCGGGTGTGTCGGCTGCGATTTTCTCCTGTGCAGGGGCTTCCTGTGTCGGCTGCTCCTTTCCGGCGGTCTGTTCCTTATCCTGTGCTTTTTGCAGTTCGGCAAAATGCCCGTCCACGCTGTTAATTATCTCGGCGGCAGTACGGCGTATCGTTTCAAGAGAGCTTTTCAGCTCCGTAAGCTCCTTGCCGCTGCTCCACCCGGCGACATATGCGAAAGAGTAGTCCGACGTATCAAGTCCGTAGTGTTGGCAGACGGTATAGGCGATACTTTCCGCTTCGACTTCGCGGGTGCGGCGGTCGGGGCGGTCTGCCTGTTCCTCCAAAGGCGCGTTTAAGTCAATGTCATGCAGCTTCGCATGGGCGATTTCATGGATAGCGGTTTTCAGTGTTTGCAGTTCGCTCATGCCCTCGTCAATGGCAATGCGCTTTTCTTCCAGATGGTAGTAACCATGTGCGCCGCCCTCGATTTTCTCAAAGCCAATGGGAACGGGGGCGGTCTTTTCAAGGGCGGCGAAAAAGTCCTTGTATTTCTCCACGTCGCCTGTCAGCGCGTCCACGGCAAGGCTGGGAAGCTCCCTGCCCTCGGTCTGTGACACATCAAAGACTGATACCACCTTAAAGGCGGGGATTGTGACTTCCCGTTCCTCGGTGACGGGCTTTCCGTCCCTGCCGATAACGGGGCGTTGTGTTCGGGGGTCGATTTTCTCCATTTGTTTTCTTACCTTGAACGGCGACGGGGCGATTATTCGGATACCCTTTTCGCCCTTTTTGACGTTGCGCCCAAACTCATTTTTCCAAGCGTTAAAGCCCGCGATAAGGGAAGCGTCCGGCTTCTGCATGGCGATCAGTACGGTGTTGTTAAAGCTGTAATTATGAAATTTTGACATGACGCTTAAATACTCTTTGTAACGGTCGCTTTCAAAGAGTTCTGAAATGCCCTGCTCCAAGCGGTCTGTAATCTCTTTGAGCTTTTCAGCGGGCTTGTCTGCGGTAAGGACAAGGGGGATAACCGGGCGCGGTTCGGGCGGCTCTGCGGTCAGCGTCGCCGTCTGTCCTGTGGCGGCAGCGTCCATTTCCACCTTTGACGGGTCGGGTCGCGTGGGCGGTTGCGGGTAACTCATAATGCGGTATTCCTCCGGCACGTCCCGCCCGTCGTACCATTCCGTAAAGGTGTTTTTATTGTTGTAGACATAGCCCTGTTCGGTAAATCTGCCGCCGTCATTGGTTGCAGCGTCCCGCCCGTATTCCTCGTACATGAAATATTTTTTCGCTTCTTCGGGAAGCTCTGGCTCGCCCAACTCGTCCACAAGGTAATAGCCGTAATCTTCCTCGCTCTGGACGGTGGGATATATCCAGTAGCAGTCAAGGTTCTGTGCAAGGTTGATAAGGTCTTTCAAGTTCCCGGCGCGTTCCCCAAGCGTGACCGCCGCTGTGAATTTACTTTTGTCCTCGTCGCTTTGCATAGAAAGCAGCTTGCCTAAATAATTCAGTTCGTCCATGCTGCCGCGCTGTATCACTTCAAGCGGCACGTCAAAGGGACAATCCTCGGTATTGGTAAAACCATTGATAAAAAAGTCCTGCGGGTTATCTGCGGTAATGCCGACGCTTTTCATAGCTTCGTGTAGCTGCTCTGTGGTGGTCGGCATGGGAAGCCACACGCCGCCCGGTTCGCCTGTTTCAAATCGGCTTCGGCTGTCAATCAGGACAGAAAACGGTTCACTCATTCGTCCACTCCTTTCTTGTGCTATCATGCGGTGCATAAGCTCGTAATCTTCAATGCTCATGCTGCCGTCAAATACATAAGGGTCAAAATCTTCGTCGCCCCGGTAGGGTCTTTCGGAAAAGGGAAGCCCTGCGGCGTGAGCGATTGCCCGCCCTTTTTCTATTTCCTCCGGGGATAGCCTGTCGTCATGTGCTTCGATAAATCCGGCGATATTGTTTGTGCCGTTTTCATAGTGGCTTCGTACTCCTGCGGTCAGTTCGTCCAAGCTCATTTCTGCGCCGAGCTGCCCGCTGTAATAGCCGTTCACAATCACGGCGGCAGGGTCGGTTTCCCGGATTTCTTTTAAGCGGGCTGTGTCCTCCGGGTAAAGGGTATCGTTCAAATCAAGACGGAAATATTCAGCGTTCCATGAACGCCCCTCCCGCCAGAACGCCACCCAAGCAACGCCGTCCCGTAGTTCTTCCTGATACTGCTTTACGGTGTCCCGCAAACTTGCCATGTTACCAGCTCCTTTCTTTTTGATTTTCAGAGGGTTTGGGAAACTTCCCAACAAGCAAAATCCCCGTCCGGCGCATAGCGGCAGAACGGGGGTTTTACGGAAGTGTGGCTACACTTCCTATGCTTGCTGCGTAACTTATTTTTTCTTCGTTAGCTCAATGCGGTAGTTGACGTACTTCCCGCCCGTATCGGCTAAAAGCACTGTCCCGTCGTAGGTTTTGCCCGTTTTCGGGGAATAGAGCTTCTTCACGTTCGCCTTGCCACTTTTCAGCAGGGCGGCGGCAATCTTTGGGGTAAAGGCGGTTTTGCGTTCCTCGAAAAATCGGTCGTTCTTCCACATGACAAAGGCGCAATCCCGGTTCCCGCAATAGAAGTTTTTCTTTCCCTCGTACACGTCGCCGCCGCAACGGGGACACTTGCCAAGTACGGGCTTTTCTGTTTTGAACAGGTCTTTCTTATCGTTGGAAAGGAAAGGATAGGTTTCCACAAGTACCCGCGTCATTTCTTCAATGCCCTGCATGAAGCCCTCCGGGTCGGCGGCTCCCTTTGCTATCTGCGTGAGGGCATTTTCCCATTCGGCGGTGAGCTGCGGGGAAGTGAGCGTATCGGGCAGTACACAAACAAGGTTGTTCCCGTCTTTGGTGGGAAGTAGCTGCTTTCCCTTGCGCTCGGCAAATCCGGCAGACACTAACTTTTCAATGACGGCGGCGCGGGTGGCGGGCGTTCCAAGCCCCCGGCGTTCCGCGTTCGGGTCGGTTTCTGCGTTCCCGGCGCGTTCCATAGCGGACAAAAGGCTTGCTTCTGATACGTTTTGTCAAGGGTGTTTAAGAAATTTTTTCGCTATCATTCAAAATAAGCCGCTTGATTTTGTCGCTCATGGTTTCTTTGCTCGTTTCGCTGAAATGGATTTTAACGCGGTAGGTGGTTTTCCCGATTTTCTTTATCATAACGGGCTGCGGGGCCTCCTTTACGGTCAGAGGGGAAGCGGCTGCGGTGGTGCTGTCGGTCTTGCGGGTTTCATTGTTCATAGGCTCTCCTTTCATAGAAAAAAGCCCTCATGCGGCTGCTGCACAAGGGCTGGTGTCAGTTATTCAAAATCTGAAAGTGCGAAAGTGCAAGGTGCAAAGGCTCTGCGTTTTGCACTTTCAGATTGCGGTTTCGGGCTGGTGCTTCTTCTTGATGAAGTTGTACCATTGACCGCCGACGCGCCTTGCGCCCAGAATATCGCTCATATTGCGCTTGGCGTTCTGTACCGTCCTCTCGGATATTCCGGCTTGGGCGGCGGCTTTTACTATTTCCTCGCTGGCAAGCTCCTTTCCGTCCACCAGTAGGTCAAGTATCAGCTTTTCCGCCTGTTCGGTCTTAGTGGCGGTGTTGCCGCCCGCGCCGGATAGCAGTTCATCAGCGGTTATATCATATTCGCCTATCCATGAAAAGCCCGTATCGGGGTCAAGGCAAAAGGCTACGGGCTTCCCCTCCGGCGCAAGGGAAGATTTGTCATGGATAATGACGCGCACATTCGGCTCACGCTTCACGCGCCCGATTAAAAGCACGCTCCGGGCGGCGGCTCTAAAGTCGATAGAGCCTAAGCCCCGGTATGCGCTCTGTCCTCCGGCTGCTTTGTTCAGGTGTCCGATAAGGATAACCGCGCACCCTGTACGCTCCGCAACTTCGGCAAGGCGGCGAAAAATGGGGCGTACCTCGTTAGCCTTGTTCATGTCGGCTTTCTCGCCCATGTACGCCTGTATGGGGTCAAGGATAATCAGACGCGCCCCGTTCTGGACGATTGCTTTCTCTATGCGCCCGTCGGATAGGGTAAGCTCCCGCTTGGCTTCATCAATCACAAGCACGCGGTCAAGGTCTGCGGCGGCTTCTATCAGTCGGGGCTTGACGGTATCGCCCAGCCCGTCCTCGGCGGTCTGGTAAATCACTTGAAAGGGCGGCATGGGCTTCATGCCCGGCAGCGTCCCCCCGGTGGTGCAGGCGGCGGCAAGGCGCAAGGCAAAGGTGGTCTTTCCCTCGCCGGGGTTGCCCTGTACTATTGTAACTTTCCCAAAGGGGATATAAGGCTCCCACAACCATTCTACGGCTTGGGTGTCCACCTCGCTCATGCGGATAATCTCGACGGTTTCCTCCGGCTGCGGCTCTTTCAGTCCATAGACGGCTTCCCGGAGATATTTCCCGTCTGTGATTTCTCCCCGGCGCGTCTGTACCTCGTTCCAGTCCTTGAAAAGAGGGATAAGGCGGTGGACGGTCAAGCCCTCCGGCATGAGCTTCACAAGGCGGCTGCAAGCGTCGTTTCCGGCTTGGTCGCTATCAAGGCAGAGGTACACGGTCTTGATGTTGGGGCGGTCAGAGAGGAAGCGTAAAAGGGCTTTCTCGCCCACGCCGCCCAACGCCAGATAGCTTTGCTTCTGCCAGTCCTTTTTGAACAGACAGAGGAAAGATAACAGGTCAATGGGTGCTTCAAAGACAAACAATCTTTCGCCCTCGCCGCGATAGCAGAAGTTAAAGGCTTTGTCGCTGCCTTTCACGTCAAGCCGGAAGCTCCCGGCTGTGCCGCGCTGGTGGGCGTATCGCGGTACGCCGCTTTCATCTCTGCCGACAAATACGGCGTTATGGTGGGCGGCTTCCTCGTAAATATTCCCGGTGGAAAAGAAAAAGCCCGTCACATCTTCATCAATGCGGCGGGCTGCTGTGAGGTAGTTCCTCGCTGTGCTGTTGTCGGGGCTGCGGGGCGGCAGTCGGAAGTCAGAGAGGGGCGCGGGGCTTGGTCTGTCCGGCGGCGGTGCTGCGCCTTTTTCTCCTGTGAGAAGTTCCACGGCTTCGGTAAAGCTCTTTCCGTAAAACTCCATGACAAAATCAATGGGTGCGCCGCCCTTGCTCTGGCTGTGGCGATACCATTTGTTTCCCCGGACAGTCAAGCTGTCGTGCCGCTTCCAGCGGTATTCGTTTCCGGCGCGGGTAAGCTGTTCGCCCTGTCCTTGCAGAAAAGAAACAAGGTCGGCGGCGTTTGCCCGGTCTATCTGTTCTTGGGTGTAATACATAGTTTTGATACCTCGCTTTCTGTGGTTGAATTGTTTATGGTTTTCAAGTATAATGAAACCGACAAATTTGTATTTGAGGAGACCTAATATTATGTGGAACAAATTATATAATGCAGCAGTTAATGTACAAAATAGTCGAACAATTTCCCCTTTTATAGAGGCAGGAGGAGTTGCGGCAGCTATTCTTACTAAGCAAGGAAATATTTATGTTGGTGTTTGTATTGATACTGCGTCAACACTTGGAATGTGCGCGGAAAGAAATGCTATTGCCAATATGATTACAAATGGCGAGAGCCAGATTGATAAAGTTGTAGCAGTAATGCCTGATGGTCGGGTTGGTTCTCCTTGCGGTGCTTGTCGCGAGTATATGATGCAGTTAGATAAGGATAGCGGAGATATTGAAATTCTTCTTGACCTTGAAACAAATAAAACAGTAAAACTTAAAGAGTTAATCCCAGATTGGTGGGGATACGATAAATTTGGCGAATAGTTCAACAAATTTTAAAATTTACCGGATAGTACATAGGACGGACAAGCCAGACAGTTTGACCGTCCTTTTCCTTTATCGCTCCTGTTTCTGCCGCTTGGCGCGGGTCTGCTCCGGCTGGTCTGCCCGCTGTGCAATCTCCACACACTTTCGGATATTCTGAAGCTCGGCAACCTCGGCGCGGGTTTCTTTGAGCTTCGTATAGTCGGCGGTGTTCTGCGCTTTGAGGGCGGCGCACTCCTTTTTCCATTCCGCGATAGGCAAGGATTTCACGCCTTGCGGCAAGTTGGCGTGAAGATAGCGGCTCGCCGCGTTCCATAGGGCAAGCTCGGTACGGTGGGCTTCCTCGTACTTATCGCGTTTGTTCGTCCAGCCATTTTTCAGCGTTTTCAACTCGTCGTGTACGGGCTTGTATTTCAGATAATTCTCCCCGTATTCAATCAGCTTTTGAAGCTCTTTCATGCGCTTCTCGGCGGCTTTCATGCCCTCACGGATAGCGTCGGATTTCTCACGGACAGAGGAAAGGGAAGCGTCCAGCTCCGCAAGGGTAGAAATACCGCGCCCCGCAAGGAAATTGACCGCCTGTGATACGGTTTTCAGTTCGTCGGCTGCGTGCTGCCTTTGCCAGCTCTGCGAATACTTCCGGCTCTTTTCCCTCTGGACGCTTAGATACTTCATCAGAAGATTTGCAAGGTCGGGAGACTGGGGCGGCTGCGGCTTTTCGGGGGCAGCTTCTTTCTCTGCAAGCAGTCCGGCAATCCATTCTTTGAGGTTGCCGATCTGCGCCCGGATTTCCTTAATCAGTCGGTTTGCCTTGCGGATATTCCGGTTAAGCTCGCCCTTTTCGGTGGCTATGCCTTTCTTCTCCATTTGACAAGCCGCCACGCCCATGTGGACGGTGGGGATTTCATCAATGCCGCGCTCGGCGTTGCTGCGGTGGTCGATACGCTCCGGGCTTCCGGCGCGTTCTAAAAACTCGTTGGAAATATCCGCCCACGCCTTGCGCCAGACAAGCGCGTTCTCTTGGCTGTTCCAACCTGTGAGGTCTACCTTGTGGGTCTTGTATCTGCCACTCGGTAAGCGTATGCGCTCCCCGTTCTCGTCAAGGTCATATTCCTTTTTGGATTTCGCCGCCCATGCGCCGCGCTCGTCAAGGGGTCGCATAGTAAGCATGATATGACAATGGGGGTTGCCGCTGTCGGTGTCGTGAATGGCAAAATCAACGCACATTCCTTTGGAAACAAATTGAGAGGAACAGTATTCCCGGACAAGCCGTATCTGTTCCTCTCTGGATAATTCTACGGGTAGGGCTGCGTCAATCTCCCTTGCAAGCTGCGCGTTCCCGGCTTTCTCGGAAAGCTCCACGCTGTTCCATAGGATAGCGCGGTCAGAGAAAGAGGGCGGGGCATGGGGCGGCAGCATGATTTCGGTATGAATGACGCCGCGTTTCCTTGTGTAGTCATGGGTCATTCCGTCCCACTCATTCGTGATTTTTTCGCCGCTTCGGTAGGCGGCTGCGCCTACGGCAGACTTGCCTTTTCCACGACTGACAATGCTGATGTTACAATGATAAATCGCTATGGGTATCACCTCCGTTAGAGCGATTTCAGACTTGTTGGAAGTGAATAGCTTGCGTAGCAAGGTGTTTGCTTCCGGCAAGTACACTAAGGGGTAGACAGCGTAAGCTGTCGCAGGGGAAGTGTAGCTTCCCCTGTCTGCGGCATAGCCGCCAATCGTAGCGCGGGGGAAAATCCCTGTGCGAAGATTAAGCCCTCGGCAGAGCGCACACGCCCGTAAGGGTGTATAAGTGCGCCCTTAGTTCCTAAGGGACTTTCAGCTTGTCGCTCCCTCGGCTCGTTTTTTCACATATTCCCGCGCTGGCTGGCTCGTCAAGGCAAGCCGGAGAAGCGCGGCTGCTTCCTCGTCGGTCATGTCCTTTGCTTCCGGCACAATGCTTTCAAAGACCGCGCCCCGGACGATAAGGCGGTGGCTGCGTGTCCTGCGTTCCTCTTTGGATAACTTCTGACGCAACATCTTTTCCCGGTTCTCAAACTGCCGGATTTTCTTCTTTCCGTCCTCAATCTCGGCGGTCAGTTCTTCAAGGGTTTTCTCTCTCGGTTTCGTCATGGGTGGTCGCTCCTTTCTGCCTGTCGGCATAGAAAAAGGACAGTCGATTTTCTCGGCTGCCCTTTTAGGTCAGTATTCAATTTTGGGTGGCTACAATTATTTAGTTACTGCTTCTAAAGTTAATGCAGCTTTTGTCATGGTATACATTCACAAGCTGGTCGTAAATCCATTGCGCCGATACGCCTTTAGTCGTGACTTCCACAACCACATCTCCATAACGGACACCGAAAGTCATTCTAATTGCGCTTGTGTCGTTGCTCTCATTGATAGAATAGGCTCTGCGGTTGATTGCTTCCAATGTCAGCTCGTCCATATTAAAAATAGGGTGGTCTACAATCTCAAACAATTCTTCCGGTACGGAGTCTGCAAGCGGGAATGAATAAAGGCTTAAATCGTAGTTCTTAGTATCATCAACCGATGTTACTCTGTTTTCCATAGTCGCGTCATAGGAAGATACCCGCCAGCTTATTTCATCAAAGGAATCTTCGCCCTTCGTCCAAAATCCAGAGAGGTAGTTTACAGTTTCATCTTGGTAACGCCGGATTATATCGCTGGTAAAGCCGGACGGTGCTTCGGAAAGCATATAGCCGCCGAAAGGCTCGGAAAGCTGCGCTTCCTCTAAGGTCATAGTTTCATCAACAATGACATTTTGTGCTGCGCGTTTTGCTGCCATATCCTGTGTATTGCTACCCACATCTTTTAATTCGATTAGCTGCTCATAAATCCATTCCGGCGATACGCCCTTGGTTGTAACATCAACAACAATATCCCCATAGCGAACACCAAAAGTCATTCTGATTGCGTCTGTGTCGCTGCTTTCATTGATAGTGTAGGCTCTGCGGCTAACAGCTTCTAATGTCAGTTCGTCGATATTAAAAATCGGGTGGTCTACAACCTCGAACAATTCTTCTGGTACGGAATCAGCAAGTGGGAACGGATAAAGGCTTAAATCGTAATTTTGGGTATCATCAACGGATGTTACTCTGTTTTCCATAGTGTCATCATAGGAAGATACCCGCCAGCTTATTTCATCAAAGGAACCCTCGCCTTTCGTCCAAAGTCCAGAAAGATAGTTTGCAGTTTCATCTTGATAACGCCGGATTGTTTCAACAGTAAAGCCGGACGGTGCTTCGGAAAGCATGTAGCCGCCGAAAGGCTCGGAAAGCTGTGCTTCCTCCAATGTCATAGTTTCATCAATGACACTGTTATCGGTCTGCTGTTTGTGCGGCTCCTCCTGTATAGGAGAAATAATCGGGTTACTGGGCTGTGGCGTACCAATATCGCCAATATCGGAAGGCTGCATGAGCTTCGGTACGGTAAATGCTGCGCCTAATGCCAAACAAAGACACGCGGCAAGGGAACCCCACTTCGTCCAGTTGTGTTTCTTGCTGGACTTCTTCTTGTAATGGATTGCTTCATCAATGTACTTGCTGTCAAGCTCACTCATGGCTTCGGAAAACTTCTTAGAGTTCATATAAATACCTCTCTTTCGATTAAATAGTCTTTCATTTTTTGACGGATACGGGTCAGCCGGACGGAGATGTTTTTCTCTGTAAGCCCTACAAACTCGGCTATATCTTTGCAGCTTTCAGAAAACCAATACCGCCGTATGAAGATAACTCGATTTTCAACGGTCAGCGTGTCCAAAAAGTTTTCAATGATACGGGCTAATTCTCTGGCTTCAATCTCCGTTTCAACTGTGTTGGGGTCTGCTATGCAGGCTTCGATTTCCTCCATAGCAATCGTGTAATGGCTGCTTCGTTTGGCTGCTTCCTTTCTGTAATAAATCTTCAATGAAATGTTCCGAACGATTTTACAGACATAGGTCAGCAGCGGGTCAGGCTTCGCCGGGGGAATTGCGTTCCATGTGCCTAAGTAAGCGTCATTCACACATTCCTCCGCGTCCTGTCTGTTGTTCACAATGTTATACGAGAGCTTTTGATAAACTTTGCCGTATTTTATATCCAGTTCCCGTATAGCTTCTTCTGAACGTTGGGAAAAAAGTTCTATGATTTTTTCATCTTCTATCAAATACGCCGCCTCCTTTCCGGCTTCACCCATATACTACGGTTTCAGCGGCAAATACTACATCAAATCCAAAATTTTTTCAAAAAAATTATAGCACATCTTTTTGAATAGGGTGTGTCAAGTTGCCGTATTGTTTCTTTGCCGCTTTGCTGGCGGCTCTGCGCCGTTCTTCGCTGTATGGAGCGGTCAGACGGAAAGAGAAACGCCCCTTTGCAATCTCAAACTCCATGCAACCCGTTTCGGGGTCTGCGTCGGTCTGGCGGCACTGGTCGGAGTGCTGTCCGGCATAGGCGGCAAGCCGCTTCTTTAAGTCGGTGTTGTGGGTGCGGATATAGATTAGTGGGTCTTTCTCGTCAAACCAAATATCGGTGGTCTTTTCCTGTTTTGTAAGTCCTGTTTTCATGCAAGCTCCTTTCTGCGCCCCTGTTACGCAATAGGGGCATTTTTCGGGTGTTTTTTCCGGCTCTTGACTTGGGGGAAACAGCGATTTTGACGATAAAAACCGCCCGGACGGGGAATGTATCGTCGAGGCGGCTGTTATCGCAAGATTTCTGTTTTTTCCGGCTCTTGACCGTCAAACATAGATTAACTCGTGCTTCACGATTTTCTCCGCCTGTGCCTTGCAAGCGTTCATCAGTCCCACCCACGCAAGCGGATCTTTTGCTTTTAATTTCTCGGCAACTCCCGCACTCTTAGCAAGCTGCGACATGATAAGGTCAATCCGGCTTCGGGCGGCTGCGTCAATCTCGGCGCAATGCTCATAGAGCGTTTCACTGGCGGTAAGGGCGGCGTAGAGGTCGGGGCGGTAGCTCTCAAGGTAGGCTTTCCGCAAGCGTCCGTAATGCCCGATATAAGGTGGTCTGGCAGCGTATGTGTTTCCATTGTCAATCAATCTTCTCATGCGATATGTTCTCCTTTCTCGTCTGCGGCAGAGGGAAGCTCTTGGGGCTTCTGCGCCTGTTCCTGTTCCCGCTGCTCTTTCCATTGTCTGCGTTTCTTCTCCATATAGCGGCGGTTATATTCCGCTTTTTTCGCTCTGCGTCGTTCCTGCTCCGCTAATGCGGCTTTTTCTTCCTCTGTCAGTTTGATTTCTTCATGGGGGATTTCCACTTTGCCGACAAAATTAAAGAAAATCTCAACCTCCTGTGTGCGGCTTGCCCCCTTGCCCTCGGCTTGATGAACAAGGATTTTTTCAACAAATTCATTTATCATGGCGGGGGTAAGCTCGGAAAAATCCGTGTACTTTTTTACAAGGTCAAGGAATTTTTCAGCGTTGACAGTTTCCCGGCTTATGCGGTCAAGTTCCTGTTGGTCTTGTGCTATGCTCTCGGTCAAACTCTCTAATTCCGCTTCAAAATCATGTAACATTTGCTCAAAGAGCTTATCAGAAAGTTTACCGTTTACATTGTCCTCATAAAGTTTGCGGATTAAGCGGCTCAATTCGTCAGTCCGCTTTTCGCTGCGCTGTTTCCGCTGCCGGATTGCCTTTGCCGCTTTCGCCTGTCGTTCGCTGGAAGCAGAGCAGACCTGTTCCATAAATGCCGTTTCATTATTCAGCGCATAGTCGCACACTTCTTTGATAGCTTCAAGCAGAAGTTCATTTACAACCGCTGTGCGGATAAGGTGCGTTGTACAGTATCTATCGTAGTGCTGGTTGCCTAAATCATAACGGGAACAGTTGTATTCGTCGCGTTCTGGACGCTTCTTTCCGTTGGGTCGCCCAGCCCAGTCGCGCGCAATTCCCGCCCCGCCCCTGTGGTTATACATTTTCGCTCCGCAATCCGCACAAAACATCAAGCCTGTTAAGGGATTTGCCGCGCCTATGGTGTCCGTCCGGCGTATGGTTTTCCGCAAGCTCTGAACACGCTCCCATGTTTCCCTGTCAATAATGGCTTCCTGCGTATTCTCAAAAATGACTAAATCCTCTTGCGGTGTCATTCTGGAGCGTTTGTCCTTATAGCTTTCTTTATAGGTGCGGAAGTTTACCGTATGCCCCATGTACTCTGGCTTGGATAGAATGTCGGCAACTGTGCCGCCGCGCCATGTGTACCGTTCAGCGGGGTTATAGTTTGATTGATGTTTTCCCACGCCGCGCTGTGCAAGGTAATAGGACGGTCTTTCAATCTTTTCTAAAGCAAGGATACGAGCGATTTCATACGGGCCTTTGCTTTCTAACGCCATGTGGTAAATCCGGCGTACTACCTCGGCGGCTTCCTCGTCGATAATCCAGTGGTCTTTGTCGTTGGGGTCTTTCTTATAGCCATAAATACAATGGCTGTTTGTATGCTTGCCGGACATTCCCCTTGCGCGGAGAACGCTTGTTATTTTGCGGCTGCTGTCGCGCACATACCATTCGTTCATAATGTTCAAAAACGGGGCAAACTCGCTGCTTTCGCGCTTGTCGCTGTCAACTCCGTTTGCTATGGCGATAAATCGGACGCCGCGCTCTTTGAACATGACTTCTGTGTAAAATCCCACTTGCAAATAATCTCTACCGACACGACTTAAATCCTTTACCAGTACATAGCCGATTTCGCCGATTTCAATTCCCGCAATCATGCGTTTCCAGTTCGGACGCTCGAAGTTTGCCCCAGACCAGCCATCGTCGGTAAAGTGGACGCAATTCGTAAATCCATGCTCTCTTGCATAATCTTCAAGCAGCTTCTTTTGGTTGATTATGCTGTTGCTGTCGCCTGTGAGGTCATCGTCGCGGCTCAAACGCTCGTATAATGCGGTTATCTTTCCTGCGTCAGTTTTCCTTGCTTTCATTGAAAATTCTCCTTTCTACGGGCGATTTCTTATCCCCCTTTCATAGCATATAACTTC